>Ga0209066_10003007_pt1 | contig 19745 bp, 20 predicted proteins | sample All_14_2_FD_187198 | JGI IMG/M metagenome (GOLD analysis project Ga0209066, IMG submission 187198) | Freshwater microbial communities in response to fracking from Pennsylvania, USA - Allegheny Zone_MetaG_DW_15 (SPAdes) (version 2) ... | reverse complement strand
TCACGCACCTGCAGGTGGCGCAGCCCGTCACCTTCGGCCACCACCTGCTCGCCTACGTCGAGATGGCCGCGCGCGACCGCGAGCGGATGGTCGACTGCCGCCGCCGCATCAACCGCCTGCCGCTCGGCGCCGCGGCACTGGCCGGCACCACCTTCCCCATCGACCGCGAGTTCGTGGCGCAGGAACTCGGTTTCGACGGCGTCTGCCGCAATTCGCTCGACGCCGTCTCGGATCGCGACTTCGCGATCGAGTTCTGCGCTGCCGCGTCGCTGGTCATGGTGCACATCTCGCGCTTCTCGGAGGAGCTGATCCTCTGGATGAGCCCGCGCGTCGGCTTCATCGACCTCGCCGACCGCTTCTGCACCGGCTCGTCGATCATGCCGCAGAAGAAGAACCCGGACGTTCCCGAACTGGCACGCGGCAAGACCGGCCGCGTCTTCGGCCACCTGACCGGCCTGCTGACCCTGATGAAGGGCCAGCCGCTGGCCTACAACAAGGACAACCAGGAAGACAAGGAGCCGCTGTTCGACACCGTCGACACCCTGGTCGACACGCTGCGCATCTTCGCCGACCTGGTGCCGGGCATCACCGTCAAGCCGGAGGCGATGGCCGCCGCGCTGCGCCAGGGCTATGCGACCGCGACCGACCTCGCCGACTACCTCGTCAAGAAGGGCCTGCCCTTCCGCGATGCGCACGAAGCCGTGGCCCGCGCCGTACGCGCCGCCGAGCAGGCCGGTTGCGACCTCGCCGACCTGACGCTGGAGCAGCTGCGCAGCTTCTCGCCGCTGGTCGGCGACGACGTCGCCGGCGTGCTGACCGTCGCCGGCTCGCTGGCCGCGCGCGACCACATCGGCGGTACCGCGCCGGCGCAGGTGCGCGCCGCCGTCGCCCGCGCGCGCGCCGCCCTCTAGGCCCGGCACCGCCGCGACACGGGACGCGCACCGTGGAGCGCATCGGCAAGTACGAAGTCATCCGCAAGCTCGGCGAAGGCGCGACCTCGACCGTGTGGCTGGCGCGCGACCCGTTCGGCGCGCGCGTCGTCGCCATCAAGGCGGTCAACGCCGACGCCTTCGACAAGCACTCGCCCGACGGCCAGATCGCACGCAAGCTGTTCGTCACCGAAGCCTCGCTGGCCGGCAAGCTCCAGCATCCGCACATCGTCCAGATCTATGACGCCGTCGCCGACGCCGACCCGAGCTACATCGTCATGGAGTACGTGGCCGGCGGCACCCTCGAGCGCCACAGCAAGCACGACTCGCTGCTGACGCTGCCCGACGTCGTCGAGATGATCTTCAAGTGCTCGCGCGCGCTCGACTTTGCGCAGCAGATCGGCGTCATCCACCGCGACCTGAAGCCGGCCAACATCCTGCGCTGCACCGAAGAGGACGGCGACACCGACGTCAAGATCTCCGACTTCGGCGCCGCGCTGACCTTGTCCTCCGACCAGACGCAGGTCTCGGGCATCGGCTCGCCGGCCTACATGTCGCCGCAGCAGGTGAAGGAACATCCGCTCAACCACCAGACCGACATCTTCTCGCTCGGCGTCGTCTTCTACCAGTTGCTGACCGGGCAACTGCCCTTCATGGGCAGCAACAACTACAGCATCGTCTACCAGATCTGCAACGTCGATCCGGTGCCGCCGTCGCGCCTGCGCGCCGACCTGCCGCCCAGTGTCGACGCCATCGTCGCGCGTGCGCTCAAGAAGTCGCTCGAGGAGCGCTACCAGACCTGGAACGAGTTTTCGTTCGACCTCGCCGAGCTGTTCCGCAACGAGCACTTCGCCGAGCTGCGCGAGGCCCGCATCGGCGACTCGGAGAAGTTCAGCCTGCTGCGCAGCCTCTCGTTCTTCAAGAGCTTTGCCGACGTCGACCTTTGGGAGGTGGCGCGCATCGCGCGCTGGCGGCGCGTCAAGCGCGAGGAAGCGCTGATGCGCGAGGGCGAGCCCGGCGACTACCTGAGCGTGCTGGCCGACGGCGAACTCAAGGTCACCAAGCAGGGCAAGCTGCTGAATGTGCTCTCGCCCGGCGAATGTTTCGGCGAAATGGCCTACCTTACGCCGGAGCATGGCGCGCGCCGCGCCGACGTCAGCGCCATGCAGGATTCGCTCGTGATCGACTTCGCCACCGACATGCTCGCCCATGCCTCGCAGAACGTACGCCACGGCTTCGACCATGCGCTGCTGCGCATCCTCGTCGAGCGCCTGGACCTCGCCAACACCCGCCTGACCATGCCTGTCCCATGAACTCACCACAACGCATCGGCCGCTACGAGATCGGGCGCAAGCTCGGCGAGGGCTCCACTTCCTCCGTGCATCTCGCGCACGACGTCGTCGCTGACCGCGAGGTCGCCCTCAAGCTGGTCTTTCCCGAAGTGCTGCGCGGCGACAAGGGGCGGCTCTACCGCAACCTGCTGCTCAACGAGGCGGCGCTCGTCGGCAAGCTCGAACATCCGAACATCGTCCAGATCCTCGACGCGCAGATCGAGGACGAGCAGAGCTGGCTCGCCGTCGAGTACGTCCCCGGCGGAACGCTCGAGCCGTACTGCGCGGCCGACCGTTTGATGTCCGTCGAACGCATCGTCGAGATCGTCTTCCAGTGCACGCGTGCGCTCGAGTTCGCCCAGCGCGCCGGCATCACGCACCGCGACATCAAGCCCGCCAACATCCTGCTGGCGTCGACCGAGCCCGACTGCGTGGACGTCAAGATCTCCGATTTCGGCGCCGCCATCGACACTGCCGACCCGACGCGCACCCAAGTGATAGGCATCGGTTCGCCGGCCTACATGTCGCCGCAGCAATTGCGCGAGATGCCGCTCAACCACCAGACCGACATCTGGTCGCTCGGCGTCGTCATGTACCAGTTGCTGACCGGCCGCCTGCCCTTCCAGGCGGCGACCAACCCGGCCATCGTCTATCAGATATGCAACACCGAGCCGGCGCCGCCGTCGACGTTTCGCGCCGACGTCCCCCCGAGCCTCGACGCCATCGTCACGCGTGCCATGCAGAAGGAACTCGACGCCCGCTACGCGACCTGGGACGAGTTCTCACATGATCTCGCCCAGGCCTTCGAAAACCGGAAGCTGGCCGCAAGGCGCCAGGACTTCGGCGACGGCATGAAGTTCGCCGCCCTGCGCGAGCTGGGCTTTTTCGCCGACTTCAGCGACACGGAGGTATGGGAAGTGGTGCGCTGCGCCCGCTGGGACGACATCGCCGCCGGCACCGTGCTGATGAAGGACGGCGAGCCCGGCGACTACTTCTGCGTTCTGCTGGCCGGCGAGCTCGGCGTCGCCAAGCGCGGCCGCATGCTCAACCTGCTGACGCGCGGCGACTGTTTCGGCGAGATGGCGGTCGTCAGCCGCCACAGCGGCACGCGCGGCGCCGACGTTACCGCGCGCACCGCCGCACGCGTGCTGACCCTCAGCGGCGAAACGCTGCGGCGCGTGAGCCCGGGCTGCCGCATGCACTTCTACGAAGCCTTCCTCGACCTGCTGGCCAAGCGCCTGGCGCTGGCGAACGCACGCACGACCGCAACGTGATTCCGCGCGAGAGCAGCGGACGGTTCATAAAGTCGGGACCGGCCACCGAACGGGCGCGCTTCGTCGCCGAAGCCGAAGGGCTGGCCGCATTGCGCGCGACGCAGACCGTGCGCGTGCCGGAGGTCATCGACTGCGGCAGCGACGGCGAGCACAGCTGGATCGTGCTCGAGCGCCTGGGCCTCGCGCCGCTGACGCGCGCGAGCGGCGTCGCACTCGGCCGCGCGCTGGCCGCCATGCACCGCACGACCGGCGAGCGCTTCGGCTGGCCGCACGACAATTTCATTGGCCTCGGCGAGCAGGAAAACACGCCCGCCGATTCCTGGACGTTGTTCTATGCCAAGCGCCGCCTGCTGCCGCAGTTGCGGCGTGCGCGCGAGAACGGCATGGAGCGCCGCCTCGTCGAGCAGGGCGAGCGGCTGGCGGAGAGCGTCGCGGCGTTCTTCGTCGACGGCCATCCGCAGCCGAGCCTGCTGCATGGCGACCTGTGGTCGGGCAACGCCGGCATGCTGCCGGACGGCACGCCGGCCATCTACGACCCGGCCGTCTACTACGGCGACCGCGAGGCGGACGTCGCGATGGCGGAACTGTTCGGCGGCTTCCCGGAATCCTTCTACGCCGCCTATCGCGAGGCGTGGCCACTGTCGGCGGGCTTCGAGACGCGCAAGACGCTCTACAACCTCTACCACGTGCTCAACCACTTCAACATCTTCGGCGCCGGCTACCTGAACCAGGCCCGGCGCATGATCGAGCGCCTCGCGCTCGAGCTGCGCAGCTGACGTTACGCCGCCTGCGTCAGCCCTGCGAGCTTCTGCTGCAGCTCGCCGGCCTGGTACATCTCGGTCATGATGTCGCAGCCGCCGATAAACTCGCCGCGGATGTAGAGCTGCGGAATCGTCGGCCAGTTGGCGTAGGTCTTGATGCCCTCGCGGATCGCGTCGTCGCCGAGCACGTTGATGGCGACGAAATCCTTCAGCCCACAAGCCTTGAGCACCTGCACCGCACGCGACGAGAAGCCGCACTGCGGAAACTGCGGCGTGCCCTTCATGTAGAGCACGACGGGATTGTTGGTGACGGTTTCCTTGATCTGCTGCTGCATGTCCATTGGGGGAACTCCAGATAGTTGATCTAATTGGTCGGACAATTGTAGTGGCCCCGGCCGGCGGGGGTCAAGCAGCGACGCGCGGTCAAGGGTGGCGTCCGCCGGACACGCGCACGATGCCGGCGAGGTCGCGGTGCGCTTCCGGATCGCTGAAGCCCGCGGCGGCCAACAGGGAGGCGGCTGCTTCGGCCTGGTCGTAGCCGTGCTCGAACAGCAGGCGACCGCCGGCGATCAGATGCGAGGGCGCTTGGGCAACGATCCGGCGGATCGCGTCGAGCCCGTCCGTCCCGCACCTGAGGGCCATCGCCGGCTCGAAGCGCAGGTCGCCTTCGCGGAGGTGCGGGTCGGCCTCGGCGACGTAGGGCGGATTGGAGACGATGACGTCGAAGCGCTCCCCGGCAACCGCGTCGAACCAGTCGCCCTCGAGGAAGCGAACGCGCGCACCAAGGCATTCGGCGTTGCCTCGGGCTACGACAAGCGCGTCTGGCGAACGGTCGATGGCCGTGAGTTCCGTGCGCGGCAACTCGAGTGCGAGCGTGATCGCGAGGCAGCCGCTGCCGGTGCCGAGGTCAAGGACACGCGACGGCACAGGGCCTGCCTTGACAAGGTCGATCAGCAGTTCGGTCTCGGGTCGCGGAATCAGCACGGCGGGCGAGACGGCGAAGTCGCGGCCGTAGAACTCGCGCGTGCCGACCAGATAGGCGACGGGTTCGCCTGCAGCGCGGCGCGACGCCAGCCCGGCGAAGCGCTCACCCTCTGCTTCGCCCAGCGCGTCGTCGCGATGCGCCTCGATCCACGCGGTCGAGCAGCCGAGGACGTGGCACAGCAGCAGCCGTGCCTCGGCGGCGGGAATGATGCGCCGCGCCTCGGCGAGCGCCGCGGCGATCGCTGTCAAGCGTCCTCGCCGAGGGCCGCGAGCAGTTCCGCCTGGTGCTCGGCCGTCAGCGCACCGACGAGCTCGTCGAGGTCGCCGTCCATGATGGCGTCGATCTTGTAGAGCGTCAGGTTGATGCGGTGGTCGGTGATGCGCCCCTGCGGGAAGTTGTAGGTGCGGATACGCTCGGAGCGGTCGCCGCTGCCGATCAGGCTCTTGCGCGTGCTGGCGATCTTCTGCTGCTGGTCCCGGGCCTGCGCGTCGTTGATGCGCGCGGCGAGCACCGACATCGCCTGCGCCTTGTTGCGGTGCTGCGAGCGGTCGTCCTGGCATTCGACGACGATGCCCGTCGGGATGTGCGTGATGCGCACGGCCGAGTCGGTCTTGTTGATGTGCTGCCCGCCGGCGCCCGAGGCGCGGAAGGTGTCGATGCGCAGGTCCGCCGGATTGATCTCGACCTCGGCGAGCTCGTCGGCTTCCGGCATCACGGCGACGGTGCAGGCGGAGGTGTGGATGCGTCCCTGCGATTCGGTGGCCGGCACGCGCTGCACGCGATGGCCGCCGGACTCGAACTTGAGCTTCGAGTACGCGCCCTGGCCGACGATGCGGCAGATGATCTCCCGGAAGCCGCCAAGGTCGGATTCGCTGCGCGACACCACTTCGACCTTCCAGCGGTTGCGCTCGGCAAAGCGCGAGTACATGCGAAACAGGTCGCCGGCGAACAGGGCGGACTCGTCGCCGCCGGTGCCGGCGCGGATCTCGAGGAACAGGTTCTTGTCGTCGTTGGGATCCTTCGGCAGCAGCGCGCGCTGGAGCTCATCCTCGAGCGACTGCATGCGCGCCTGCGCGGCCTCGATCTCCTCGATCGCGAACGCCTTCATCTCGGGATCGGCGAGCATCTCACGCGCCGACTCGGCGTCGGACTCCGCCTGGCGATAGGCGGCGAACAGTTCCACGACCGGGCCGATCTCGGCGTGCTCGCGCGAGAGCTTGCGGTAGTTGTCCATGTCGCGCGCCGCGTCTTCGCTGCCGAGGAGCGCGTCGATCTCCTCGCGGCGCTGCGCAAGATGTTCGAGTTTGTCGCGGATGCTTTTCTTCATGGGATGGTCGCCGGAACGGACCGGCGGCGCAGCGCAGCTACTCGCCCGGATGCAGGCGGAAGATGCGGCCGATGAGTTCGGACAGTTGGTTGCGCTCGTCGCCTTCGGCGCGATTGAGCGCCTGCGTCGGGCCGTGGAGCAGCTTGTTGGTGAGGCCGCGCGAGAGCGCTTCGAGCACCTGCGCCGGATCGTCGCCGCGATGGAGCATCTTCATCGCGTGCTCGACTTCATGCCGGCGCGCGCGCTCGGCCGAGTCGCGCAGCGCGCGGATCGTCGGCACGGCGTCGCGGGCCTCGACCCATTGCAGGAAGTTCGCGACGCGGTCGTCGATGATCGCCTCCGCCTCGACCACGGCGGCCTGCCGCGATTCGAGGCCTTGTTCGACGATCTGGCCGAGGTCGTCCAACGTGTACAGGAAGGCGTCGTCGAGCTTGCCGACTTCGGCTTCGATGTCGCGCGGCATGGCGAGGTCGACCAGCACCATCGGACGGTGGCGGCGCGCCTTGAGCGCGCGCTCGACCATGCCGAGGCCGATGATCGGCAGCGGACTGGCGGTGCAGGAGACGACGACGTCGTAGTCCGCGAGGTGGTCGGCGACATCGTCCAGGCGCATGGCGTCGCCCTCGAAGCGCGCGGCCAGGATCTCGGCGCGCTCGATGGTGCGGTTGGCGATCGTCAGGCGCTTGGGCTTTTCGCCGGCGAAGTGCGCCGCGCACAACTCGATCATCTCGCCGGCGCCGATGAACAGGACGCGCTGGTCGGCGAGGTTCTCGAAGATGCGTGCAGACAGGTGCACCGACGCCGCGGCCATCGAGACGATGTTGGCGCCGATCGCCGTCGTCGAGCGCACTTCCTTGGCGACGGCAAAGGTGTTCTGGAACAGTTTGTTGAGCAACGTGCCGAGCGTGCCGGCTTCCTCCGCCGTGCGCGCCGCCTGCTTCATCTGGCCGAGGATCTGCGGCTCGCCGAGCACCATCGAGTCGAGGCCGCTGGCAACGCGGAACATGTGGCGCACGGCGTCGCGGCGCGGATGCGTGTAGAGGTAGGGCGTGATGTCGCGCGCCGACAGCGCATGGTAGTCGGCCAGCCAGGCCGCGGCGGCCTCCGGCTGCTCGGTGGCGCAATAGAGCTCGGTGCGGTTGCAGGTCGACAGGATCGCCGCTTCGCGCACCGGGCGGGCGCGCAACAGGTCGTGCAGCGCCTGCGGCAGCCGCACGGGGTCGAACGCCACCCGCTCGCGAACGGCGAGGGGAGCGGTGTGATGGTTGATACCGAGGGCGAAAAGCTGCATCAGCGCTGCCGGGATCGCGGACAGCCCTGATTATAGGGCTTTAGGACTTACTTCTGCCGCTGAGCCAGATCGCGAGCAGGCTCAGCACGGCCAGCGGCAGTGCGTAGAAGAACAGCCCCAAATCGTAGCCGCCGACTTCCACCAGCACCGGCGTATCGCCGTCGAGGCGATACCGGACGGTGGTCTGGAAATGCCACGACGAGCGCGTCGCCTCGATCTGCCACGGCTTGCCGGTGGCGGTCTTCCAGCGCAGCCAGGCGTCCGCCTCCTGCACCTCGCCGAAAGGCTCTGGCGGCAGCAGGGACTTGTAGCGGCCCTTGGCGGTGGCCTCCGCCGGGGTCGCGACCGGCGCGCTGCATGCTTCACCGTCGGCGCAGGTCGCCGCGATCCGGTGCCCGGGCGCCCAGACGCTGGTCTCGTGGTTCGGCCAGGCAACCATCAGGGCGACGGTCCAGACCCAGACCAGGGCGACGAAGCCCATCATCCAGCCGAAGAGACTACGGAAAGTGTTGACGCCGGGCACTGCGGGTCCTTGAAAGACAAGCGCCTATCTGAAGATGCGGAGCGCGATCGGAAGGCGGCTTGGCCTCACGCGGGAAGCAAAAATGGAAACGCCCAACCGGATGGGTTGGGCGTTGAATTCTGGTGGCCAGGGGCGGAATCGAACCGTCGACACGCGGATTTTCAATCCGCTGCTCTACCAACTGAGCTACCTGGCCGAGAAAGCGCGCGATTATAGCCGCTCGCTGCGCGTGGAGTCAAAGAAAACGCCCCCTGCGTTCAACAAGGGGCGCAATCCACTCCCCTTCTGGCTTTTGTTCCCTGGGCGGCCGGCGATCGGGCGTCGCCGGCCGCCCCCTGCTGCTTAGTGCGCGCTGGCGGTCGAGGCGCCGACGCCGGTTTCGGAACGGATCTGCTGGGCCGGATAGAGAGCGCGCTCTTTCTGCGCCTGGGCCGAGTTGTCCAGTTTCGACACGATGTAGATCACCAGGAACGCGGCGGTCATCGAGAAGATGGCGGCCGAGTTGTACGGGAACCACGCCGACCCCGCGGGGTTGTTCAGCACGGATTCCCAGACGCTGGCGGAACCGATGGTCAGGATCGTGGCCAGGAGCAGGCCGACCGTGCCGCCGGCGACCGCGCCCTTCGTCGTGCAGTCCTTCCAGAGCACCGACATGAACAGCACCGGGAAGTTGCCCGAGCAGGCGATCGTGAAGGCCAGCATCACCATGTAGGCGACGTTTTCCTTCTCGAAGGCGATGCCCAGTGCGATGGCGAGGAAGCCGAGCGCAAGGGTGGCGCCCTTGGACCAGCGCAGTTCGGTGACGCTGTCGACGTTGCCCTTGCGCCACACCGAGGCGTAGAGGTCGTGCGACACGGCGGAGGCGCCGGACAGCGTCAGGCCGGCGACCACGGCGAGGATCGTCGCGAAGGCGACTGCCGAGATGAACCCGAGGAAAAGGTTGCCGCCGACGGCGTTGGCCAGATGCACCGCCGCCATGTTGCCGCCGCCCTTCAGGCCTTTCGAGATGTCGCCATCGACGTAGAACGTGACCGGGTCCTGGATCAGCATCACGATGGCGCCGAAGCCGATGATGAACGTCAGGATGTAGAAGTAGCCAATCCAGGTCGTCGCCCAGGCGACCGACTTGCGGGCCTCCTTGGCGTTCGGGACGGTGAAGAAGCGCATCAGGATGTGCGGCAGGCCGGCGGTGCCGAACATCAGCGCCATGCCGACGGAAATTGCCGACACCGGATCCTTGATGAGCGCACCGGGACCCATGATCGCGTCCTTCTTGGCGTGCACTTCGGTCGCCTGGACGAACAGCGCCTCGGGACTGAAGCCGACGTGGAACAGCACCGCCAGCGCCATGAAGGTGGCGCCGCCGAGCAGCATCACGGCCTTGATGATCTGCACCCAGGTCGTTGCCGTCATGCCGCCGAACAGCACGTACATCATCATGATCGCGCCGACGAGAACCTCGGCGACCATGTAGTCGAGGCCGAAGAGGATCTTGATCAACTGACCGGCACCGACCATCTGGGCGATCATGTAGAACACCACGACGACCAGCGTCCCGACCGCAGCGAAAGTACGCAACGGCGTCTGGGAGAAGCGGTAGGACGCGACGTCGGCGAAGGTGAACTTGCCGAGGTTGCGCAGGCGTTCCGCCATCAGGAAGGTGATGACGGGCCAGCCGACCAGCCAGCCGATCGAGAAGATCAGGCCGTCGAAGCCGTTGGCGAACACGAGGCCGGAGATGCCGAGGAACGAGGCCGCCGACATGTAGTCGCCGGCGATGGCGAGGCCGTTCTGGAAGCCGGAGATGCCGCCGCCGGCGGTGTAGAAGTCTGCTGCCGTCCGGGTCTTGGAGGCCGCCCACTTGGTGATCCACAGGGTGCCGAAGACGAAGACGGCGAACATGACGATGGCCGTCACGTTGGTGGTCTGCCGGGTGGACTGACCGAGGTCGGGGCCGGCGGCGCAGGCGAGTCCGGCGATGACGACGGCGGAGACGGCCGCGACAATGCGTTGCAGGTGGGTCATCCTATTTCTCCGCATCCCTGATGATCGAGGCGTTCGTGTCGTCGAATTCGCTGTTCGCCCGGCGCACGTAGACCCAGGTCAGAGCGATCGTGAACACGATGACGCCGATGCCGATCGGAATGCCGACGCTCGTCACGGCTCCCGGCGCCACCTTGGCGGCCAGGAATTCCTTGTCGAACGCCACCAGCAGGATGAAGCCGTAGTAGGCGAGCGCGCCGAGCACGGACATCAGGATGGAATACGAGTTGCGCTTGCGCACGAACTCCTGAAACCGGGGATTGGCCCGGATCCGCGCCTGAACATCGTTTTCCTGCATCTCCGCATCCTCCTGTGATCTGCTGTCGCGTCCCGTGTGCACGGGAAACGCAGGAAGGGATGCTAAGCGGATTAACTGACTTCGCTCTTACGCCAGCCTGTCAGAAGGCCGAAAAATTACGCCCCGCAGGCCAGCCCATCGATGCCGCACAGGACGCGCTTTACGTAAGCGAGCAGGATCCAAAGCCAGAACAACATGAAGAAGGCGACGAAGGGCAGGTGCCTGTCGAGGATCTGGCGCGGCGTGATGCGACGCACTAAACGCAGCACGGGGTCGGTGATGATCTGGAACAAGCGGTAGATCGGATTGGTGCCACGCCGGGAGCCGGCCAGGATCGCCAGCAGTCCCTGCCCGAGCAAGGCCAGGAGGGCGACTTCGACGAGGGCGCGCAGTACGCTGACTAGAAACAGTTCGATGCTGGTCATGGTATGTTCGTGCTCCGCGAAACCGGGTAAGTCCATGAATTTCGAACGCTGGCGACATTATGCCCGCGGCTGGGTATTCCACTTCTTCGGTCGCGACGATGCCGCCTTCGCCGAATACACGCTGGCCTTCCGCGCCGATCCGGGCTATCTGCAGGCAGCGCGGAATCTCGCCTTCATCGCGGCGCGAAAAAAGCACTATGCCGTCGCCGAACACTGGTTTGGCGAAGCACTGAAGCTGGCGCCCGAAGACGCGGAAACGCACTTCAACCTCGGCTACGTTCGCGAACAGGCCGGCAAGACGCGCGACGCCATCGTTTCTTTCGCCGAAGCGACACAGTTGCGGCCGGATCTCGATCGCGCCTGGTATGGCCTAGGAGTCGCCCATGCCTTCCTCGGCGAGTACGGCCGGGCGATCCCGGCGCTCGACGAAGCGGCAAGGCTTCAGCCGATGAACGCCGTCGCCTGGCATCAACTCGGTCTCGCCTGTCACCGCGCCGGCCTTGCCGACCGCACGCGCGCCGTCGTCGAAAATCTCCTCGACTTCGATCCCATGGCCGCCCGGCAACTCGTTCAGGAAACCGGTCGGCACGACCTCGCCGCCCTGATCCCCGAGCTGCCTTTCTGATTTCAACTCGACAAACCGCAAGGTGCCGGCGAACGCTAATCCGCCGAGCGGCCCGCCGAGTCAAAAAAAACCCGCCGCTTTCGCGGCGGGTTCCATAACGGGGTGTCCCCCCCGCTCCTCCTCCAAAGTCTTTCGGATCAGGCGGACCTGTCGTCGATGTCGTCTTCCAGGTTCGAATATCGGAAACGGTCGCCCCGACCCTGAACTTCCTTATCCGAGGCGAGAAAGATCAGGCTGCCGTTTCTTCCTCTCCTTCATGGACGCCGTATTCCTTGTCCAAGTTGTTCATGTAGCGGGCGTAGAACCAGATGATCGCCACGTAGATCGCCAGGGCACCCTGCGCGCCCATGTAGAAGCCCAGCGGGCCGATGATGGTGATGTCGTTCAGTTCGCGGGCGAACCAGCCGAAAACGAACGTCACGACGAACCAGATCGACAGCAGAACCGCCGTGATGTTCAGGTTCCGCCTCCAGTACTCGCGGTGTTTGTCAGTCAGTTGCATTCACCGTCTCCTCCCGGGATGGCTGCTCATCGAGGAACGCCGGCGCCCGGAACGGTCGTCGCGCCACTCTCGCCCGCCACTCTTGTTTCGGTTTTCCGGCTGAAATCCAGGCAGGTCCGAGAGAGACCCGTCATTGACACCCAGGCCATTAAACCGGGGGGAACTGACAGACTTCTTACAAACCTGACGGGAGACGCAAGGATCTGCTATTCGCTGCCGCTGGATGCGGCGTCGAGCGCGACCTCATGGCGCGGGAAGTCGAGCCGGATCAGGGTGCCGACGCCCTCGGCCCCGCTCTCCAGGGCGATGGTCGCGCGGTGGATTTCGGCGATCTCCTTGACGATCGGCAATCCGAGGCCGCTGCCGTCGGCCGCCGTGCCGAGGACACGGTAGAAGCGCTCGAAGACGCGCTCGCGCTCGGGGGCCGGGATGCCGATGCCGTTATCCTCCACCTCCACGATCGCCGTTTCGCCACCGCGTGTGCGCAGCGTGACGCGGCCGCCCGGAGGGGTGTATTTGATGGCGTTGTCGAGCAGGTTGTTGAGCAGTTCGCGCAGCAGCAGCGGCACACCGTCGATCGTCAGCGGGGCGCCAGTACCCTCGAAGCCGAGGTCGATCTCCGCAGCCATGGCACGCGGAACCCACTCTCCCGCGGCGCGGCGCGCCAGCTGCTCGAGGTCGAGTGATTCGACGGCGTGAACCTTCTCGTGGCTGGCCTCGGCCCGTGCCAGCAGCAGAAGCTGGCTGGTCAGGTGGGCGGCGCGGTCGGCGGCTTCGGTGATGCGCTCCATATAGGCATGAAGCGCCGTCGGATCGGTTTCGTCGAGCGCCAACTCGGCCTGCATCTTGAGACCCGTCAGCGGCGTCTTGAGCTGGTGGGCTGCGTCGGCGATGAAGCGCTGCTGCGCCTGCAGGTTCTCCTCGAGGCGCGTCATCATCTCGTTGAGCGCACCAATGACGGGCCGGATCTCCTCGGGGACACCACGAATCGGAATCGGCGACAGATCGCCCGGTCGCCGCCGGCGAATGCGCCCCTGGAGGCGATTCAGCGGCGCCAGGCCACGGGTCAGGCCAAGGTAGACGAGGATGACCGCAAGCGGAATGATCGCGAACTGGGGCAGCAAGACGCCGGAGATGATGCGGGAAGCGAGGTCGCCGCGCTTGATGCGTGTTTCGGCGACCTGGACCAGGACCGGGACGCGTCCCGCAGCCACAGGCAGGAAAGTGTAGGCGACACGGATCTCTTCGCCATTGACCATGTCGTCCCGGAACATCACGCCATCTCCACCGGCACGCTCCGGCATGTCGACCCACGGGATCTCGCGGTCGCCGGCGACGAGTTCGCCGCGCAGGCCGGTCACCTGATAGAAAAGCGTGTCGGTCTCGTCGGCCCGCAGCACCGTACGCGCCGAGGCGGGAAAGTTCACGTGGACGCCGTTGTCCTCGATGCGCACCAGGCGCACGATCGCCGCAACGTTGTCGGATAGCGCCTGGTCGTAGGGCTGGTTGGCGATCTGGTTGGCGACGTGGTTCGTGACGGCGATCGAAATCGGCCACAGGAACAGGAGCGGGGCGAGCATCCAGTCCAGGATCTCGCCGAACAGTGAGTTGAGTTCCCCCGGCCCGCCGAAGACGCTGCCGCGGTGCGGCGTTTCTACCGCAGTCTCGGCGCGGTCAGGCTGCGCCGCCATTTGCGGCCTGCGCCTCGTCGTCCGGCTTTTCGAGACAGTAGCCGAGCCCGCGCACGGTGAGAATCTTCACACCGCCCGGCTCGAGCTTCTTGCGCAGGCGGTGCACGTAAACCTCGATTGCATTGGTGCTCACTTCCTCGCCCCACCCGCACAGATGGTCAACGAGCTGCTCCTTGCTGACCAGGCGTCCAGCGCGCAGCAACAGGATCTCCAGCAGGCCGAGTTCGCGCGCGGAGAAGTCGGCGACCTGCCCGTTGATGCGGGCGACATGCTCAGCCTGGTTGTAAGTCAGACTGCCGAAGGCGATCTCGGTCGGCATGCCGGTGCCGCGACGCGTGAGCGCCCGGACACGCGCCTCGAGTTCGGGAAGCGCAAAGGGTTTGGTCAGGTAGTCGTCGGCGCCGGCGTCGAGGCCGCGCACCCGGTCCTCGATGCCGTCCTGCGCCGTCAGGATCAGCACCGGCATCGGACACTTGCGCGCGCGCAGGCGCTTGAGGACTTCGATGCCGGAAAGCTTGGGCAAGCCGAGGTCGAGGATCAGCAGGTCGTACTGCTGCGTCACGAGTGCCGTATCGGCGTCGGCGCCGGTCAGCACGTGATCGATCGCAAAACCGGATTTCTTGAGCGCGCGCACCAAGCCGTCGGCAATGATGCGGTCGTCTTCTGCAAGCAGTATTCTCATGACGGAGACTGTGGCGCAGGGCCGGGCAGTCTAGCATGCGGCCGGCCGCGTCCGTCCGGCCCTCCCGCCGTCTACTCCCCGCCGCCGGCCTGCTGGCGCAGGCACTCCGCGATGTCCTGGGTGCCGCTTCCGCCGACGGTGCAGTTGCCGGAAATTTCTGGCAGATAGACCTTTTTGCGCGCGTAGCCGGAGGCCCGGAAGCTGTCCGCCGACGGAGCGCTGCGCTGCGACAGAACGACCTCCTGCGGTGCGGCCCGTTCACCTGCGAACGAGGCGCCGCCACGGCGGACTTCGACCGCGCCGACCACCCGCGAATGCGGCAGCGAAACGCTGCGATGGTACTCGTTGCGTTCGGCCGTTCGCGATGACGAGTCGCCACCGGGCGACTTCATGAAAAAGAAGGCGATCAGGCAGCCGGCCGTGACGCCGGAGCCGATGGCGAGCGGCTTCCATATTCCGTGCCACCAGGGCTTGGCCACGACGCTGCGGCCGACGGCTGCCCTCGGCGCGTAGACGCGCACCGTCGCCGCCTCGCCGACCATCTGCTCGTTCGGGTCCACGCGCCGCGGCGCGGGAATGCGCTTCCTCTTGACCTTCGCATAGCCGGCGATCCGCCTTCTCACCATTGCCATTGCCATAGCTCTCTCCTTGCGTACGGCCGGCACGCCACGACGGCGCACGGCCAGGGCCGGCGGAAACGGCAAACGGCGCAAAGAGGAAGAGGCGGTCGCGCATCTGCGGCGACCGACGCCCGTGCAAGGAGGGGGCACGAACGTCTTACCTGTCCTGGCGGTCCCGCTGTCGTGGGGTGCTCGCGCACCCGGTAGACCGGTGACTTTGCGTCCCCGCCTTTCGACGGGTTTGCCTTGTTTCAGTAGGCCAAATTACTGGACGGGAGTATAGGGAAGCCCGCGGAGAATGCCAAGCGCTTTGTTTCGTACCGCACAAAAAGGAAACGCCCCGCGCAGTTTCCCGCGCGAGGCGTCCGACACAGGGAGGAAGGAGGTAACGGGGGAAACCTTGGTTTCCCCTGTTCCGATCCCGTGTAAGTCGCTACGCGACTTACATCCCCATATCCATGCCACCCATGCCGCCCATGCCGCCCATGCCGCCGGGCATGCCGCCGCCGGCCGGCTTGTCTTCGACCAGTTCGGCGACCATGCAGTCGGTCGTCAGCATCAGGCCGGCCACGGAAGCGGCGTTCTGCAGCGCGGTGCGCGTGACCTTGGTCGGGTCCAGCACGCCCATCGCCACCATGTCGCCGTATTCGCCGGAGGCAGCGTTGTAGCCGTAATTGCCCTTGCCTTCGAGAACCTTGTTGACGACCACGGAGGGCTCGTCGCCGGCGTTGGCGACGATCTCGCGCATCGGCTGCTCGAGGGCGCGCAGCACGATCTTGATGCCGGCTTCCTGCTCGTGGTTGTCGCCGGTGACCTTGACGGACTGGCGCGCGCGCAGCAGGGCGACGCCGCCGCCGGCGACGATGCCTTCTTCAACGGCGGCACGCGTGGCGTGCAGCGCGTCTTCGACGCGGGCCTTCTTTTCCTTCATTTCGACTTCGGTGGCGGCACCGACCTTGATCAGCGCCACGCCGCCGGCCAGCTTGGCCACGCGCTCCTGAAGCTTTTCCTTGTCGTAGTCGCTGGTGGCTTCCTCGATCTGGGCGCGAATCTGGGCGACGCGCGCCTTGATCGCGTCTTCCTTGCCGTTGCCGTCGATCAGGGTGGTGTTTTCCTTGCCCACTTCGACGCGCTTGGCCTGGCCGAGGTCCTTGAGGACGGCCTTCTCGAGCGTGAGGCCGACTTCCTCGGCGATCACCGTGCCGCCGGTCAGGATGGCGATGTCTTCGAGCATGGCCTTGCGGCGGTCGCCGAAGCCCGGGGCCTTGACGGCGACGGTCTTGAGGATGCCGCGCAGGTTGTTGACCACCAGGGTCGCCAGCGCTTCACCATCGACGTCTTCGGCGATGATCAGCAGCGGGCGGCCGGCCTTGGCCACTTGCTCGAGCACGGGCAGCAGGTCGCGGATGTTGGAAATCTTCTTGTCGTGCAGCAGGACGAAGGGGTTGTCCAGCACGGCGATCTGCTTGTCCGGGTTGTTGATGAAGTAGGGCGACAGGTAGCCGCGGTCGAACTGCATGCCTTCGACGACTTCGAGTTCGTTGGCCAGCGACTTGCCGTCTTCGACGGTAATGACGCCTTCCTTGCCGACCTTGTCCATCGCCTGGGCGATGATGTCGCCGACATCCTTGTCGGAGTTGGCCGAGATCGAGCCGACCTGGGCGATTTCCTTCGAGGTCGTGCAGGGCTTGGAGATCTTCTTCAGCTCTTCGGTCACAGCCAGCACGGCCTTGTCGATGCCGCGCTTCAGGTCCATCGGGTTCATGCCGGCGGCGACGAACTTCATGCCTTCGCGGACGATCGACTGGGCCAGCACGGTGGCGGTGGTGGTGCCGTCACCGGCGACGTCGGAGGTCTTGGAAGCGACTTCCTTGACCATCTGCGCGCCCATGTTCTGGAACTTGTCCTTGAGTTCGATTTCCTTGGCGACGGAGACGCCGTCCTTGGTCACCGTCGGGGCGCCGAACGAGCGCTCGAGCACGACGTTGCGGCCCTTCGGACCGAGCGTGACCTTGACCGCGTCGGCCAGGATGTTGACGCCCATGACCATGCGCTCGCGCGCGGAATCACCGAATTTGACTTCTTTAGCAGCCATCTATTTCTCCTTGAATTCTGTCGTCAGGCAGTGTTCGCGGGGCGCTCAGGCCTCGACGATGCCCATGATGTCTTCTTCGCGCATGACCAGCAGTTCCTCGCCATCGACCTTGACGGCCTGGCCCGAGTACTTGCCGAACAGCACGCGATCGCCGGCCTTGACGGCCATCGGACGGACCTTGCCGTCGTCGAGGATCTTGCCGTTGCCGGCAGCGATGACTTCGCCCTGATCGGGCTTCTCACCGGCGGAATCGGGAATGACGATGCCGCTGGCCGTGGTGCGCTCGGCCTCGACGCGCTTGACGATCACACGATCGTGCAAAGGACGAATTTTCATGAACTTAGCTCCTTTGTGACTAGTTTGAAACAGGGGGATTCCCGTGGGGAACGCTGCATTGGGGCGACGTTGTTAGCACTCCACGCCGGCGAGTGCTAATAGTATGGTCACCCGCCTTGGAATTCAAGGGCCTTATGGAACTTCTTTTGCGGGAGCCGACCGGGACGCCGCGATAAGATGGCGCGAGCCATGATCCGCTTCCGAAATCTCGCCGCCGCACTGTGCGCGGCCCTTGCCTGCCTCGGGGCACCCGCCGCGGCCGACAGCCGCCTTCCGTTCCCCGTCGCCGCGGCCCTGCAGGCCGCCGCGATTCCGCCCAGCGCCGTCAGCATCCATGTACAGGAAACCGGCGCGGCCTCACCCCGCCTGACGCTCAACTCGGGGCGCCCCATGAACCCGGCGTCGCTCATGAAGCTGGTGACGACGCATGCCGCCCTCGAGACCCTCGGGCCAGCGTTCACATGGAAGACCGCGGCACTGACCGAGGCGGAGGTCGCCGACGGCGTGCTGGCGGGCGACCTGTGGCTGGTCGGCAGCGGCGATCCCAAGCTGACGTTCGAACGGTTCTGGCTGCTGTTGCGGCAGTTGCGCGCGCAGGGCATCCGCAGCATTCGCGGCGATCTCGTGCTCGACCGCTCGGCCTTCGAAATCCAGGTCGAGGACCCCGGCGCCTTCGACGCCCAGCCGATGCGGCCCTACAACGTGAGCCCCGATGCCCTGCTGGTCGGCTTCAAGTCGCTGCGACTGACGCTGCGCACCGACGTCGCCGCCAGGCGCGTGCACGTGACGGCCGAACCGGCGCCCGCCAACCTGGATCTCGTCAACCTCGTCCGCCTCGGCAACGGCGGCGGTTGCGGCGACTGGCGCGAGGGACTGCGTGCCGACGTCTCCCGCCATGGCGACAACTTCCGCCTCGCGCTGACCGGAACCTATGCGCCGGCCTGCGGCGAGCGTCACTGGAACCTCGTCGTGATGCCGCATGCCGACCACGTCCTCGGCGTCTTCCGCCAGCTCTGGGAAGAACTCGGCGGCCGGCTCGACGGGGGCGTGCGCAGCGGCATCGTCCCGCCAACGGTGCGCACTCTGGCGAGCATCGAGTCGCCGGCGCTCGCCGAGATCGTGCGCGACATCAACAAGTTCTCCAACAACGTGATGGCGCGCCAGCTGTTCCTGACGCTCGGCGCCGAAGCCGGCGCCCGTCCTGCGCGGAGCGAGGATGCCGAGGCCTTCCTGCGCCGCTGGCTGGACACGCAGGGCCTCGTCTTCCCCGAGATGATCGTCGACAACGGTTCGGGGCTTTCCCGCCGTGAGCGCCTTTCGGCCGACAGCCTCGGCCGCCTGCTGCAGGCGGCCTGGAAGAGCCCGCTGATGCCCGAGTTCGTCGCCTCGCTGCCGCTGGCCGCCTCGGACGGCACCATGAAGAAGCGGCTCAACGGCAACGGCAGCGCGCGCCGCATGCACATCAAGACCGGCTCGCTCGAAGGCGTGAAGACCATCGCCGGCTACGTGCTCGACCGGCACGAGCGCATGCACACCGTCGTCTTCATGATCAACCACGCCAACGCGCGCGCCGGGCAGGCGGCGCAGGACGCCTTGCTGCAGTGGGTCGTCGAAGGCGACGACGGCTGACCGTTGCCGCTATCATCGGGAAAACGCGCCCCCGAACATGGACATCGTTTTCCTCCTCGCCCTCGCTGCCGTTCTCGTCGTCCTGATCTTCGACTACACCAACGGCTTCCATGACGCCGCCAACATCGTCGCCACGGTGATCGCCTCGCGCGCCATGACGCCGGTACAGGCGGTGCTGGTGGTCGGCACCTTCGAATTCCTCGGCCCGCTGCTCGGCGGCACTGCCGTCGCCAACACCATCGGCAACTTCATCACCATGGACGGCGTCGATCCGACGGCCGCCCTGACGATCATCCTCTGCGGCCTCGTCGGCGCGATCGCATGGAATCTGCTCACCTGGTGGCGCGGCATTCCGTCGTCGTCCTCGCATGCACTGGT
>Ga0209066_10003005_pt1 | contig 19754 bp, 17 predicted proteins | sample All_14_2_FD_187198 | JGI IMG/M metagenome (GOLD analysis project Ga0209066, IMG submission 187198) | Freshwater microbial communities in response to fracking from Pennsylvania, USA - Allegheny Zone_MetaG_DW_15 (SPAdes) (version 2) ... | reverse complement strand
CGGCCACTCAGGGCATACGCCTCGGCTTGTGCGCGATGCTGTTGCAGGCGTCGCCCCAGCATTGCATAGGTTTTCGCCTGCAAGGTGTGTGCATTTGCATCGCTGCTATGGCCTAATAAATCATCTTCAGTGATTCGCAACGCTTCTTTTGCCTGGCCCGAGGCAAGCAGCGCATCCACCAGCGCATAAACAACAGCACGCTCCTTGGGATAACTGACATATGCCTTGCGCAAAATAGCCACTGCCCCAGGTGCGTCGTTTTGCTTCATGCGCAACGCTGCGGCCAGGGTTAAAAACAAGGAGGACTCAACTTTTAACTGGCGTATTGTCGCCAATGATTTTTCTGCCATTACCAAATTGCCTGCGCGCAAATAACTTTGACTCAACCCGTAGTGCACGGCGGCCACGTTGCCTGTGTACGTTTTATTTTTCAGCTGCGTATCAAAGTAGATAATGGCGTCTTGTGCAGCACCTTCCTGGGCACGCAATTTGGCACGGATTAACTGAAATTCGAGCGAGTCCGCTACTTGTTTATAGGGGCGCCCCTGAATGCGATTACCAATGTCGGCCAAGCGCTCCGTGGTCAGTGGGTGGGTGCGCAGATAGCCCGGGGTGTTGTTGTCATAGAGCCGACCATATTTTTGCAAGCGTTCAAAAAAAGATTCCATGCCGCGTACATCAAACCCAGCGCGCTCAAGCAAGCTCAACCCGAGCCGATCTGCCTCGCGTTCAAAATCTCGCGTGTAGTTCAATTGATTCTGAATATTCACCGCTTGACCTGCGGTTGCCGCGCCAATAGCCAGATCAGGATTGCTTTGTGCTGCAAGTACGGCGACAACCAAGGCGGCAATACTGGCAATTTGCCCCTGGCCTGCTTTGTTAATCATGCGGGCTTGATGGTGCTGGGTCACGTGTGATATTTCATGCGCCATAACAGACGCTAACTCAGATTCTGATTCTGCAGCCAAAATCAAACCCGTATGCACGCCGATCACACCGCCAGGCACAGCAAACGCATTGAGCATTGGGTCGCGCAAAGCGAATAGCTCAACATTCAAACGTGCTTCATCACTTTGAGCAGCTAACCGATTACCCAGGCGAAGAAGGTAGGCATTCACTTCCGCATCACCAAGCCATGCCGGGTCACGGCGAATTTCATTCAACACCTGTTCGCCGATACGCTTCTCCAGCGCAGGGGACATATCCGCTTGTGCGACATCGCCCAGGTCAGGCAATTCATTTGCCAATACAGCGGGCGTTAAAGCGGTGGATAACGCACAAGCCAAAAATAAATAAAGGGGCAGCAATCGTGGTTTCATACCGTTATGATAGCGGGTCAGCACCCATTGCTAGACAATCCATTGTGACAAGATATTTCATGCCGCCAAATCAAAAATCCAGTAATCCCCTCACACATTTTGACGCCGCCGGCCAAGCGCATATGGTGGATATCTCCCCGAAGCCCGACACGCAACGCCGGGCTCATGCACGTGGCAGTATTGTTATGGCGCCTGCCACCTTTTCCCTGGTCAGTGAAGGCTCTGCCAAAAAAGGCGATGTGCTGGGCATAGCGCGCATTGCCGCCATCCAGGCCAGCAAAGCCACCTCATCGTTAATTCCGCTATGCCACCCCATTGCCCTCACCCGCGTCACCGTAGAATTCACGCTAGATGCCCAATTCCATCGCATCACGATCGATGTCCGCGCAGAGACTTTTGGCCGCACCGGGGTTGAAATGGAGGCACTGACTGCAGCATCGGTCGGTTTGCTTACCATTTACGATATGTGCAAAGCCGCTGATCGCGGCATGGTGATTGAAAGCATTCGCCTGATCGAAAAATCAGGGGGTGCATCCGGTCATTGGCAAGCGACTGCGCTTCACCCTTGAATAAACGAGGCATCGCTTGCTCACTTGAGCACTCGCTTGCCTATTCATTGCCCATTCATTTACCTATTCATTTGCCAAGCAGCTGAACCAAGTACAACCCAACTAATCGAAGCTACGTCAGCAGATTCACCCAAATCAAAATTTTCAACACTAAAAAATCATGACTTTTTTCAATACCTCTGCATCCACCTCGCGCGCCATTGCCCTGTGGTTATTTGCCTGCTGTGCCATGGTATTCGTCACGCTCATTATTGGCGGCATGACGCGACTGACACACGCAGGACTCTCCATTGTGGAATGGCAGCCACTGGTTGGCGCCCTGCCGCCACTCAATGCGGCAGACTGGCAAACATTGTTCGCCAAATATCAGCTCACGCCAGAGTTTCGTTTGCGCAATCACGATATGGATTTAGCGGGCTTTCAATATATTTTCTGGTGGGAATGGGCGCATCGGTTATCAGGCCGCCTGATCGGGCTGGTTTTTTTTGTACCTTATGTCTGGTTCATTGTGCGCGGACAACTACGCGGCAAACTCGCTTGGCAGGTGTTGGGCTTTTTTGTGCTCGGCGGCCTGCAGGGCGCCATGGGCTGGTACATGGTCAAAAGCGGTTTAGTGGATGACCCGCGAGTCTCATCCTATCGGCTTGCCGCGCATCTCGGGCTGGCATTTTTACTCTTTGGCGGTATGTTCTGGACAGCACTTGGCGTATTACAACCCCGCCACGCCGTCTCACCAGCGCCGACATTTACACCGACCTTTGCCGGGCAAGCCAACGTCAGCCGTTTCACACGCAGACTAGGCGCCGTGCTGATCGCCCTCGTCTTTGTCATGGTGCTCTCGGGCGCCTTGGTGGCAGGTATTCATGCCGGGCTGGCTTACAACACCTTCCCGCTGATGAATGGCTACATCATGCCACCAGAGACTTTTCAACTGCACCCTCTATGGCATAACTTTGTGCACAACATGGCGACTGTTCAGTTCAATCACCGCACCATCGCCTGGATATTGATGGCGCTCATCCCCTGGTTTGTCTGGCGTGTCAGAAAAGAATCTCCTGCCTGCCATACTATCGGGCTGGTATTGCTGCTTTGGTTGGCCGTACAAGTCAGCCTGGGAATTAGCACTCTACTGCTCCGCATACCGGTACATTTAGCGGCCACGCATCAAGCCGGGGCGATGATTCTTTTTGCGCTAGTGCTCTGGGTAAATCACGCCATTCGACGAAAAAATTAAACCACTTTAAATCAAATGGTTAAAAAATAAAATATAAAGAAATACACACCATTTCCTGGCAAACCCTGCCAAATGCACAGCCAAAGCTCACTCGTAACGAATTTCAATGACATCCAGCTCGCGCACCCCCCCGGGACTGTCAAAGCGCACTTGATCACCCTCACGGGCTTTCAGTAGCGCGCGCGCCAAGGGTGAAATCCAGCTAATCAAGCCCGCACTGGGATTCGCCTCATCAATACCGACAATTTTATAACTCACCTCGCACCCGCTTGAATCACACACCACGACAGTCGCCGCAAAAAACACCTGCTCCCGATTTTCTTGCGCTGCAGGGTCTACCACCACGGCCGTCTCCAAGCGTTTGCTCAAAAACCGAATCCGCCGATCAATCTCGCGCAAGCGCTTTTTGCCATAAATGTAATCCCCATTTTCTGACCGGTCCCCGTTGCCAGCTGCCCACGATACCACTTGCACCAAGCTTGGCCGCTCGACCTTAACCAACTGTTCAAACTCAGCCCGCAACACAGCGTGTCCGGCAACCGTCATGTAATTCTTGATCCCAACCGGTAGCTGGCGCTCCTCCTCAGCATCGCCCTCTGCATCATTCTCTACCTCATCGGCACCATGCGATTCACTCACAAATGCTTTACTCATGCTTATCCTCATTCTTTGACTGACTACGCCTCTTGGCAGGCATCCTCAGCACTTTTGATGGCTCATGGTCGCCAGGTTGATTTTATCCAGTGCATATCCCGACAAGCAACACAACCAAAAACAAGCGCAACGGACACCCCTAATTCCTACCTTTATCACTGATAGAGCGGACTTCCACAAAAGTTCAAGCAGAAATAGCCAACGATACCGCCGTAGTTTCTCGCAATAAAGTCCACGCCTAACCGCTACTATTTAGGCATGACAACGCAACTTTCACTTTATAAAGAAATCAGTCGTTTATCGCAACGCATGGTGAATGCCGCACAAGCCAATGACTGGGATCGCCTGGTTGAACTTGAGCGCCGCGTCGTTGCGCTGCGCGACAAACTCATCGCCGCAGATGCAAGCCTGGCACTGAGCACCCCGGATTTACGCCATAAACAGTGCCTGATCCAGCAAATTCTGGAAGATGATGCTGAAATTCGTCGCCATACTGAACCCTGGATGGAACGTATGCGCCAATATTTGGGGGCACAAAAACCACACCATGCACCAACGCCAGGCTCGCGCAGGCGAAGTGCCTCGCAATCGTCCCAAACCCCCTAGCTTTGCTGCGATAACGCATTGCTATCGCAGACTAACCCACATCAACTTTCATTAACTCTTGCTAAAAATCAGCAAAATACAGGAATCTGGCAGCCAGTTATTTTTCAGCCGCACAAATTAGCCAATAGCTACGACCAGCCCCAGCTTATTACCGCTTGCTCATCGCAGTGCCCTGCCGCGCCTTGAGTGCCGCTTGATACACCGGCATCACTTGCGGCAGATTCTTCTGGATTTCCTTGACACGATTCTCGCCTGCCGGGTGAGTTGATAACAGCTCCAAGGGGCTGCGCTTGTTAGCCTCTATCATTTTCTTCCACAACGTCACGCCCGCACGAGGGTCAAATGCGGCACGTGCGATCAAATCCAGGCCAACAATATCCGCATCGGTTTCATCACTTCTGGAAAATTTAAGCGACAGCAAGTTGCCGCCTAACTGCAGGGCATCGGTGTAATGTCCGCCACCCAGCAACCCACCCAAAATACCCGCACCAAGCTGGGTTAGCTGCCCCTTGGCGATCCGCGCACGGGCATGCTCGCGAAGCGCATGAGCAATTTCGTGCCCCATGACCATCGCTGCTTCATCATCCGTTAACTTAAGCGTATCCAAAATGCCGGTATAAAAAGCAATTTTTCCGCCGGGCATGCAAAACGCATTGATTTGTGGCGACTTCAATAAAATCACTTCCCAAGGCCAACCGCCTGCCCGGGAATTAAACCGATCCGCAACAGGAATAATGCGTGCAGCAATGGCACGCAATCGCACCACTTGCGGATGATTATCTGGTAACAACTCACCTTTGAGCCCTGCTTGCTTCTTGATTTGCTCATATTCCGCCACAGCAGATTGTTCCAACTCAGCAGCTGGCACCAGGTTTCTCAAGCGCGATGCCTTGCCAACGGACACACCATCCGCCCAGGCAGGAGGTATCAGTAAAAAACTCAACAAACAAATCACCGCACCTGCCGTTTTAATCCAACACTTCGCCGCGCGGCGTTGAGCCAGCGCAGAGTTTTGCCCTGACAGGTTGATTTGGCTAAATTTCATTCACTCTCTCCACCCAGGCTTTCGATCAAGTTAGCTAATAGTTGCGCTAAATTGCCGCACATTAAACTAAAGTTAGCAGCAAATAAATCATCTGCATTTTCCGCTTGGCGTTCTGCATCTTCTTTCAAAATATCCAAAAACGCCACACGCTTGATTTGCATTTGCTCAGTTAACACAAACGATACACGGTCTTGCCAAGTAAGACTCAGCCGTGTCACTGTTTTACCGGCAACAATATGATTGCGTACATCCTCGCTATCCAAATTGTGGCGCACATATCGCACCGCAGCACGCTCTTCGGCCACAGCACGTAATTCGCAATCCCTATCTATAGAAAATCCGCTGGGCGCCGTACCTTCTGCCAACCACTGAGTCATAGCGGTTGCCGGGGCTAATTGGGTTTTCAATAGGCTCAGCGGCAATTCGCCCAGCGATAGCTTCAGTTGTTCAATGGCATCATCTGCTCGTTGGCTAGAAGCGGCATCGACCACCAGCCAGCGATTCACTGGATCAATCCAGACGTAGGTCAAGCTGCGTTTAACAAAAGCCCGCGGGAGCAATTCCAGCGTCATTTGCTCCATCACCTCCTTGACTTGCTTGCGCCCAGGTTTATAGCCTTGAGCCGCTTCCAGATCGATCAACTTTTCTTCTGCATATTGACGCACAACAGCCGCTGGCAATAATTTTTGTTCTGTCCCCAGCGCCACGAGTTGCTGTTTTTGCTGGCTAAAAACCAACTCCTGCTCGTTACCCCGCGGAGCAACCCAGCCACGCGCCATGGTATCGGTCGCATGACAGCCAACGAAAATGCCTTTTTGCATTGCGGCGGCCAGCTCGTCGCTTGTGTATTGCCAAGTATCAGCAAGACGAAAAATCTGAAGGTTACGAAACCACATAGCTAAGACGCCTGAGTAATTTAAGAGGGGTAGATTTTACGCAGGCACTTGGTTGAAAAGTCACTGCACAAGAATGCACGCTAACGATAAAGTTTCAGCGAACCCTTACAACACACCTATCACTCTTTCAAAACATCCGCCCCTGCCGGTGGGATAAAGTGAAACTGATTCGCTTCCAGTCTCGGGTTCATCTCGAAATGGTTAAAAACCAACAGACTAATTTGACCAAAACTGTCGTGAATCTCCATGCTGACCGGCCGATTCGCACGCATGCCAATAACCATTCGGTCAAAGCTGGCTTCCCCTCCGCGCGGCGTTGCTTCCACTAGCTCAAGACCATCGCGGGTTGGTAAATTTTTCAGGACAAAATTCTTTTCCAGCGCCTGTCCTGCTAACAAGGCAGCTGGCGTCGCCCCCAAGGCTGAACTCACTTGCTTTATCGCGACTTGATTTAATTCTGGATCAAAACTCCATAGTGTTTTTCCATCACTGATCAACAACTGCGGGTAGGGCTTATCGTATGCCCAGCGAAACTTCCCCGGCCGCTGCATGACAAAACGCCCACTCGACTCTTGCGGCTTCCGGCCAGATTTACTCAATACAGTCTGATTGAATGTGCCACGCGCGCTACGCATCTGGGTGCCAAAATCCTTAAGCTGATCTATACCCGATGCCACACAAAATTGCGTCAAACCCATGCCTGCCGCGAAGCAGAAAGTAAGCATTATTTTTTTCATGCTGGCATTATCGCTCATGCGATTATTTATCGTTTGTCCGCGCAAGTTCACCCAGCCTCAATGACCGCTCCAGATTAAGCGCCATGCTCCGCTGAGAACCTGCATGCACTCAGCCTGCCTGACGAAACGTCAGGTTAATGCGCGCATCGCCAACCAACGTGTGACAACCCGCCTTGAGAGGCAATACGCCGTGATAGCGCAGCCGATCTTCCCCACCCCAAACCAGAATATCCCCGTGACACAAGGCCAGACGTTGCACCCGATCCGCTCGCTTTGCGCCACCCAGCAGAAAAACAGCAGGCAGGCCGAGTGAAACGGACACGATGGGGGCGTTGAAGTCGCGCTCATCTTTATCCTGATGCAATGACATGCGCGCGCCTACGGCATAGCGGTTAATCAAGCAGGCATCCGGCATAAAGTTTGCGAACCCCGCCTCGCTTGCTGCGGTTCGCGCCAAGCTTGAAAATGAATCAGGCATCGCAGGCCAGGGATGGCTGCTTTGCGGATCACAGCGCGCATAACGATAACCTGTGGTATCCGCTACCCATCCCAACGCCCCGCAGTTTGTCATCGCCACCGACATTGAACGACCACCGGGAATCACCATATGGCGGAACGGCGCTGCCTCGGCCATGCCGGCCAGATCAGCGAGGATCACGGCGGCATCAGCCGTGGCGAAGCCATGCAATAGCACTGTGCCAGCACTCAGCTGCTCGATCCAGGGTTCGCGCGCATCATGCAGTTCAAACAAATCACCAGTGAATGCACTCACTTTTTTCTCTCTTTTTCGAATTAGCTTCGCGGCAGGAAGCACGCATAGAGATCATGGGTTAATTGTTGCGCATCATCACCCAACATAATCGCACAAACACCCAGCGCGGCATTCGCCGGATGTCGGCGCACGCTTGGCATGCGCCATCACGCAGCACGATGCCGCTATTTTCTGCCCGCCGAATTGCCAGGGGTGGTTGCTTTGGCAAGCAGCATTTGCGCGGCTTGGTTGTTTAGCGGATGCTATTCAGACCGCTCCGGCGCGATGATTTCGCGGCCACCGGCGGCGTTCATCGGCGAGACCAGCCCGGCTTGTTCCATCGCCTCGATCATGCGCGCGGCGCGGTTATAGCCGATGCGCAAATGGCGCTGCACGAGCGAGATGGAAGGACGGCGGTTTTTGAGCACAATCTCGACGGCCTGGTCATACATCGGGTCGGCTTCGGCGTTGCTGTTCGCCGTGTCACCAGCGCCGACTTCTTGCTCCTCGCCGACACTCCCCGCAAGAATGGCGTCGATATATTCTGGCGGGCCGATTTTCTTCAAGTGTTCAACCACCCGATGCACTTCATTGTCATCCACAAACGCGCCATGCACCCGCACCGGCAATCCTGAGCCTGGCGGCAGGTACAACATATCGCCCTGGCCCAGCAGCGCCTCGGCGCCCATCTGGTCGAGAATGGTACGCGAATCGATCTTGCTCGACACCTGGAATGCGATGCGCGTCGGGATGTTGGCCTTGATCAGACCCGTGATGACATCCACGCTCGGCCGCTGCGTCGCCAGGATCAGATGGATGCCCGCCGCACGCGCCTTTTGCGCCAGACGCGCGATCAGCTCTTCAACCTTTTTGCCAACCACCATCATCAGGTCGGCCAGTTCGTCGATGACAACGACGATGTGCGGCAGGGTGGTCAGCGGTGGCGGCGCGATGCCGGTTTCGACGCCGGGGCCTTCCGTCATCGTCAGGCTGGTGGGATCGGGAATGCTCTCGCCATTTTTCGCCGCGTCATTGATCTTGCTGTTGAAACCGGCGAGATTACGTACGCCCAGCAGGCTCATCAGCTTGTAGCGGCGTTCCATCTCGCCCACACACCAGTTCAACGCATTGGCTGCCTTGGTCATGTCCGTCACCACTGGCGCCAGCAGGTGCGGTATGCCCTCGTAGATCGACAATTCCAGCATTTTTGGGTCGATCATGATCAGGCGAACATCCTGCGGCCCCGACTTGTAGACCAACGACAGAATCATCGCATTCACGCCGACCGACTTGCCCGAACCCGTCGTCCCCGCTACCAGCAAATGCGGCATTTTGGCCAGGTCGGCCACTACCGGCTGGCCGCCGATGTCCTTGCCCAGCGAGATGGAAAGCGGCGAATGCATGCCGTGATAGGCCTGCGAGCCGATGATTTCGGATAGGCGCACAATCTGCCGCTTCGGGTTGGGCAGCTCCAGCGCCATGCAGGATTTGCCGGGCACGGTTTCCACCACGCGGATCGACACCAGCGACAGCGCGCGCGCCAGGTCTTTGGCCAGGCCAACGATCTGGCTGCCCTTGACACCGACAGCCGGCTCAATCTCATAGCGTGTCACCACCGGGCCGGGGTAAGCTGAAACGACTTTGGCGGTGACATTGAAATCCGCCAGCTTGCGCTCGATCAGCCGCGACGTGAATTCGAGTGTTTCTGTCGAAGGCACATCAGCCGGGTTATGCGTCGGCTCAGCAAGTAAATGCAGTGGTGGCAAAACACCGCTCGGCGCATCAAAAAATAGAGGCGATTGACGCTCTTTTTCAACCCGAGCCATGGCTTTGGGAGCCATCGGAATATCCATGGCCAAAGGCTCGATTTTTAACGGTGGCAGGGGACTCTCTTCAATTTTCCGACGCTCGATTTCAACAACAGCTTCGCGCTGATCTGCCACCTGCTTGCCATAACGACGATCCTGCCAACGCTCCCACAATAGCTGCAAACCCTGCCAGGCAGCCTCCAGCAAAGCGCCGACTTTTTCAGCGATCATCGTCCATGATGCCCCCATGAACAAGCTGAATCCGACCATCATTAACACCAACAACACCAGCGTACCACCCGAAAACCCCAGAAACTTTGTGGCTAGCTGATTAATTTCCCAACCCAGCAAACCACCGGGGGCTAGTGGCAATGCAGTTTTCGCGCTCCAAAAACGCATGGCTTCGATGCCTGCACTGGCTAACAACAAGACAACAAAACCAAGCACAGCTAACAGCAACGAACGACGATCAACCTCAAACAAGTGATTGACACGGTGATATCCGCGCGCCAGCAAAAAGAAAGGCAAAACCACCAACCACCAGGCAGAAAAACCCAGCAAATAAAGCAGTAAATCAGATACCCAAGCCCCCAAGCGACCGCCGGGGTTCATCACCTCAGTGACTGTTGCCGCATGAGACCAACCCGGATCTGCAATGTTAAACCCCAATAAAATAATGCCAAGATATATCCCTAAAAGCCCTACCAATAACCAGCGTGCTTCTTGCACCACTGCGCCCACTTTTTCCGGTAATGGCTTACTCGACGTAGCTCTTGATATGCTCATGAATAGGGGCTAAAGGGACAATAGTAAAAAAATAAAAAGACGGGATTTTCTCGGCAAGTCAGAAACCAGGATCAATCAAGACTTCATAAAGGCGCTAAACCGCTAAAAGCCTCTCATTTAAAACAGCTAAAACACCAAAAAGCAATATTTCTCAAAATCATTTCTCCAAACAATCACGGAATATGATCGGGTGGCACAGTACTGGCAGATGTCGCGGCTGATGCTGTTCCAAGCACACCCTCTTGAACTTCTTGAGCACTCTCTACATCGACTGTTTTTCCATCAGCTAGCAATGCCTCTTCTGTACGCTTATTCATGATCACAATGCTTATGCGCCGGTTAATTGGGCTATAAGGGTCTTGCTTATCAAATAAGACTGTCGACGACATCCCAACGACACGCATGATTTTCTGATCTTCCATTCCGCCTGCAACTAGCTCTCTCCGAGAGGCATTGGCGCGATTGGTGGAAAGTTCCCAGTTACTAAATTCACGCCCTCCACTAGCAAAAGGCTGTGCATCCGTGTGGCCAGCCAAACTGATGTGATTTTCAACCTTATTTAACGTCTGACCAATCTCGCGCAAAATAGTCCGGGTATACGGTTTGACTTCTGAGCTTGCAGAATCAAACATAGGTCGATTTTTCTCATCGACAATCTGGATTCGCAAACCTTCGCTAGTCAAATCAAGCAATAGCTGGCTCTTGAACTGCTTCAACACCGGATTCGCATCAATCAGCGACTCCAATTCCCCTTTAAGACCAGCCAGCTTTGTTCGCTCTGCCTTTTCATATTCAGCTTTAAGTCTCTGCAAGTTAATTGTTTTTCTTGGCGCCTTAACATCCCCTGATTTCACTTGTCCATGGGATGCCGTCAAATCCTTGCCACCCCCTTGAATTACCGAAGACGAATCCCCTGAACCTGAACCACCCGCCAACGAAACCTTTAATGGATTCTGAAAATAGTCAGCAATACCTTGTAAATCGCCTTGTGCTGTCGAGCCCAATAACCACATGAGCATAAAAAAAGCCATCATGGCGGTTACAAAGTCCGCGTAAGCAATCTTCCAGGCACCGCCATGTGCGCCACCCCCGCCCTTCTTGATTTTCTTGATAATTATCGGTTGTTTGGTATCGTCGCCCATACGGTATCGCTTGAAAAAAGTTAGTCCAGCAGCCTAATTGCAGCGCTCCCTTGCGTGTTGCTTGCTTTTTCTTCTTTATTGATTTTTACGTGCCTTCAAATCTTCCTCCAGCTCTAAAAATCCTGGGCGATCTCCTGAATAAAGCACTTTGCGACCAAATTCAATCGCCACCTGCGGCGCATAACCATTCATGCTGGCTAAAAGCACCGTTTTGATCACCTGAAATATTTTCCCCTCCTCTTCCACTTTCTGCTCAAGCTGTCCTGCAACAGGCGCGATAAATCCATAGGCTAGCAAAATCCCCAAAAATGTACCAACTAGCGCACCACCGATCATTTTGCCCAGAACAGCAGGCGGTGAACCGACAGAACCCATCACATTCACCACCCCCATAACTGCAACAACGATACCAAATGCAGGCGTCGCATCGGCCATTTTAGAGACCGTATGAACAGGGACATGCGCTTCCTGATGGTGGGTTTCGATTTCAATATCCATTAGGTTCTCAATCTCAAAGGTGTTCAAATTCCCACCCACCATCATCCGTAAATAATCACAGATGAACTCCATCACATGATGGTCATGCGCAATGTTCGGGTATTTCGAAAAAATCGCACTCTCGTGCGGGTTCTCGATATCACTTTCAATCGACATCAAGCCCTCTTTTCTCACCTTGGACAAGGTCTCAAAAAGCATAGCTAACAAATCCATATAAAGCGTTTTATTGAATTTTGACCCCTTAAACACTTTAGGTAATGCGCTAACCGTCGCCTTAACCGCTTTAGCACCATTACTTGCAATAAAGCCACCAATTGCCAAGCCTAGAATTGCGATGTACTCCATAGGTACCCACAGCGCAGCCAAACTCCCATGCACTGCGTAAGTGCCTACGGATGCCGCTAAGATAATGATGTAACCAATAATTAAAAACATATGGAGACCCTAAATAGAATTTAGTATTGCTTGTTTAAACATGCTGCTCATTCATCGCATTGCAGTTCTTTGTTGCTGGTGGATGACGTCTTAAGCTGCTACCACCCTATTTTTTCCTGATCTTTTTGCTAAATACATGGCTGAGTCAGCACGGCGTATTAACTCATCAGCAGCCTCCAAATCTGTTACTGCAACAACCCCGCAGCTGAATGTAATCAAAATCTTGTCATCCTTGTCCATAAAGTATTCTCTTGTCAGCATCCGTTGAACACGCATCATCGCGGCTACCGCATCTTCAACACCTGTCCCCGGTAATAAAACAATGAACTCCTCACCTCCATAACGGGCAAGTACATCTTGAGGGCGCAACGTTTTCTGGACAACCTCCACCAAATGAACCAATGCCAAATCACCAACAGAATGCCCTCGCGTATCGTTGATACTTTTGAAGTTATCAACATCCAGAAGCGCTAAGCTCAAGGGTACTCCCTGGCGTTGTTGGCGATTAATTTCTTTTTGCAAAGCCTCATCTAACCCCTTGCGGTTAAGGACACCCGTTAATTGATCGTGCCGAATAAGCTGGCTCGTTGCAGATAGCTCCTTGTGCAAGCGCGCAATCTCCTGCTCAGCGTTATGGACTCGGTTTTTCATCAAACTCATTTCGTCACGGGATCGTGCCGTATCAACCTGGACAAGCCGCGTTTCATGCATCACTTCATTGAGCAAATCTGTAATCTCTGCGGGATTTTTCGCCAAGCTGATTTTCTCTGAGAATTCCTCGATTTTTCCGTGATAACTACCGGTAACTTCTGAAAAGTTGATCAAATGATCTACAAACGCTGCCAACATCAGTTTCAACCGGTCATTTGCCTCTGTAAGATTTTTCTTGAGCATGCTCTGCTGGATAATCACATCTTTCATCCTGCGCTCAACTTCATCCAACTGTCGCAATTCAAGGGGGTTGTTCAGCAACATTTGCATCACTTTTATCTGCCCGGACAACCACTCATCTTCAACAACCAATTCGCTGATGTTATCAACGATGAGTTGCACTAGCCTTAACAGAACAGCCTTCAGCTCTACCTCATCCTCAACAACAAAATGAGCGCGATAGCTTATTCGTTTAAACCGTTCAACTAGCTGTTTTAGGGTGGGCACATCACGTGCTGCCTCTAACGCCACAGAAATTTCTTTAACTTCGGCCAAGAGATCCGGACTTTTATGCAGAACGGTTACCAAGGCATTATTCAGAAATTGTCCCAGCAAACCTTGTAAAGCCGCCAAGTTACTTGGAAAGTCTGGTGGCTCTAATAATTTTTTGTTGCTTTTTTCAACTGGATTAACCACTGCCAGGTCAGATGCTACTGGCGACACCAAAAGCGCATCTTCCACCAAGACAGGGGGAGTCGTTAGGGTATTTTTATTCCATGATCCAACAAGCGACTGGAGCCGTGAAAAGAGCAGGTCTGATGTAGCCGAAACACTCAAGATATGCTCAAGTGACTCTTTTTTTTGCAGCCGAGTCATCTCGGCGTGAGACATATCAAGCTGCTGCAAAAGATTCCGCAGCAGATCAGGCCAAGATACTTCCGTTCCAACTTGTATAGCAGAAAGCTCGGTCACTGCATTTTGCAAACCAGCCCAACTTTTTTCAGCAATAGCCGTTTCTAATTGCCGCGCAAACCTGATCTGTTTTGCATTTTTGCGAGGCAGTACGGCTTGAATTGCCTTGAGTTCCTGATCAGGAAAACTGGAAATAGCTGGATCGCCTGAGATTTCAAAAAAAACAGTCCGATAATTCTCAGGTGTTGGCTGTAATTTTTTTAACGCCAACTGACGCAGAGTTTCTCGGGCAATTTCAAGCGCTGAAAGAGGTAAAGAGTTAGACATGAAAAATTTTTAAACCACCTGCAATAAACTATACAAGACTACTAAAAAAAAATCCGCGAGGGAAAGCGAACATTTGGGGCGTTATCCTCTGTTACTCCCCCCATAAAGTTGCAGGTGTTACTACTTTTGCTGTGATGGCTTAACGTAGATATAGAAGCGGGTCTTTCTGTGGTCAGCCACATCAACGCTCTGCTGTGGCGTCATGTTTGGAATGATAAAACTATTACTGATAAAAATTGAAAGTGGCATCATTTCTGACAACGCCTTATCACCCAGCACCCTCATGGGCGCCGGGGACAAAAAAGCATACACCACATGGTAACTACTTAACGCGTGCGACCAGAAATCACCGTAGAAAATCTCTAAATTAGGCAATCTGAAGGCAAACACCTTAGCCCATGCCCATGTCAGTGGTGCATGTTCAATGCCAACAAACTGGCAGTCCGGCCTGGCCTTGGCTAAATATCGCAACAACCCGCCGTCACCACACCCGATATCGATCATCCGGCAAGGTGATGACGGCAAAAGTGCCAATAAAGCATTCCGACTCTGACGGTTTGTCAAATAGAGTGGCACTTGACTAATATCTGTCCGCCAAAAAACCAGCAATAAAAAAGAGAACCCGCCGAACCATACCCATGGCGACAATGCCAGACCTCTAGCCAACACGATGCCTGGCATAAATAACAAATGGATCAGCAACCACCAAACAGGGACACGTAGTATCCGCGCTACAAGAGCTGCCAACACACTCTGCAAAAATGCAGCCGCTATCAAATGCCCCATATTTATTGCAGGGAAAGTGAATATCAGCCCTGCAGCCAGCACCACCCCTGCCAGCTGTGCCAGTAGAAAATAAAGTAACGGGCGTGAATCGCGTTGTAACAAGTTTATGCGTCGATAAATAAAGCTCGTCACGGTGATGCATGCAGTTTTTCAGGCTGACTGTCGACATCTCCTGAAACATTTTCAGACATCGCTTTGCCGACATACTGCAGTTGATTATTTTTGACTTGAAAGTGACCAATCAACTCACCTGGTTCAGGTGGTGGTGTTTGGTATTGCTGAAAGTCACAACTTTCTAATGACGTTACATACCAGCGCTTGCCTGCATTGAGTATAAAAACTCCTGGCTCCGGCCGATACACATCCAAAGAAAACTTGTTTTTTTGTTGTCCCGGTAAAGCATAACGACGCTGGCAGCGTGGAAGCCCACCCACAATGAGCGCACTTTCCCATGCCCCCCCCATATAAACCTGATCCCGCACAACCGCTAATGACTGCCCCTGCTCATTGACAATAAAAAACGCCTGCTGACTGTTACCACAAGCACAAAGCACAGCAGCACAGCACACCCATACGATGCGCTGAAAAAAATATTTAATCGTAGTAGTAAATGCCATCAGATTACTAATCCTATTTATAGATAACACACTGAGTGCATTGTTATGCATGGCATCGTCTATCGTCATCGATACGCGCCGTGTTCAACGTGACTCTTTAATCATGCGATTATGCGCAGGCTGCAACGGCCGCGCATTATGCCGATAAAGACGCGAAAATATGGCCGCTTGTGCGGCTGAGACTTGTATCGGTTGCTTAAATACCATCCACAGCACCCCTTCAGTGCATGGGGGGCTGCTCAAAGAACCCATATAGGTCCAATAAGCGCGTTTTTCTGGCAAAAGCTTGCCTATATCCATAACTTCTGCTGGTGTCATTTCGATAGCTTGATCTAGCGGTAAGTTATTCAATACTGACTGAATCAACGGATGCTCAAGACCCTGCTCAAGCAGTAAGGCAACCACGGCCAACTGACCTTCGCTGTTTTTATGCACAAGTTGAACTTCCATGTCATAAAGCCGTCCTGCCATCCGCTGCTCTGCGGGGTAGTGAAAATTAAAATACATCAACTCATACTGTTTACCCGAAACCCTCAGTCCCAACCCGCTTGCAACATTTACCCGAACTGCACGTCCGGTATCCACGATGCGAACGGGGGTCGGCTTGTAATCAAAAACAATCTCTTCCAAATCAACCTTGATCCCATCTTGAAGATCAATCGGGGATTGCCGCTTGCCGGTCGCACACAGTGCATAATCTTTATTCAACTTAGCCCAATGAGCCGGACCAGTATCTCCCTCGTAAGACCAATTCCCCTGCTTTGTATCAGAAAATTTTTCTTGCCCATAAGCCGGCGAACTCGCCACTAGATCCTTTTTTACTCTTTTCGACGGGCCGGAATTTGCATAGCGCCACTCACGTAATCGCCTGTCTGCCTGATTCTCAACGACACGCGCTGATGGGCTTGGGGCTGTTGGTATTGCCGATGGTTTTGATAGACGTGGCGAAGATACTACCGGTGATGTTTTATTTACAGGGGAAGGCGATGCCGATGAAGAAGCAAGCTCACGCGGTTTTTGTTCCACGCTGGCAGCTGCTTGATTAGCAGCGGCCATATCTTCTGTACCAATCCGAGGAAGAACAATCAGTGATGGTTTTTGAGGTCTGATGTTTGCTGCTTTGTCAGTAACAAGCATGATATTGCCTGTATCACGGGACGCTGGCGGTGACGTGGGTGATGCAGCTAGATTACGCAATGTTCCACTGGCAGGTGCGCAAGCGACACGAAACATACGTTCATCCAAACTACCTGCCATGACTGCATTCGAACGTGAACCGACAATGGGCTCTTCGCGCACTAAAGTATCGCCACGGAAATAAACTCGGCGTAGCGCCTTAAATCGACGTGCCGAACACTCATACAAGTTCTGCACTTGTATGCTGTCATAGCCACCTTCGTCCGCATTGACCAAGCGGTCAAGCACAACGCGACTCCATGCCTTTGCATCGGAAGCACCCCGCTCAATGGTTGCACTATTGATATCAATCACTTCGCCAGGCTGAGTGATGATAGTTTGCCAGTCGCCAGTAGCGGGAGCAGCCGCAAATAAGGTGCTCGCACTACCCCAAAGGACTATTGCCAAAAAACAGAGCAACGGCAAAGCAGACATAGTTTCTTTTTTCATCGTCTCAGCCGCTTGCGCAAGACGTTGCAGCTAAACTTTTCACATCAACGAACGCACCCCATGCGCTTGATGGTAGCCATGGATAGAAAACCGGGCAAAAAATCATCTCAAGCCAGACTTATACTTGCGTATTCATGATGTCGTGATATGCCGAAACCAGTTTATTACGTGCTTGCACCATCTGCTGAAAGGACAAATTAGCCTTTTGCAGATTAATCATGACATCTTGCAAATTAACGTCACTCTGCCCGCTAGAAAAATTTTCTGCCATTTTTCGTGCATCCATTTGCGCAGCACTTACCTGGTCAATCGTTTTTGACAGCACTTGAGCAAAATCAGCCCCCCCCGTTTGCGCTGCCGAGTTTGTCGCTTTGCCACTGGCAAGCGAAGCTGTTGCACGTAGTTCAGAGAGCATTTGGTCGAGTTGTCGTGTATCAATTGCCATAGAGGTCACCTTGCTTGAGTTTCATCAATCAAAATAAGTAAAGCAATCAATATGCCAGGATATATTTATATAACATCATTCTGCCTCCTGTTCAGTGACAAAACCTTCTGCCCGATACTGATTTAACTTATACCGCAGCGTGCGTTCGGACATACCTAAAATAGCCACCGCCTTCTTGCGCGATCCATTGACACGAGTCAACGTTTCCAGAATATGCTGCCTTTCAAGTGCCTTCATGTTAGCCGGTGCGCCTGTCATAGCAGGGGCTCCAGAAGAAGTCGGCGCTAGCGATACGGCGCTAGGGGCGGATTTTACCGCACTCAACCCTCCTGCCGCAGGCAATGCCTGGCTGGTAGAAACCAAAGGCAGCGCCTCTGCATCAATCCATTCGTCTTCTGCCAAAATCAGTGCGCGCTGTACCACGCTCTGCAGTTCGCGCACATTACCTGGCCATGAGTGAGTAAGTAGCCGCGCTTCCGCTGCTGCGGTAAATTTTGCCGCCTGCCCCATGCTTAGACTCATCTGTGCCAATAGCTTGCGTGCCAAGGGCACAACATCCCCTAACCGATCACGCAAAGGCCGAATTTCCAAGGGGAATACATTGAGCCTGTAAAACAAGTCCTCACGAAAACGCCCTGCCCGAACCTCTTCTGTCATATCACGATTCGATGTCGCTAACACGCGAATATCTATTGCTATTGGCTTTTTCCCTCCCACGCGCTCAACTTCGCGTTCTTGCAGTACGCGCAGCAACTTTGCTTGCAGACCCAAGGGCATTTCGGAAATCTCATCCAATAACAACGTACCACCATGAGCTTGTTCAAACTTGCCAGCCTGTGCCGTTTGAGCACCAGTAAATGCACCTTTTTCGTAACCAAACAAGGTAGCCTCAAGCAAGTTATCCGGAATAGCGGCGCAATTGATCGCAATAAAAGCCCCCCCCGAACGCAAGGACTGCTCATGAATGTAACGTGCAAAAACTTCTTTACCCACACCAGACTCACCTGTGAGCAATACAGTTGCATCGGCCCGCGCAACACGTGCTGCAAGCAATAGCGTCGCCTGCGTTATGGCATCAACCGCGACAACATCAGGTGCCGGGACGGGTGGTGTCGCGTAACGTGCAATTTGCGCAATCAATGCCTTGGGCTCGAATGGCTTGAGCATAAAGTCACACGCCCCCCCACGCATGGCAGCAACCGCTTTGTCTACATCGCCAAAAGCCGTCATCAGCAACACCGGCAAACCTGGATATCCCGCCCGAATTTCTCCCAGCAGCATAAGTCCATCCATAGGGCTCATGCGCAAATCAGAAATCACCATGTTGAATATACTATGGCCGCGTAGCTGCGCCAAGGCTGCTACACCACCATTCACACTGACAACCTGATGCCCTGCAGCCTCTAGCGTGAACTGCAAAGCGTCGCGCAAGGCATCATCATCCTCAACAACCAATAATTTCAACTGTTCAGACATGGCAGACTAATCGAAAATGTAGCCCCAGCATCAGGACTGGAAACCACTTCAAGGCTACCGCCATGCGCAAGTACAACACCGCGCGCGATAGCCAGCCCCAAACCGGTGCCTTCACTTCGCGTGGTATAAAACGGTTCAAACACCCGCGTAGCTGTCATCTGATCCATACCACACCCGTTGTCTTCTACTGCCAGCAGCACTCTATCCTCCTCGCACCAAGCCGACAAAGCAATACGCGCCTCGCTTCGTCCATTAACTGCCTGCAAGGCATTTTCCAGTACGCTAGTGAGCGCACTCACCAGCGATTTACGTTTCCCCGTCAAAACAGCACCTGCACTTTCATCCTTCACAACCAAGCTCACTTGGCTATTTTGCGCCAGTGGCTCAAAGTTGTGGGTCAATTCGGCTAGCAAATCAGCCACAGCAACCCGTTC
>Ga0209066_10003003_pt1 | contig 19759 bp, 11 predicted proteins | sample All_14_2_FD_187198 | JGI IMG/M metagenome (GOLD analysis project Ga0209066, IMG submission 187198) | Freshwater microbial communities in response to fracking from Pennsylvania, USA - Allegheny Zone_MetaG_DW_15 (SPAdes) (version 2) ... | reverse complement strand
GGGTGCCGCCCGTCGCCGCCGACCTGCGCAAAAAGATCGAGGACGATCTGCGCCGGGCGCAGGCGCTGGCCGCGGAGGTGGACGCGCTGCGCGAGGCGGAAGAGGCGCGCGCGGATGCGCAGCCGGCGCCCACGAAGCAGTCCGTGACGGAGGCGCAGGGCGCGCTCAAGCGCGCCCAAGAGGCGCTGGCCGAAGCGGAGCGCGCGCTGGAGCGGATCGACGCGGCGCTGCCGCCGTACAAGGCCGCGCTGGGCGGAAAATTTTAGCCGTGAGGGCGAGCTGGAGCGCGGGCGACGGCGGAGAGATTACCATGAGCGTTCAAGCGGTGTTTTGGGGTTGGTCGACCGCCGTGGCGGGGTTGGCCGCAACGGCCGCGGCCGGTGTCGACGTGCGGGCGGAGGCCAACGCCATGGACGCGTCCTTCGCGTTCCAATCCGTCGGGCTGCCGGCGAACAACGACGCCGCGACCGCCGCGCGCTTTGTGCTGGTGGACGGCGCGGCGGACCGCGCGTCCGCCCCGCCCGACGCGCTGCACGACGGCCGGGTGCAGGCGTCGGAGGACGACCCGTCGCGGAGCTTCTTCTTCCAGGCTGGGAGCGACGGCGGGCGCCTGCTGATCGACCTGGGTCGCGTCGTGGCCGTCCGGGAGTTCCGCAGCTACTCGTGGCATGCCGGCGCGCGCGGGCCCCAGGTCTATGCCCTGTATGGCTCCGACGGCAAAGCGCTGGCCTTCAAGCCGGAGCCGAAGCGCGGCGTGGACCCGCGCACCTGCGGCTGGCGGTTTGTGGCGCGCGTCGACACGCGCACGCGGGACGATGACGGCGGCGGCCAGCACGGCGTCTCGGTGCGCGCCGGCTCCGGGGAGCTCGGCGACTTCCGCTATCTCCTGATGGACTGCTCGCGGACCGAGAACCGCGACCCGTTCGGCAACACCTTCTTCGGCGAGATCGACGTGATCGCCGCGGACGGGCCTGCGCCGACATCGGGCGTCGTGGCGCTGCCGCGGATTCAGGAGCGCTTCGTGGCGACCAACGGCACCCGGCGCTGCGCCTTCACGGTCGATGCGACCGCGGCGCCGGATCTGGCGGAGTGGGCCGCCACGCGCCTGAAGCCGCTGCTGCTGACCTGGTCCGGCCGGCTGGAGGAGCTGTTGCCCAGCGACGGGTATCACGGGCCCGAGCGGATCACGCTCTGTTTCCGCACCGACATGGGGGGCACGCCGGCCTCGGCCGGCGGCGGAGGCGTCAACCTCAACGCCGAGTGGTTCCGCAGAGAGCGCGACCGCGAAGCGCCCGGCGCGGTGGTGCACGAGCTGGTGCACCTGGTGCAGAACTACGGCCTGGCGAAGCGCACGAACCCGAAGCCGTCGGCTACGCCGGGGTGGGTGGTCGAGGGGATCGCCGACTATGTGCGCTGGTTTCTGTTTGAGCCTGAGACCGGCGGCGCGTCCATCACGCCGCAGTCCTTCGCCCGCGCGCGGTATGACGCCAGTTACCGCGTCAGCGCCAATTTTCTGGACTGGGCCGCGCGCACCTGCGACAAGGATCTGGTGCGCAAGCTCAACGCGGCTGCCCGCGAGGGACGCTACTCCGACGCGCTCTGGCAGGAGTGGACCGGAAAGCCCCTCGAGGCGCTCGGCGAGGCGTGGCGCCGCGAACACGCGGAGCGCCTCGGGCTCGCCTTCTAGCTCGGTTCATTTGAAGGCGTGGCCTTTTTGGGGTAGGGCCGCATCTGCGAGGCGGCCGCCCCTTCGGTTGACTCTGGGCTGGCGGCGGGTTCGGAGAACCGCGCCCACCCCCTTCTTGGACAACGGCCATGCGAGAGCCCAATCCGCGCTAGCGCAGCACCCGCTCCTCGCTGAGGCCCACGGGCCCGAGCAGTCCGGACGCGTGCAGCGGGGTGTCCTTCTTCACCTGCTTGCGGTTCACGAGGGTCTGCCGTTGGGCTTCGGGGCGCGGCGCGCCCGTTTTGACCCAGTCGGGCCAGACCGCAAGCACCCCTTTGTCGTTCGCGCCGGTGTCGTCCGGATGCTGCTCGTCGCCGATGAAGCGGTTGAACCAGTCGTTCGCGACGCGGATCTCCAGGGCGTTCTCGCCGGGACGGAGCGCCTCGGTGACGTCGACGCGGAAAGGCTTTTTCCAGAGCGTGCCCAGCGCGCGGCCGTTGAGCGCGAGCGAGGCGATGTTGCGCACGTCGCCCAAGTCGAGCCAGACGCGCGTGTCGGGCCGCGGCGCGCCCCAGCAGAACCGGGCCTCGTAGACGGCGGTGCCGCTGAAGTATTTGACGCGCGGGTCGACGCTGTCTTTCCAGTCCTGAAGCCCCTGGCTGAACGTGGTGAAGCTTTCGCCGGCGGCGGGCTTGAAGGTGATGGTCCACGTGGTGGCCTCGAGCGGCAGCCGGGCCGGCGCTTCGGCGAGCTGCCAGGTGCGCGTCGCGCCGTCCGCCAGCGTGGCCGCATACTGTCCGGGCTGTGAGGTGGCGAGCGTCAGCGCGCCGTCTGCGCCGAAGGTCAAGGCTTGGGGCGCGAGCGCGTCGTCGCGCAGGCTGTTGCGGGCGCGGGCGGCGAGCTCGGCGATGTCGGCCTGCGCATGCGCGCCCGGCGCGCTGCAGACGGCGGCGCAGGAGCCGGCGAAGCCCTCCGAGCCTTCGGAGGGGTGCGGGGTCTGGCCGCTGGCCACGCCGGCGCATACCTGCTTGCCGTCGACGAAAAGCGCGGGGACGCCGGAAACGTAGCGCACGGCGATGTGGGTCGGGCGGTCGAGCGGGGCCGGCGCCTGCCAGACCAGGACGGGCGCGACATTCTGGTGCCAGTGTTCGAACACGGCCACGCCGTTTTTGCCGACCGAGAAGCCGGCGCCGGAGTGTCCGTCGCCCCACGTGTTGCCGTGGGTGGGGAAGACGACGAAGTTCTGTCCTTGGTGGTGGACGCCCCGCGGGCTTTGCGCGGGCAGGGGGATCTCGCGGTCCGGCTTCACGAGCGCGCTCAGGACGAAAGAGCCGGGCTGCGCCGGACGGGCCGCGGCCGCCTGTTCCGGCGCTGACGACAGGAGCGTCTCGCCGTTGCGGGTGAGCGTGCGCGCGGCGGGCTGCCGCCCCAGCGGCTTGTGGAAGACCACGAAGAGCGAGCCGGCGGGGTCGAGGCGCAGCGGGACGCGCGTGGCATCCGGCAGCGCTTCGAAAAGCGCGGGCTCGCAGACCGCGCCGGTCGAGGCGTCCCAGAGCTCGGGCTGCCGGCCGGTGACGCGGAACTCGGGGGCGATGGAAAGCGGGCGCTCGCTCGGGTTGCTCAGGAAGTAGAGGTCGCAGCCGTCGGCCGTGCGGTGGGTCCAGAGCAACTCCTTGTTGGCGCACACGACGTCCGGCCGGACGTCGAGCTTGGCAAAGACCTGTTCGAGCGAGTGGCCGCGGAAGACGCGCCCTTTGCGCACGGCGCGGTCGACGGACGGCGCGGCGATGTCGCCCCACAGGGCCTTGGAGGCGTCGAGGACCTCCGCGTCGCACGCGGGGTAGTCCGCGAGGCTGGGCGACCGCAGCGGCGGGTTGCCCACGAGCGTGAGGCCCTGCTTCACGAAGGACTCGATCTTTTCGATCAGGCGGGGCGTCATGGTCTCGCAGGGCGGCAGCACCAGGACGCGGTAGCTCTGCCCGTCGGGCAGCGTCAGGCGGCCGCGCTTGCAGGAGGCGCGCGTCAGCAGGACCTCGGCGTTGATGTAGTCGTAGTCGCGGCCGGGCGGCAAGGCGGGCTCCAGCTGGCCGTTCATGCGCGGCGTGTCCTCGCCGAAGAAGTAGGCGACGTCCGCGGCGTGCGTGCCTTCCTGGAGCAGGGCGCAGCAGCGGCGCAGGTAGTCGGTCCATCCCTTGCCGTACGCTTGGAACCAGGTGGAGTTGCGGTTGAAGTCCGTGCCGAACCACGGCACGATGCCGGGCTGGACCTCGTAGGGCTGGTGGGTGTAGACGTGGAGCACGAAGTGGTTGATGCCCTGGGTCATGCACCAGTCGCCGCGCGTCTTCATGTTCGCGGGGGTCTGCGCGAAGTTCTTGCCGGAGGTGAACGACTCGGCGGAGACCACGCGCTTGCCGTAGACGTGGGCGCAGGAGGTGGCGAGGCGGCATTCGACGTCGCCCAGCGAGCCCCAGAGCCAGTATTCGCCGCCGATGTCGTCCGAGGCGCCGCCGTATTGGAGCGATTCGCCGGGGAAGCCCCAGTGGCCGTAGTTCTCGAGCCAGGTCTTGAGGCCGTGGCGGTTCGCGGCTTCTTTCAGGCCGCCGACGTAGTTGCGCGCCACGAGGTCGGCCACGAGTCGGCGCCAGTCCCACAGGAAGCGGTCGGTCTGGTCGCGCGTGCCGACCACGCGGCCGCTGAGGCAGGCGAGCCACGGCGTCGGGGCGTAGCCGTAAGTTTTGCGGAAGAGGCCGGTCATGCCGTCGGTCCAGTTCTGGGGGCCGACCTCGTAGCTGTCGAGCGTGATGTGCTGGAAGCCCTTGCGCTGGTCGGCCGGGATGCGGCGCAGGAACTCGCCGATCATGCCGTCGAAATGCGCGGCCACGGCGGCGCGGCTCATCTTGTCGCACTCCAGGCCTTGCGCCTGCGGCGGGGTGGGTCCGCACAGGACGCCGGTGGAGGCCATGCCGATGCGCGCGATGACCCAGTCGCCGCCGGCGGGCGCCTGCCAGTCGAGGCGGCCGTCTCGCGCCTGCTTGGAGGTGAGGTCGAGGATGCGCGCGGGGTCCACGGCGGTGCCCGGGGCGGGCTCGGCCTGGGGCGGCCAGACAAAGGCGTCGGGCGGCGGCACGGGCTCGGGGTACATGCGGCCGAGCTGCTTCTCGGCCGCGAAATCGATGCGGGCGGCCGCGGAGAAGGAGAGCGCCTGGACGACCGGCTTGCCGTCGACGCGCGTGAGGGTGAGACGCAGGTGGTCGGTCTCGGTGGGCGGGAAGGCGAAGGTGAAGGGCGCGGCCACGAGCGGGCCCATGGCGGTGCTGAGGTTGGTGCGGAAGACCGCGAGGTCGCGCAGCTTGACGGCGTGGCCGTCGCGCACGTGCTCCAGCACGCCGGCGAGGCGGACCGGCGAGTGGCCGAAATCGAGCGTCAGGCTCTGCACGAGCGCGGGCTGGTCGAAGAACAGCTCCACCGTGAGGGGTGCGGCGGGAAGCGCGGCGGCGGGGCCGCCGCGGGTCAGCAGCGCGTCCAGCGCGGGAAGCGCGGGTTGGCAGGCGACGCGGGCGGGGCGCGCCGCGGCGCCGTCGCTGGCCGGCAGGGGGTAGGCGATCACGGCGACGTCCTGGAGCGCCTTCTCGTGCTTGGCCGGTATGCCCCGGAAGGTCTCTCCGGCCGCGACGCGCGTCTCTTGGCTCACGAGGTAGCGCATGCTCTGCTCGGGCTTCATCCACGGGCCGCCGGACTGGCTCCAGCCCGGCCCGTTGAACATGCCGACGCGCACGCCGATGCGGTCGCCTTCGCGCACGGCGTGGGCCACCAGCTCCCACCACGCGGGGCTCAGGATGGGCACGTCCCCTTCGGGAATGCCGTCGCTGACCACGTGGCCGATGAAGACTTCGCCGACTCCCGCCTGCTTCATGGCTTCGAGGTCCGCGGTGATGCCTTTGGCGCTGACGTTGTTGTTCAGCCAGTACCAGTACATGTAGGGCTGGGTCGCGTCGGACGGCGACTGGAAGCGGCTCAGCAGCGGCTCTGCGGCGGACGCGAGCGAGGCGGCAGACAACAGCGCGGCGATCAGTGACTTCATGGACGCTCTCCTTGGACGTGGACCCCGTGATTTAACATTTTCGCCAGCATACACGATCACTCCGCCGGAGGCAACCCGATCGTGCTGCCGGGTCCGTCACGGGAACATCATGCTGTCCATGAAGAGGTCGGCGAAGCCGGGCTCGGAGGCGAGCTCGACGTGCGTGGTGCGGGCGCGGAGGGCCTGCGCGCGCGCCAGCTCGCCCTGGGCCAGCAGGGCGCGCTTGGCGCCGGTGAGCGAGGCGTTGCCGATGAAGCGGATCGAGAGGTAGTGGACCGGCGGCAGCAGCCCGATGCGCAGCGCGTTTTCGCGGCGGATGTAGTTGCCGAAACCGCCCGCCAGCAGGATGGCGTCGAGGTCGCGGGGCGTGCGGTTGGCGCGGCGCAGCAGCGCGGCGATGCCGGCGCGGATCGCGCCGGCGGCGAGCTGCAGCTCGCGGACGTCCTGCTGCGTGAGGCGGACGGAGGGGGCGCCGGACGCGTCGTAGGCGAGGACGAAGGCGCTGCCTTCCGGGCCGGAGAGCAGCCGGCGGGCGAGCGCGTCCGAGAGCTCCGGCGGCCGCGGCTCGGGGAGCGCGAGCACGCCCGTCGCGTCGATGAGGCCGAGCTGCAGGAGCACGGCGGCCGCGTCGACGAGCGCCGAGCCGCAGAGCCCGCAGGCCGCGGCCTCGCCGATCACGTGGCAGTGGAGGTCGCCGTTCTGGAGCCAGACCTGGTCGATGGCGCCGCGGGTGGCGCGCATGCCTTGGCGGATGCGGGCGCCTTCGAAGGCCGGGCCGGCGGCGGTCGAGGCGGCGGTGATCTGCCCGTTGTCGAGCAGGGCGATCTCGCCGTTGGTGCCGATGTCGACGAGCAGCGTGGGGGCTGCGAGCGTGTCGAAGTGGGCGGCGAGGAGCCCCGCGACGGTGTCGCCGCCGACGAAGCCTCCGATCTGCGGGAAAACGGTGAGCGTGGCGTCGGCGTGGACGCGCAGGCCGAGGCGCGCCGCGGAGACGGTCTGTGCCTCGGTGAACGCGGGCCTGAAGGGGGATTCGCCCAGCGGCGAGGGGTCCAGCCCCAGCAGCAGCTGCTGCATGGTGGTGTTGCCGGCGACGGTGAGCTTGCGGATGGACGCGGGCTCTTCGTCGCACGCGTCGCAGAGCGCGAGCAGGACCTCGTTGACCGTGGCGACGGCGAGCGACTGGAGACGACGGAGGTTGGGCGCGTGGTCGCGCACGGCCGCGATGCGGCTGATGACGTCGTCGCCGAGCTGGATCTGCCGGTTCATGACGGCGTGGGAGGCGCGCTCGAGGCCGGTGTGGAGGTCGAAGAGCGCGCCCGCGACGGTGGTGGTGCCCAGGTCGAGCGCCACGCCGAGGTGCCCCTGCGTGTGCGCGTCGCGTCGCACGGAGACCGGCTCGCCGTCCACGAGGATCTGGCTCAGCCGCGAGACGCGCGAGGAGTCGGGCACCTCGACTTCGAGGGGCTCCGTGACCTTGGTGCCGCAGGCGAGGCGCCAGCCGGCCGCCAGCTCTTCAGGGCTGAGCCGGTGGGAGGAGCCGCCGGCCGAGGCGTGTCCCGCGAGGACGCGGACGCGGCACTTGGCGCAGACTCCGCCGCCGCCGCACGGCGTGTCCAGCAGCAATCCGGCCTGGATGGCGGCCTGGAGCAGCGTCGTGTCGGGCTCGACGTGGACGGTTTTGCCGCTCGGGAAGAATGTGACGGGACAGGGCATCGCCCATCCTCGCGCCTTACGCGTTCTCGCTCTCTCTGTGCTTGTTGCGGCAGTTCGAGCAGTAGAAGAAAGGCTTGTCCCAGGTGGTCTCTTCCTCGCGCCCGCAGGTGTCGCACACGCGCACCTGTTTGCGGTGCTCGTTGCGGCAGTTCGAGCAGAAGAAGTCCGGCCCGGCCCAGGTGGTGCTCTCTTCGCGGCCGCAGTTCTTGCAGGTGCGGCGCTGCTCTTCGCGGACCAGGCGGATCTGCTGGGCGTGCTCGTCGAGGAAGATCGGCGGCAGATCCTGGATGCCGGGGGTCGTGAGCAGCATGGCGCTGGTCAGGAACTTGCCTTCGATGTTGTTCATGCCGACGATCTGCACGCGCTTGCCCATGGCGCGGACGCGCTTCAGCAGCGGGATGTAGTCCGCGTCGCCGCCGACGAGAATGGCCACGTCGTAAGCGCCGGGGACGGCCGCGAAATAGAGCATCGAGGAGGCGAGGGCCACGTTGACCCACTTGTCGTCCGGGCGGGCGTGCGGCTCGCGGCGGAAGTCGATCTCGAGAATCTCGGTGTCATAGGCGCACTGCAGGGCGAGGAACTCGTAGAACGCCTTCTGCTTGGCCGGGTTGTAGCCCTGCTTGTTGACCGGGATCGTGCCGAAATAGTTCGTGCGCACCACGTCGACTTCGGCGTCGAGCAGGTCTGCCATCTCGTGGGCGATGATGTCCGGGATGCGCTTATAATCGATTTCGAATCCGCTTTCTTCCCCCAAGGATTCAAAGAGCGCCTGGCGACTGTGGTACAGCCAGCTGCCATCCACAAAGATCATTGTTTTAACCGACATGACTATTATCCTTTCCGCTTCGCGTTATTTTTTGGTCCCCCGCTCAACGTGCGTATGCACTACCCAAGTGCTATTGGGGATAATTAGCATGCCAAAACTCGGAGGGGCTGTCTACGGGGAAACGGCGATTTTGAGAACAATTTTTTTGACCTGCGAGGGCTTGTCGGTGAAGCGTCCGGGCAGGTGGGCGTCCTGCGGGAAAAAGACCGCGAACATGCCTTTGCGCAAGAGCGTGAACCAGGCTTCGCCCTCGTAGAAGCCGATGTCCTTGGCGGGGTCGAACGGGGTGGCTGCGGTCTGGTTCTTCAGCGGCGCGTAGCCCATGAACTCCTCGCCCTCGAGGATGAACTGGATGTCGATGTAGGCCCGGTGGGCCTCGAGCTTGCCCGCGTGGATCGGCTGGGTCTCATAGGCCTGGGTCAGGGCGAAGAGGGCCTTGTCCTGCAGGTCGGCGCGGCCGATCGGGGTGGCCGCGACGTCCGGCCGGCGCAGGAAGTCGAACGCGGTTTTGAAGAGCGGGTGCAGCGCTTCGTAGCGGCTGCTGTTTTCGAGCATGTCGATGATCATGGGGCGGGTCCTTTCTGAGGTCAGCGGGCCGCCTGGGCAGCCTGCGTGAGAAAATCGACGAGGCCGGGGATGGCCCGGCGGATGAGGTCGCGGCACTGCCTGTATTCGTCGAGCGTGCCGCAAAAGGGATCCGCGACACTGCTCTGCGCGGGAGCACCGGGGTCGAACGAACGCATCAGGAAGAGCTTGTCGCGCGCGGCCGGGAAGCGGCCCATCAGCTGCTGCGCGTGGGCCTCGGTCATGGCGATGATGGCGGCCGAGGCCTGGACCAGCTGCGCGGAGACCGGCTGGCTGCGGTGGGCGCTGAGGTCGCCGCCGATCTCGCGGATGGCGGCGACGGCGGCCTCTGAGGCGCGGCAGCCTTCGCAGGCGGCCAAGCCGGCGGAAGCGACGCGCCAGGGTGAGGGCTGGGGAAGGGCGAGTCTGAGCAGGGCCTCGGCCATGGGGCTGCGGCAGGTGTTGCCGGTGCAGACGAAGAGGACGAGCGAACCCATAAGCGAGCTCTCAATCCGGGATCATCACGCGCCACGGGATCGTGCCGGTGTTCTTGGTTTTGAGCGGGATGGCCGTGGCGATCAGGCCTTGCGGCACGGCCGGCGGCGTGACGCCTGCAGGCGTGGCCGGCGGCTCTTTCACGGCCGGCGGAAAACGGGGATCGCTGGCCGGAGCGGCCTTGGCCTCGGCGGTTTTCGCAGGCGCGGGCGTCGCCGCGGCGACGGCGGCCGGCGCCACGGCGACCGCGGGCGCAGCCGCGACCACCGGCGCCGCAACAGGGGCCGGCGCGCGCACGGCCGGCGCGGCGGCCGCCTTTTTCGCGACGTCCGCGATCGCCTTCTTGTTCTCTTCTTTGACGTTGACCAGCTCGTCCTTCAGCTTGGCGCTCTGCTCCTGCATGGCGCGCAGCTCGAGGCGCAGCTTTTCGAGCTCGCCGTCTTGCGACGAGACCTTCTCGTGCACCTTGCTGGCTATCTCGTTCACGCCGTCGAGCTTCTTGTCCAGGGTGCTCTGCAGTTCGGTCGTCGCGCGCGACATCTGGCGCACGGACTCCTCGATCAGCGGCGAGCTCTGCACGGCCGGGGCTTGGACCTGAACGGGGGCCGGGACCGGCGCGGCCCGCTGGGCGAGGACGGCTTCGAGCAGCTTGTTTTCGCGCTCGGCGTTGTTGCGCCACATGGCGGCGCCCGCCGCGAGGAAGCCGCCGACGACGATGACCATGAGGGCCGCAAAAAAGATCGAGAGCTGCAGCACGCGCTTGCGCGCCTGGGCCCGCTCCGCTTCGATGTAGTCTTGGAACGCCTTCAGGACCGGAAAGGATTCCGCGTTGGCATGCGAGGCCGCATTGTACATGGCGACCAGGCCGCTGCCGCTCGCGGGAGCCTCGTAGGGCGACGGCTCGGGCGAATGCTTGGGGGGAATTTCACTCATGCGCACTAGCTTAGAGGATTTGCGCATGCCGGAAAAGGGGAAAATCGGGTGTGCGGGGCGCGGGCGATGGCTACGGCAAGCGGAAGCAGCCGAGCTCCCTTTCGTTGCGCACAATCAGGCGGTCTCCCGCGATCAGCGGCGGGGTCCACGAGAGCTTGCCGAGCGGCTTGAAGCGGGTGATTTCGCGGTAGGCCTCGGCCTCCGGACGGAGGAGCACGAGGTCGCCTTTCGCGCTCTCGAGGGCCATGACGAGCGCGCCGGCGCGCAGGAACGACGTGTACTTGTCGAAGCGCGGGTTGAGCCAGTGGACCTCGCCCGTGCTCAGGCTGGCGCAGGTCAGCCCCTGGTGGCGCGTGTTCGAGGCGAGGAGGATCAGGTCGCCGACGGCCACCGGCGTCGTGAACAGCGCGTGGTACGCTTTGTTCTCCCACACCTGCACCGGGCGGCCGTCCACGATCTTCAGCAGGGCCGTGCCCATGCCGTCGCCGGAGGTGACGAGAAGGCGGTCGCCGAAGACGAGCGGCTGGGCGATGTTGTTGCCGAAGGGCGTGGGGCGCGGGAAGGTCCAGAACAGCGCGCCCGTCGCGGGGTCGAGCGCGAGCAGCGCCTCGCTGCTGAAGCAGAGCAGGGTCGCGCGCCCGCCGAGCGGGACGACCACGGGGAGGGCGTGGCCCGGCGCCGCGGCCGGGGCGCTCCGCCACAGGCGCTCGCCGGTGCGCTTGTCCACCGCGGCCACGCAGCCGTTGGAGCCGCCCGGACAGAGGATGAGCCGGTCGCCCCACACGGCGGGCGGGGCGCAGAAGCCGTGCTCCGGGCTTTGGCCGCCCCAGTCGCGCACGTAGTGCGTCTGCCAGAGCCGCTGCCCGGACTTCGCGTCGAGGACGTGCAGCTGGCCGAGGCGGCTCAGCGTGTAGAGCCGGCCCTCGTCGAAGGTGGGGGCGGCCCGCGCAAAGCCGTTGCGCGGCACCGCCGTGTCGGGATAGGCGAAGCGCCAGCGCTCGTCCCCGGTTTCAAGGTCAAAGGCGCGGACCACGTCGTTGGAGCCCAGATGGTCGACCACGAAGACCGCCCCGTCGGCGACCGACGGGCAGGCGTAGCCCCGGTCGGTGAGCGCCGTGCGCCAGAGGCAGGCCGGCGGCGTGTTGGACCAGTCCGTGCCGCCCGGCGCGGAGCCCACGCTGAAGTCGCCGCCGGGGCCGCCGTAGCGCGGCCACGCCTGGGCCGAGCCGCGCAGGGCCGCCAGGCTGACAGACAGCGTCAGGAGGATCAAGGAGAGGCGCATGGGGCATAGCGTAACGGATTCGCAGGGCGGGCGCAACGGGTCGCGGCCTCTGATTCTTTTTGCCCGAAGGATTGCCGCGGCGGCACGCAGCGGGTACAATGAGCCCACTTAAACGGGGATGACGATGGACATGCCGACGCCGAAGGAACAGCACACGGAGCTGCCGCCGGTCCACAACTGGCGCACGACGGACCAGGACGAGATCGACCGCCGCAGACTGCGCGCGGCGCGCGAGCCGATGCGGTTCAGGAACCTCGCGCCCGAGCACCCGGTGTTCTCCAACTTCAGCGTGGAGTCGGCCAGCGGGCAGACCTATCAGGTGGAGCTGCGGAGTTTGAAGCCGCTGGTCAGCTCCTGCACCTGCGTGGACTTCCGCGTCAACGGCCTCGGCACCTGCAAGCATGTGGAGGCGCTGCTGCGCTGGCTGCGCAGCGACGCCGCCACGCTGAGCCTCGCGGAGGACTGGGGGTCGCGCCGCGTGGACCTGGTGCCCGATGTCGCGACGGGGCGCCTGGCGGTCGAGCGGAACCTCAACCTGCTCCCCGCGGGCCTGCGGGGCTGCTTTGACACCACGGGGGTCGCGCTGCCCGAGTATGCGCCCCAAGACATTCTCGCGGTGTTCCAGCGCGCGCGGCGTCCGGCTTGGCGCGTGTCGCAGGAGGTGGACGTCTGGCTGGCGCAGCAGGAGCGCGCCGAGTCGCGCATCCGCCTGCGGCGCGAGTACGAGCAGCGCGTGCGCTCCGGCGAGTATCCGGCCTGCGAGACCAAGCTCCCGCTGCTGCCTTACCAGCGCGAAGGCATGCTGCATCTGGCCTTCACCGAGCGCGCGCTGCTGGCGGACGAGATGGGGCTCGGCAAAACCGTGCAGGCGATCGCCGCGGCCGCCCTGCTGCGCCGGCTGGGGCAGGTGCGCCGCGTCCTCGTCGTGGCGCCGGTTTCGCTCAAGGCCGAGTGGGAGGAGCAGATCCGGCGCTTCACCGAGCTGCCTTATCAGATCGTTTACGGGGAACGCGCCGCACGCAAGGCCGCTTATGAGCAGCCGCCGTTTTTCACGCTCGCCAACTACGAGCAGGTGCTGCGCGACGCCGCCCTGATCAACACGGTGCTCAAGCCCGACTGCGTGATCGTGGACGAGGCCCAGCGCATCAAGAACTGGGACACCCAGACGGCCCAGGCGATCCGCAAGCTCCGGAGCCGCTATGCGTTTGTCCTGACCGGGACGCCGCTGGAAAACCGCATCGACGAGCTGTATTCGCTGATGTCGATCCTGGACCCTCAGGCGCTGGGGCCGCTCTTCCGCTTCAACCGCGAATTCTATGTGCTGAACGCGAGCGGGCGGCCGGAGGGGTACAAGAACCTGCATCTGCTGCGCGAGCGCATCCAGCCCTATGTGCTGAGGCGCCGCAAGGCGGACGTCGAGAACGAGCTGCCGGACCGCACCGACCGCAACGTGTTTGTGCCTCTGGCGCCGGAGCAGCGCGCGCGGTACGCCGAGCATGAGGCGCGCGTGGCCCGGCTCTTGGCCCAGGCGCGCACGCGGGCCCTGTCCGGGCCGGAGTCGGAGCGGCTGCAGCGCGAGCTCTCGATGATGCGCATGGTGTGCGACACGCCCTTCATCCTCGACGAAGCCTGCCGGATCTGTCCCAAGCTGGAGGAGCTCCAGAGCCTGCTGGAGAGCGCGCTCGCCACGCCCGGCGTCAAGGTGCTGGTCTTTTCGGAGTGGGAGCGCATGCTGCGGCTGGTGCGCGAGCTCTGCGAGAACCAGCAGCTGCCCTTCGCGTGGCACACCGGCGGCGTGCCGCAGCAGAAGCGACGGCAGGAGGTGCTGCGGTTCAAGAACGATCCGGCCTGCCGCGTCTTCCTCTCCACCGACACGGGCGGGGTGGGGCTCAACCTGCAGCAGGCGAGCGTGGTGATCAACTGCGATGTGCCGTGGAGCCCGGCGCGGCTGGAGCAGCGCGTGGCGCGCGCCTGGCGCAAGAACCAGGTGCGCAACGTGACGGTGCTGAATCTGGTGGCGGAAGAGAGCATCGAGTCGCGCATGCTGGAAACGCTGGCGCGCAAGCGCGCGCTGGCCGGCGGCGTGTTGGACGGCGATCTGGAGGCGGACGAGCTCCCGCTCGGCACGGGGCGGCAGGCCCTGCTGCAGCAGCTGTCGGCGGTGGTGAGCGTGCCGCCGCCGGCGCCGGCCGCACGGGTGCCGTCGGCCGAAGCGCTGCGGGCCGTGGATCCCGAACTCGGCTTCGCGGCCGCGCTGTCGGCGCTCCTGGGCGACCGGCTGTTGTCCGTGGAGAGCCGTCGGCCCCCTCAGGGCCGGCCGGTGCTCGTGGCGGTTGCGGAAGGCGACCTGGCCGCGGCGACCGCGGCGGCGGAGCGCGTCTGGGGCGAGTGGTTCGGCGCCGGCGATCAGGGGGACGCGCCCGTCGTCGAAGTGCTGGGGCGGGCCGCCGGCGAGGCGCTGAAGCGCCTGCTGATGCGCGGGGTGCTGTCGGAGGCGGGCGAGGGGAGCCGGACCCTGTTCGAGGCCGGCCGCGGTCTGGCCGAGCCGCGCTTGGCGCCGGACAGCGTCAAAGGCCGCGCGCAGCTGCTGCGTCGGCAGGCGGGGCTCGCGTTCCGGCGCGCGCGGCAGCTGCTGGCCGGGCTTTCGTTCGACGAGGCGAAAGCGCCGCTGGGCGAGGCGGTCGTCCTGCTGGCGCGCGCCTATGCGGTGCAGCGTCACTGGGCGGAGCCGCAAGACGTGGGGCAGGCGGTGGCCGCGGCGTTTGCCCCGCTGTGGGGCGACAGCTTGTCGACGGTGCGGGAACTGCTGGAGCGCGACGGCTCGCCGGTGGCCGTGTCGCGCGCGCTGATGCCGCGGTTCGGCGGATAAGGCATGCACGGTGCAGAGAGGGGGGTAACCATGTTCGAGGCGGGAAAGAGATGGGGCGGGGTTGTGCTGCTGGGGCTGTTGTCCGCGCGGTGTGTGTCGGCCGACGCCCTGCGGGAACAGGTGGAACGGCTGCGCCCGGAGGCAGTCGCGGCTGCGGTCGAGGCCCTGGCGTCCGGAGATCCCGGCCGCTGCACGTCGCCGATGCGCGCGTGCCTGGCGACGCTGGGGCCGCGGCGCGAGGCGCTGCTGAGCGCCTTTTCGGACGAGGCGGCGCGGACTTGGCTGGCGGATGTGAAGAGCCTGCTGCTGGCGGAGCCGGCCTTCGGCGTGGCGCGCGTGGCCGTGGTCCGGCGGACCCACAACAATCTCGGGCTGCCCGCCAACTGGGCCGGGGTGCGGGAGGTGAGCCTCAAGGGACTCACCAATGAGATCGCGGTGGTGACGGGGCTGAGAGACGGCGTCGCGGTCGAGCCGCTCTACCGGCCGGAGGGCCAGACGTTCGCCGGCGAAATGTGCCTGCATTGGGATGCGGCAAAACTCCTGCTGACCGAGCGCGGGGCGGGAAAAGCGTCGCGCGTGAAAGAGCTGTCGCTGGCGGACGGCGCGGTCCGCGAGGTGCCGCTGATTCCGGACCAAGATGTGGACAACTATGCCGGCTGTTACCTGCCGGACGACTCGCTGCTCTTTCTTTCGACCGCGTCGTTCCTCGGCGTGCCCTGCGTCCGCGGGAGCTCGTGGATCGCGCATCTCTACCGCTACTGGCCGCACACCGGCAAGATCCGGCGCCTGACCTTCGACCAGGAGCACAACTGGAACCCGACGGTGCTGGACGACGGCCGGGTGCTCTACCTCCGCTGGGAGTACAGCGACATCCCTCACTACGCGGCGCGCATCCTGTTCACGATGAACCCGGACGGCACGGGGCAGCGCGCCTTCTACGGCAGCAACTCCTACTGGCCCAACGGCGTGTTCTTCCCGAAGCCGATGGCGGGGGTTCCGCTGCGCGTGGCCGGCATCGTGAGCGGCCACCACGGCGTGCCGCGGATGGGCGAGCTGGTGGTGTTCGAGCCGGGCCGGGGACGGTACGAGGCCGAGGGCGTGGTGTGCCGCGCGGGGACAGCCGACAGAGAGGTCAAGCCGGTGATTCTGGACCGTCTGGTGGACGACTCTTGGCCGAAGTTCCTCAACCCCGCGCCGATGGGGCGCCATGCGTTTCTGGTGGCGGCCAAGCCGACCCCGCGCTCGCTTTGGGGCCTGTATTATGCCGACGTTTTCGGCAATCTCCTGCTGCTGCATGAAGACCCCCGCTGGGCGATTCTGGAGCCGGTTCCGCTCGTGGCGCGCCCGCGGCCGCCGCTCTTTGCGGATAGCGTGGACGAAACCAAAAAGACCGGGCTCGTGAAGATCAACGACGTCTACAACGGTCCGGGCCTCAAAGGCGTCCCCCGCGGCACGGTCAAGCGGCTGCGCGTGTTTTCATACGCGTTCTCCTATCGCGAGATGGGCGGCCAGGTGGACCGCGTGGGCATCGACGGCCCGTGGGATGTCCGCCGCATGCTGGGCACGGTGCCGGTCGAAGCCGACGGCTCGGTGCTCTTCGAGGTCCCGGCCAACACGCCGGTGGCGTTCCAGCCGCTCGATGCGCAGGGCCGCGCGGTTCAGACCATGCGGAGCTGGGTCACCGTGATGCCGGGCGAAATGCAGTCGTGCGCGGGCTGCCACGAGGAGCAGAACAGCAGCACGGGGGGCGAAACGATGCGCCAGGCGCTGCAGCGCCCGCCCTCCACGATCGATCCTTGGCTGGGCCCCGTGCGCGGTTTTTCGTTCAACCGCGAAGTCCAGCCGGTGCTCGACGCCTACTGCGTGCGCTGTCATGACGGGACGCAGGCGCAGCCGGACCTGCGCCTGCGGCCGGATGTCAAGGCCGGGATGCCGGCAAAGGGGTATGACGACGCAGGGCACTTCCCGCCCGCCTATCTGGCGCTGAAGCGGTTTGTCCGCGGCTATACGATGGAGGGCGACCTGCATCTGCTGAATCCCTACGAGTGCCATGCCTCGACGACCGAGCTGGTGCGCCGCTTGGAGCGGGGCCACCAGGGCGTGCAGCTCTCCGCCGAGGCCTGGGACCGGCTCGCCGTCTGGATCGATCTGAACACGCCGGCGCACGGCACGTGGACCGAGATCTGCGGGACCAACCGCGTGGCTGCGATGGCGGCGCGGCAGCGCGAGCTCAACCGCCGCTACGGCGGGCCCGACGAGGATCTGGAGGCGGTTTATCCGGCGGCGGTCTTGTCCGCCGCTCCCGCGGCCGAACCCCGTCAGGCGGGGACGGACCAGCCGCCCGCGTGTGACGGCTGGCCCTTCGATGCGGCCGAGGCCGGGCGGCGCCAGGCCGGCGCCGGCGAGTCGCGCCGGGTGCTGGATCTGGGCGGCGGCGTGACGCTGGAGCTCGTGCGGATTCCCGCCGGCCGCTATGTGCGGCCCGGTGAGGAGGGCGGGTCGCCGCGTGTCGTGGAGGTCGGCCAGTCCTTCTGGATCGGGCGGACCGAAGTCTCCAACCGGCAGTTTGCGCGCTTCGACCCGGCGCACGACAGCCGCATCGAGGCTGACGACTTTCTGCAGTTCGGCGCGGAGGAGCGCGGCGATCCGGTGAACCTGCCCGACCAGCCGGTCTGCCGCGTGCCGTGGCAGCGCGCCCAGGCGTTCTGCGAGTGGCTCTCGGAAAAGAGCGGCGCGCGCGTGCGGCTGCCCGACGGCGACCAGTGGGAGTGGGCGGGACGGGCCGGCGCGGCCGGCGCGCTGGCCTTCGGCGGGAGTGAGACGGACTTCGCGAAACAGGCGAACCTGGCCGACGCGACGTTCCGCCGCGTGAAGACGTTCCCGCCCTGGGATCTGCCGCGCGGCGCGATCGCGCCTTGGCGCCCCGCCGTCACGAACGTGGACGACGGATACCGCGCCAGCGCGCCGGTCGGGGCGTTCGCGCCCAACGCGTGGGGCGTGTGCGACATGCACGGCAACGTGGCGGAGTGGACGCGCGAGGTCGCCTCCGACGGCGTGCGGCGGCTTGCGCGCGGCGGGTCCTGGTGGTCGCGGCCCGAGCGCGCCACGTTCAATGAGGCGTGGCCCTATGTGCCTTGGCAGGGCGTGTACGATGTCGGCTTCCGCATCGTCGTTGTGGACAAGTGAGACGGATGCGTGTGCCCGCTCAGTAAGACGATATCTCGGCTGACTTGGAGGAAAGAGGATGAAAGAAACTCGCGGACTTTTGCGACGCCAGCAACACCATGTGTTTCCTATTTGAATCCTTCCAGCCACAGAGCAAATTGCAACGATGAATAGCAAGCGTACAGTGTGACGAAGATGGCGTATGTGATGGCTGTGAAAGCGAGGACCGTACTTGAATTGAATTCCGGTCTGAACCAAGACAGGAGAAACAGACTGAAAAAGGCGACGGGGGCCCCCCATGCCAGTTGCCCTAGCCATTTCAGCAAAAGGTAGTTGGCGGGCATCAATCCTGCCATGATGCGCGTTTGCTCAAGCGCATGATCCAGAACTCGGTGGTTGAACAAAGGAATCAGCAAGGCGACCCCGAGGAGCAGCAAGTATGCCCATCTGGCCTGAAGGACTGTTTTGGATAGTATGATGGTCTTAAGCATAAGGTCAGCGACCATCGGCCTTCTGGGCCGAAGGCGAATGGGGGTTCGTCGTGTCGCTTGGGCAGGTATTGTTTAAGGACTCTTTACGAGGACAAATTTCCTTGTTGATGCAGGCGGTGTCTGCGGCTGATTCGGTCGGTTGGTGGGCTTGCCGTTTGGGAATGGCATGGTAAATGTCGAAAGGGAGGCACAAAGTGTCAATTGTTGCTGAAAAAGGGGTGTCTATTAAACACATGACTCTCCCGCACATCCGTTTTCCCAAAGGTGAGTGGTGTGGGCCGCCGTCTCCAATTTGAATGTAATCTGGATTCACGAACGTTCGGCATTCGAGCACAAGCCCCGGATATACTGCCGTGCGTCGCGAGTCAAATCCCATGCGCGAGACAATACTTGCACATCCGCAATCAAAACACAGCGGTGTCAAGAGTGCCGCAATATGCGTGATATGCAACTTCATCATGATTTACCCAGCGTCAGCGACCACCAACACCCTGAGCCGAAGGCGAATGGGGGTTCAGTGTGTCGCCGGGGTCGCCATTTGTTTTGTCAGGTTTGGGTTCCACGTAAGTCCTGCTATAGAGAAACTCCCAGACAAACGTCGCAGTTGCGACTAGCAGAGCTATTCTTATAACCGGAAAAATGATCAAGTCGGCTGACGGATTTCTTCCAAGACGAAGCTGGATCTCGAAATTGGAGGCGTACATTGAGATTTGGTGAAACAAAATGGGGAGGACAGCATAGAAATCGCCAAAGTACATGAACCGTTTCGGAAAATGCGGCGGCCAGATGACCACGGACGTGATCCCGATCGCAACCGTACAGAAGTATTCAACAAGTGTCGTTTCTCGGGGCGGATAAAATGGGGGTGCTACAAAAGGTGAGATTAGCCAAAAGACCATGACCATCCCGACTGCTTTTAGCATGTATGATCTGTTTTTCATGATTCTTGTTGGCGAACGCTGGCGTTCACCGGACAACGGCGCGATCAGCGCCGTTCGGTGTCGCCGCTGGTTGGGCTCCTTAGAGGTCCGTTTCAACCGTCACATCCACATCCATTGGCAACTCCTCATGGGGATGTCCATCCTTAAAAAGACTCTCATGGTAGCGTGCTTCTATAGGGAAAACATCCTCTATCCATCTTCTTTTTCCTTCCTTTCGCAGGAGGTAGACGCTGTGTAAGCGTTCCCCGCGATCGAAAGAAGTAAAACAGCAGCACCCTCCAAAGAGGATCGAGCATGTGCAGACAGTCAGAGTTGAAAATGCAGCTTTCATTTTCGTTTTTGCCGAACGTCGGAGGCTAGACACACCGCGTAACGGTGTGTCTGGTTCGACTCGAATCAAGCTCTTCATTCATCACACTGTACTGTCTGTTTGCGGACATGGGTATTAGATGCTCTGCTGCTTTGGCAACGGTGCATCAACGAGGTCATTCCATGTGCATAACGTACCGGAAAATCAGTTTTAAGCCAATCACTGACACGACGGGTGCAATGCCGATACAGATGACAAGAAAACCCCAAGCTATAAAATAGAGGTCCATGTTGGACTGTTTTGCTTCGGCCGAAACTGGACAAACGCCGGACATCGGTTAGTATGAACCGACGAAAGGCAGAAAGTCATGGAAGGGCAGCGTAAGCGTTACACGTCAGAGGAGAAGGTCGCGATCCTGAAGGA
>Ga0209066_10003002_pt1 | contig 19768 bp, 18 predicted proteins | sample All_14_2_FD_187198 | JGI IMG/M metagenome (GOLD analysis project Ga0209066, IMG submission 187198) | Freshwater microbial communities in response to fracking from Pennsylvania, USA - Allegheny Zone_MetaG_DW_15 (SPAdes) (version 2) ... | reverse complement strand
CAGACTTTCGCAAAAGGCGTGAGCTTATGAACCTGACGATGTGTGGCACTCATTATATGCTCGGTGCGAATTCCACGGACCAGCAAGGCATCAGCGATCAGCGAGCGGTGACAGCGCCACGGCACCGCCTCTGCACACATCAGGACGATCCGCTCACGGCTCGCCAACCGGATCAATTCGTCGAGGCTCTCCTTAAACTCGGGCGTCTGCATGTAATCAGCATAACCTCGGAAGGACGCGTTACGCCAGCCCGCGTTAAGCGAATCGCTCTTCACATGGCGCAGACCGCCGAGTCCCGGAATGTGCACATACCCAATCCCGGCCTCTTTCAATGATACAGGCAGCGCATCCCGGTTGAACTGAGGATTGTGACGTGACCGCGGCACTGTCCTCACATCCGCGACACACGCTGCCCCATGCGCCTCAAGCAAACGGATGAATGCCTCCAGCGTATGCGTGGAATGCCCGATCGTCATTATCAACGGCGAAAACTCTGCAATGGCCATTCGGTGCCTCCCTTGGCATACCCCACAGCGGGACGCCAACCACGCCCGCCTCGCGGGTGAACATCTTACTTCACTCTACCTTCCCGGTTACTGATGCTCGCGTGAAGCGCGTGACAACTTCAGCTCCGGCGACGCAGTGAGCCCAGGATTTTTCAAAGAGGTGAAAATTGATCCTTGTGTACGCCGCATTGGGGGCACACCCAGCTATCGGGAATATCCTCAAACGGCGTGCCCGGCTTGACTCCTTGAAACGGATCGCCAAAGTCCTGCTTGTAGACCCAGCCGCAAACGACGCAAATGTGCTTCACCATGATATCTGTTCCTTATTTTCGCACGCCTCTCAATCACCCCTCCAACTTGACCCCGTTCTGGCGCAACCCGCGTTTGAGAGCGTTGACCGCTTTCTGATTCTTGCCGGCCTTCTGTTCGGCTTGCAGCAGCAGATCACCCAGCCGCCCGTTCATCGCGAGTTGCGGACGGAAGCCGCCCGGCTCAGAGTTTAACACATAGAAGGGGTCGTTTACTGATTTACGATGATAGCGCCGCGGACTATCCATCAAGATGTCGCCACAACTCAGTTTGAGTTCCTGCAACCGCAGAACGAAGCTTTGCACGGAAACGCCGTAGCGTTTCTTCAGGCGCAGCAGCATGGCCCACGACCGCGCCTTCGAAGTCAACCCCAACTGACACACGCTGGTCAGCACCGCACCGGCCGGCATAAGAAAGCAAGTCGCGAACCGGCACGCGAACCGCGTTTCGTCCAGCACCGGCTCGCCGGGCGCGGCAGTCTGCGCCTCTGCCGCGCCGTACAACGTGCGCGTGTGCCAGAAGATGCGCCCCAACTCGAAAACCAAGCGGTACATCTGAATCTCGGGCTGCTTCGTGAGCAGGCTGTTGATGAAGAAGAACGCGTTGCGGTTCAGGCTGTCATACGCGCAGAACGTCTCGCAATCGGCAGGCATCTCCATGAACACGACACACGGCCCCGCGCTTTCGAAAAGCTCCAGATAATCGTACACGATCGCGTTGCCGATGCCGAGGTTCTGGCGCACCCGTGCCGCCAGATGCTCGGCCCCGGCCTCTGTGGGCGTGAACGGCACGTACAGCGGAATCCCGGCCATCTTGACCGCGCCGCAGAGATCCTCCAGCGCCAGCACCTGTTCCGCAACGGACTGGCAGACGACGTGCGCCGCTTTCAGCGCCCCCGCGTCAGCCTCCGTGTCCAGAGGCGGCAACAACACGGGGCCCGCGTCTGAAATCGCCGGAGCGCTCGACTCCCAGGCATTGTCATCATCGAACAGGTCATCGATCCGGACATTCAACTGCTTCGCGATCCGGTACAGCACACGCCCGGACGCCAGGTGCTTGCCGCTCTCGATCCAACCCAACGGCCCGGCGCAGATCCCAATGTCTTTCGCCAGCTTACTCTGGGAAATATGCTGGATCATGCGCACTTGCCGGATCCGCGCACCCACGCGCTCCGCAAGCTCCCGCTCTTCCGCCGGACGGCTTCTAGCCATAATGAAACTCCTCTCGACAGGTCGGATACCAATTTGAGGCTACAATAATGCTACGTTTCTTAGCCGTGCGCAAATCGATAAATCAATCAAAGAGGGGGTCGCGGCACTTTTTTTCATCCGGCTTTCGGTGATTGTCCGAAACAAGCCCGTTAAAGTCGACCCATAGGAGGCTATTTTTCACCTGTGGCGGGCCTTGTCTGGCTTGGAAAACGCCGAAACAATGCCGAAACAACCTGCAGTGAAACTCGTAAACTCGCCAAAAGACCAAAATCAGAGGGTTTGATGCTTGGTTTTTGTTTCGGCAACCGCCCCGTGTTTCGGCAATGTTTCGGCGTTTCGGTCATAATAAATCGACTTGTTGCAATCTGTAGCAGGGAAAAGAGACGACCGGCCATAAACACAAAAACCCCGAAAACATTGGCGTTTACGAGGTTTTTTCTCTAAAAATATGGTCGGAGCGGAGGGAGTTGAACCCTCGACCTTTTGGTCCCGAACAGAATAAAAAAACCTAACATATATTGATTAATAGTGAAATATGTGGTCATAAAACGGCCTAGTGGTGGGGAAAGTGGTGGGAATCGGGCTTGAAAAACGGGGCCTTTTCGTGCATACTCTTTCGTATCGAAACACGGGATATGTAGGAGGTGCGGAATGGGCGTGTTACTCAAGAAACGGAGCGGAAAATTCCTGCCGGATTGGTATGGTGAGCTGGTCGAGGACGGGAAGCGGAAGGTCGTCAACCTCCATGTCCGGTGGAAGGGCAAGCCGGTCGAGAGCCTGCGGAAGAGAGGTGATGAGCTGTTCGAGGAGACTCGCAAGAAGGCCAAAGAGGAGCTTGGAAAGCTGCAGATTTACTGGCGGGAGAAGGGTAGGGCGGAGCACCTGACCGCGCGGCTGATCGAGGCGAAGACCGGCAGGAAACTTGAGTATGTGAAGCTGTCTGAACTCGCTGACAAGTGGCGGGGGGTGCCGAGGACGCGCACGCCGGGCAAGGGGTGGCTGTCCTGGTGCGACACGCTGTTCCGCCGACTGGCAGCCGAGTGCCCGGTGACGTATCTGCACGAGGTGACACCGGAGATGGCCTCCGCGCATCTGCAGTCGATTCGCACGAAGTGTTCCCACAAGACGGCCGGCGAGGCAGGCCAGTTGCTCAGGTCGGCCTTCTCGCGGTTCTTGCCGCTGGGGGTTCAAAACCCGTTCGCCGGGGGCATCCAGCGAAAGGGCGAGGATGACGATGGCGAAATGGTTCATCGGCGCCCGTTCACCGTGGATGAACTGTCCGCGCTGTTCGAGGGTGCCCGGGATGACGCATTCCTCTATCCGCTTGTGGTGACGGCAGCCTGCACGGGGCTGCGGCGGGGGGATGTCTGTCGGCTGAAATGGAGCGCCGTGGACCTGCGAAACAGCATCGTGGCTGTGAAGACCTCAAAGACGGGGGCGACTGTCGAGATCCCGATTTTCAAGCCGCTTCGGGATGTGCTGGAGACCGCTTTGGCAGAGAAGAAGGAGAAGGCAGTGTACGTCTGGCCGGTGGCAGAGGCGCTGCTCAGAGGCAATCCCGACCGTCTGACCTGGCTCTTCAAGAGACTGCTGGCGAAGGTGCTTCCGGACACAATGAGAGCGGAAGATGCGATAACAACGGATGGACAGCCCGTCGAACGGGTGAAACTGGCCGATGTGTTAGACGAGGTGCGTCAGGCGGTCGAGGCACAGATCGAGTCACCACGGCGCGAGCGGATCGTCAACTCCTTGAGGTTTTACGCGGCAGGGGTCTCGGTGCGCGAGATTGAAAAGCAGACCGGGCAGGCGCGCAGCGGGGTCTCGACGGATCTGCACCGGGCGGAGAAGGTGAGCGGCCATTTTTTCATGCCGAAATTCGGGGACGGCGGGCTGACGGCCAAAATCGGGCGGGTGACGAGGGCCGGCGACCCGGACGAGGAGCTGGTGGGGCGGGCACGGCGCGGATCCACGCTGGATTGGCACGCGTTGCGGGTGACGTGGGTGACGCTGGCGCTTTCGGCCGGGGTGCCTATCGAAGTGGCGCGGCTGGTGACGGGGCACAAGACGGTCGAGGTCGTGCTGAAACACTACTTCAAGCCGGGGCGGGAGCACCTGCGGGCTGTGTTGGGTGAGAAGTTGCCGGATGTGCTGACGGGCGGAAAGATGGATGAGGACGGAGGACGGAATGCGGCTGCCGGCAACAGGCTGTTGGCGGCAGGAAGCGGGGAGACCGTGAAGGAGCTGGCGGCGAAGGTGGCGGCGGGGAAGGCGACGGACGAGGAACGGAAGCGACTGGCGGAACTGCTGACGGCTTGAACAGGTGACGGCGGTTCAAGCGGAGAACCCTTGCAGCATCGCCGCTACACGGTCGGCGGTCCGGGCGGCGACGCGTGCGCTCATCGGGTCGGCTTGGACCATTCTCTGCATGTGCTCGCCCCGCAACGCTTCGACGGTCCGTCGGCCAAGATCCGTGACGCGGTCTTTGACCATGGGCCAGCCCAGGCTTGCTTCTTGTGCCAGTGTTTTCCACGGCGAGGGAGTGAACACGTCAAGGGTCTCGCATTTGCCAATCTTCATTGCCGGAATCTTTGACAGTTCCGGCCAGGCAAGCGTGCTGACCAAATCATAAAAGGGGGCTAACCTCCTCTGGCCGTCCTGATAGAGCAGCGAATAGTTCTTGCTATGGGCGTCCGCGTTCCCGATCAACACGTTGAATATCTGGCCGTCGAGGAAGTCCCGGATATCGAGCACGGGCGTCGTCGACCACTCGCGCAGCAGGGTGATGCAGTCCCGCAGCAGGGGGCCACCTTCCTGCTGGTACTTGCGCTCGGGCGGGAAACCGAGCGCCTGGCAGAAATCCTCCTGATGAATGCGGAAAACGGTGCCGTCGACGCCGACGGATCGGTCGTATCTTTGGACAATGAGACAGTTTTTGTCGCCGATGATTCTGCGCTCGACGTTCGAGACCTTCAGCCCAAGCGCTTTCGCAAGCGTCATGCAGAAGCATTCGTTTGACGACAATCCGGGGAAACGGAGCGGCTCGGGTTTGATGATATGTGTGCTCGGCGTGTCGCCGAGGGGCAGCGCGATGCGGTTGTCTTGCACGACCACGGGCAGTTTATCCTGCGCACCTGCCAGCGAGAGTCTGACGCCCTCCTCGCCGGCCATCAACGGACGTTTGGGAAGTTCGGCGATGATTCGTTGGAGATCGTCTTCGCTTAAGATGCGTAAGCTTGCTTCTTTTGCTGCTGTCTGTCGGGTGTCTTCCGGCAACAGGGTGACCGCGCCCGCGCATTCGCCGCCGATGCGTTCCAAAAGAGCGAAGTCGTTTCGTTCGCTGACGCCGAGAATCGCGGCTATTATTTTTCGCGGCCCCTCTTCGGGTAGGATGCCGGCGAAAAATGGCCGCGCCTGCTTGCCGATGAACGATTCGGCCTGTAGCGGAAGCGACCGGGAAAGAGGGATCGCTCCGGGGCGGGTGAGCCAGGCCGGAGCGTAGCTGAATTCGAGCAGGCCGCTGTCGTCCTGAACAAGGTTGCCGACCGGTTCACCAGTGAGATAGACGGTTAAACGTTTCATGACTTGCCGCCTTTCCTCGGAACTTCGCTGTTGCCTGCCAATTCAACACGTAGCCCGAGGGCTTGCAGCACCTGCAGGATCTTGCCGATCTGACAGGTGGGCTTGCCTTTCTCGAGGTCGATCACGAAACGCAGGCCCGTTCCACAGGTCATGGCCAAGTCTTTTTGTGTGACCTTGAGTTGTTTCCGCATCGACCGGATCGCGTCGCCGAGTTGAGGTGTGTTCTGAATAGTCATAGTTACCGTACGGTAATATATTGGATAAGAAGGGTGGAGTCAACCATGGAGATTACCGAACGGGAATAATTATGTTTGCCGGAGTTCTTTTTTAAAGGACATTCCTGATCGGGAACTTATTGGTTGCATAGGTGGGGCAGGTGTAGAACTGCGCATAGGTGTTCGTGGTCCTTTTCATCGATCCTGAAGATCGGTATGAGCGGTTGGCGGAACTGCTGACGCTTGAACAGAAATGGCCGTCGGCGTATGCTGTTTGGCATGGCCACGGGGTGAGTGCCATAGGACTGGAGGCTCTTATGGATGCCAATGACAAACAGACGGTATCAAGACGCGCCTTGTACGATCTGGTGTGGTCCAAAGCCGTGACGAAACTGGCCGCTGATTTCGGGCTATCGGATGTGGGGTTCGCCAAGCTGTGCAAGCGCAACAACATTCCTCGTCCGCCTCGCGGGTATTGGGCGATGCTGCAAGTAGGTAAAGCGCCGCCCAAACCCCGATTGCCGATGCCCAGTCAGAACTGGGACATTGCGATTGCCCCACACAAAGTTAGTGCAAAAGACCTGTTGATAAATGAGAATGGCGCGGCTTTGCTGAAGAAAGATGCGCCGGTGGTTGTCGCTGAAACGTTGCATGACGCTCACCTTCTTGTGAAGAGTTCTATCCCTGTTCTGCGTATCGCTCCGTGCGACAATGAAGGTGTCCTGAAGCCGGTTCCCGGCTGTCTCCATGTCTGCGTTTCGAAGCCTCGGTTGAGAAGGGCGCTTCTGATTATGGATGCCTTGATTCGGATCTTCGAAAAATGCGGCTTTGTCGTGAAGTGTTCTGACGAAGAATGCGCGACGTTCGCGAGCATCAGGGGCGTCGATGTTCCTTTTAAAATCGACGAATACATTACGGAAAAACGGCGGAAGGGGGATGCTGTCACCGCGTCCATATCGCGTGGTCCCGAGTTCATCCTTCACCGGCAACTCAAGTTTAGAACGATGGTGCCAGCTGGCAGACTCGCTTTGTCTGTTGATGTGAGCCGGTGCCGCGGATACAATCGGGGCGGTTTGCGCTTCAGGTGGTCTGACGGCACTAGACAGCGCATCGAGGACCATTTAGAAGATTTTGTGGCGGCTGCCACTCAGATTGCGTCGGTCATGAAGGTTCAGCAAGATGAGTGGGCCAAGTGGGAACAAGAGCGAAACGCAGAGCGTGAACGTGAGGCCGAGGCCGAGCGTCATCGCTTCGACATGGTGGCGAAGATCAGGGCTGAACAGAAACGCGTTGACGAGCTTATGGGAGAGGCGGAGGCTTGGCAGGACTGTAGGCGGCTTCGGGATTACATCGAAGCTGTCAAAATGCAGGCTTTGGAGCAGGGCAAGGACGTTGGGGCAGATAGCGAGACCGGAAAATGGCTGGCTTGGGCTGAAAAACAGGCCGACCGGCTTGACCCCTTGAAGGAAAGCCCGGCCTCAATACTTGACGAGGCTGAGAAGTATGGCCTCAAAGAACCCCACGAAGACGAGCAAAGAAGCGGATATCCGCAGGTGCCTGCACCATACACGAATACGTCGGACCGGCGCGACGAGTTCTTCCGGAAACGGTGGCTGTATCAGCGGTTCAGGGACGGGAGATAGACTCGGTTGGACAGAAGATGGGACTCAAGTATCAACGGAGAGATGAAGACTCGACGGTGAACTGCTGCCTCGCAGACTGCAGCGGCACTTCTGACGCAGTCGCTCAAACCGCAGACGGCGACGGTTTTCGGCGCGGTACCCTCGCATGATTTTGTGCTGAAGCATTCGCTGCAAAAAGACCCGGATGGAACCGTGGAGTTCCTGAAGCCGTTTTGGCGCACGCCGCAGGTTCAGTCCGGCGGCGGTTCATGCGTTCACCCCTTATTGGTCTACGCCGATCTGTTGTCGATCGACGACGACCGGACACGCGAGGTTGCGCAAATTATTTATGACCGCTATCTCCGTACCATCATTGAGACCGCTTGAAGACCGCAAGGCGGACGTGCTGCGCAAGGTCAGCCGGACGCTCGGGGATTACGGGGCGCAGCCCATGCTTGTCGGCGCGTTCGCATGTGCCGACTGGGACACCGTCTCACCGCACCGCGCCTTGGGCCACCGATGCCGCCCCGCGTGATTGCGGGGAGCGCATGATGGAACCGCATGCTGGCGGAAAATGGCAGACTAACCTAGCCCTTCCCGCGCCCTGGGGGGCGCATTTACTTTGTCAATCGACCCCTTCACCGTTTACTATTAATCATCGAGGGCTTGCATATACGCGCCTTATTTGGGATGATAAAAGTGTCCTGTTTTGTACACAAGTGAACAGCGTGTTGCTTAAGCGTGGGGTCTTACGATTGGCAAAAAGGAGGCGTTTTCGTGTTTTTTTCATAAACGAGTCGTAGCGGCTTTCGAAAACGAGCTCGACTTCTAATCCGTGAAAACCTCGCACTAAAGTGCGAGGCACCAAAGAACGAATGGTTTCTGATCTGCTGTACGCAGCAGGTTCAGGAGTCTGCAAATAAGGAAGACGGCTGCGATTGCCATTTCCTTGTTGATTATTTGGCCTTGGAACAAGGTTTCTTGTGGTGCGTACACGAAAACCGGCCGATGAGCAGCTGTTCGGCGGACGTGTTAGCGTGCAGTACTAGTGATAAAACAAGGTGGTAAAATTATGATGATCCGTATGTTTCTGCAATTGGCTGGTGCACTGTTAGTCAGCATAGTCATTGGTGGCTGTGGTCAGTCGAAATTGCCACCCGAAGAGAAGGTAATCGAGGTGGGTGTAATTATGCCTCTCACAGGAGGAGCGGCATCGCTTGGCAAGCCATGTCTTAATGGTGTTGAGCTCGCTATCGATGCTTTCAACCAGAATAGCAAGGCTAAAACGCCAGTGTTACGACTCAACATTGAGGATGACCGGGCTGAACCGACTGCATCAATTTCATCGTTTCAGAAATTGGTGGCTAAAAAACAGATACGTTTAATTATCGGGCCACTAACGAGCGGGGGAACACTTGCAGTGGCACCACTCGCCGAAAGAAATCATGTTGTAATCATTTCTCCTGGGGCCTCCGCGCCATCAATAACCGGCGCTGGCGACTACGTATTCCGGGTTGAGTTGTCGGAAGAGGTTGGGGCCAATCAACAGGCCGAGTTGGCATATTCGCGCCTCAAATACAAATCTATTTCCTTAGTGTATGTTAACAACGAATATGGTGCCGGTACGGCTCGGATATTTCGAGACAGATTTCGACAGCTTGGTGGCACAATTATAACTGATGAGGGGTTCGCGCCGGGGACAACAGACTTTCGGACAATACTTTCCAAACTCCAGACAAGCAATGAAGATGCTGTTTTTTTTGTTTTTCAAGATGATATTGTTAATTTTATGAAACAGCGTGCTGAACTAGCCATTATGACTCCAGTTTACACAACCCCCGTTTTCGAGGATGCTGGGAACCTTGCTAAACTTGGGTCTCTTGCTGAAGGAGTTGTATTCACGCATTATGGTTCTTTCGACGCGAATGCAAACTCTGGGCCTTCTCTTGATTTTGCTTCTTCCTATGCTAATAAGTTTCATAACGCACCAACATATTACAGTGCGCTTGGGTACGATGGTATGTCAGTTGTTTTGAACGCTTTAAGAAATGCCGATTTTGATCAAGACAAGGTTACAAACCTCCTTTATGCGGTCAAAGATTTTCCCGGTGTTACAGGCTTGTTATCGATTGACAAAAACGGTGATGTAACTAAACCGGTCACGCTGAAAACCGTTCGTGGAGGACACTTTGTTGCATACTGACACAACATGTCGTCGCCTGATAATAACAGGTGTCGGGTACCGCTCTGATTTTGATGCGGTTTCTCATCGTAACGTTTATAGGGATGTCGATATTAAGCCAAATATTGGAGCCGTTGTTGCCCTTTGTGCGGCACAAAGTGGATATCGCTTGGTTCTCGTTTCTCGAACAGCTCAGAAATTGGAGAACATACGATCCTCAATAATTGAGATAGTGCCGTCCGCTCAAATTGACTTATGGCCCGTCGACCTTCTGAATCCTGATGACGTTAAGAAATGTGTCAGTCTACTTCAGAATGATTGTGAAATCGATTTGGTCCATAGCGCAGGATTAGGGGCCGGAACATACCAATTGCCGGGCGACAATCCCTATTTGGAGATAGGTGAGACGCCTGTTGAACTGCCTTCTTTGGAGTTTGAGTCAGTTGTGCGTTCCCTGCTAATACAGGTTCAGTGTCTGTTGCCAAGATGGCGCAAACAGAAGCAGAGTCGGATTGTCGTTATCTCATCAATGAGTGGTATTCGGGCTGTGCCGTTTGGCTATTCTCATTCAAGCGCCAAAGCTGGGCTTCATCACGCGGTGCGGAGTATGTCATTGGAGTTAAATCCGTTGGGCATCCGCGTTTCCGAGGTGTTGCCGGGAATTGTCAATACTGGTATGTATGACCCTCCTCTTGTTGACTCAGCAATTCGAAAAATGGGGCGTTCATTTGGTTACGAATATGAACAAGGGAAGCTTCCGCAGATGGATCCGATGGCCGTTGCAGAAGCTGTCCTTCTTTGTCTAAATACTACTGCCCATATTCTTCAGATCTCCTTGGTCGCCGATGGCCAGTTTCCCTTCCATGGTTCGTGAGGTATGTTATGCTCTTAGAACGAATTAATACAGAGAAACGACGTAAGATTTTGAAACCTCTTGCGTTCGGCATCCACCATAAATTGTCTCAACTTTTGCAGACCTTTTTCGAGGAGCGACTTCACCACAGTTCATTCTTCTTTTACGAGTTCTTTCTCGAAAGACCGCTGACACGGTGGGAAAGAAAGGAAGATATTTTTGACGAAGCGCAATCTGTGACTGCACCTTTTCTGTCTCGTATCGTGCATAAAACAGGTTTTGTGCCGGCCTTAAATATCGATATTCTGGAAACGTTAACATCTGTTGGCCAAATTCAAACTGTGCCCGTTACTGAGGAAAATCTCAAAAAATATTGGGGTGATTCGGACACAATGTGTTTCAAAGTAGGTGAAGCTGACATACTGAAGAGACTGATTGCTCGTTGGCTAGATACTGATGGGCACGAGAAACCGCCCTATATGACCAAGCATTCTAAAATTGAATTGCAGAAAAATGGAATTGTAACGTATTTAGGAGGGCTTGCGACGAATTATCTGCGTAATAAGTATGCGCCTAGACTACTGAGAAAAGCAAAGGAGAAAGGGATATCTAACCAGAGCGCGTTAGCCTTGCTACGAGAGTATGAACTGGTCTTGAAACCATGGCTCCGCTCGCATGAAGTTAAAGAAGTTGCAGTGATATCATGTTCAATTTCAAGCGAGGCTATTTTTTGGGGTGAGTTCTTTGTTGTCGCACCGTTTCTTGGTGATGAGGGGACTCATGTTTTACCGAAATGGCTGAGCGATCTTAAGGAATTATTGGCACAGGAAGCAAAGAATACTTACCTCCCGATGATGACTTTACTTGAGAATTATTTATATGAAGAAGAGCTCGAAGATAAGTTGAAAGAAGTTGAAGCCCGGACTGGTTCGCTTCCAAAGACGCTTGATGGTGCATTTGCATTCAGTGGCATTGATCTGTCATGGATCGGTCGGCATTCTAAGTGCCTGGAGAAAGTTGGTGCTGGATTCGGTGTTACTGAAGGTCCGAGGGCGGGAGAAAAGATGGAAATTGCGCCAACTGGAAACGTGTTTCTTTGCCTATTGAAAGAATGCGTCCTTCGACATGATGAGGAGATTTGGAAAAAGAAACTGAATAAAATTGAGAGAGCCCTTGTCGAATTATGGGCGGATCGTCTAGCTTTTATTGCCCATGATCCAATATCTGTGCGTGAATCTCTTATTTTCGCGAAGTATTTGATTGCATCGCCCGCAATGGTTGGTTGTACCCTAAAGGCGATTTCTTTGCGGCACGCGTCGGAAGACCCTATCAGAGGGCGACGCAGGTCAGTCAAAACCGCCCTCGTTGTCGGTGGCCCTGGTTCTGGTAAAGACAGTATGGCGAGACTGATTCAGTTGTTTTCGCCGGGTTACAGGTTTGGTCGGATCAAGACTCTAAACATGGCTATGTTTAGACCTAAAGAGGCCGCTGTTCCGATGCTCCTCGGATTAGAAGCTGCATACCATTCAGGGAAAGGGGATGATGTTTGTGACAATCAGTTCTGTCTTGACGGGGTTATCAAGCGACATCTTTCAGACTGTTTGCATTCTGAAGAAGTGGCAGACCCGCACCATGTTGATGTGGGCCGACGCGGATTTACTTTCATACTAGATGAATTGAACAGTTTGGATATGGACACGCAAGGTGCGCTTCTCCGACTGCTTGAAAACGGAGAATTACAAGCTTTGGGTGCTATGACGCCATCATTCGACCGGCTTGATATTCTTGTCGTAGGCGTGATGAATGAAGATCCACAATTGATCATGAAGCGGCGATCAATGGAAAAGGTACTTAGAGATAAGCAAATATTCGGTGGAATTCTCGGAGAGGTACTTTATGAACTGTTTCGGAGTCAGCGTCGACTTCGTGATGACTTATATTATCGTCTTATCCGTGGAGGTGAAATTCAGCTTCCAGAACTGCGTGAACGTCATGAGGACATCCCCATCCTATTTTATTTTATTATTAAGACGGAATTGCAGTCCTTGATTCCCGAGTCAATGCGTTCGAAATGGGAGGTCGAACTTCCTGTTTTTGAAGCACTTATTGATCCTCCGCTGGAATGGGAAGGGAATTTGCGTGAGCTGCAGACAATTGCACGCAAGGTCGTTGCTCGAGCTGTAGAAGATTATGAAGATAGAGGGTCTGCTGAAGGCATCTTTAAGATTCTTGGTGCGACCACGCGGAGAGTTTTGGGCGAACAGCGCAGGGGCCATATTGTTGGGAATACAGGAATAGGTGCGCCTGGCCCATGATTGGAGGGACGTCCACGGTATGCAGATTCTAGCAAATGGTCTATTTTCGGGTGCGCAATTTGCTTGCTTGGCGTTAGCATTCTATTTAATTAACAAGGCTCAACAATTCTTGGATTTTTCGTTGGCCGCAACTGTTACTGTTTCCGCATATGTTGCTTCTGCTATTGCTCGCTGTTTTGATGTTCCCTTTTTTGTTGTGGTTGTTTTGGGCGCATTATGCGGTGGTATTGTCGGGGTTCTATTTGATCTATGTGCTTTCAGACCATTGAGAAAGAATGAGGCATCATCTCTTGTAAAGTTATTGGCCAGTTGTGGTTTGATGATCGCTGGCATAAATGCCGTATCTATGATCTGTGGCGACTCTCCACAACTTTTCTTAGAGACAGTGGAAATACGTAGCGTTTTCGTGCTGGCTTCACGCTTAACATGGATCCAAATCGGTACGTTTTTTGTCGCCTTTTTTGTTTTTGGTGGATGTTGGATTCTATTGCAGTGGACGAAGTGGGGGATTTCTCTAAGAGCTTTGGCAAGTGATACTCAACTTGCTGGTTGCGTCGGAATTAATACAACTCTGTCAATTTCTATCGCTGTTGGAATTGCGTCATGTATAGCTGGGCTAGTGGCGACGTTATCCGGCATGGATACAGGTATCGCGCCTTCAATCGGTTTTAAGTTGCTTTTTCCCAGTGTCGTCGCATACGTGGTCGGTGGTATGGGAAGGCTATCCGGGGCATTTCTCGGCGGGTTTGCCGTTGGCATTATTCAGCAGTATGCTGGATGGTACTTTGGGGCTGCGTGGCAAGATGCCGTTCTTTTCTTTCTGCTTTGCTTGTTTCTGTTCTTGAAACCACAAGGACTTTTTACAACACCTTTGTCGCATGCGGATGTTTGATATGGAATACTTGCTTCATATTGGGGAACTTGTCTGTATCTTAGCGGTACTTGCGATTGCCTTAGACATCGTCACAGGCCACATGGGGTTTGTTTCCGTCAGTCATGCGGCATTTTATGGCATCGGAGCGTACTGTTCGGCACTTCTGGCTGTTTTATGCGGGGCTGGTTTTGTGGTTGCTTTACTAATTGGGGTCTTTTTGTCATTCCTAATGTCCTTTTTTGTGAGTCTTCCATCGTTACGATTACATGATGATTTCTTTGTCATCGCAACGTTTGGCTTTCAGATGATCCTTTTTAATGTGTTTAATAACTGGATTGAGCTAACTCGCGGACCACTCGGAATATATGGTATTTTGCCGCCCGTCATATTTGGCTGGCACGTCACAACGAATCTCGATTTTCTGATTCTCTCTCTGCTTTTTGTTGCCTTTGCTTTTTTCGTGGTAAATCGGATTGCTTCATCTCCGTTCGGACGTGTCCTGCATGCTATCCGTGAGAACGAAGTCACGGTTGGGGCTCTGGCGAAGAATGCACGACGATACAAAGTTTCAGCTTTCGCCGTCAGCGCGATGCTAGCCGCTATGGCTGGCAGCCTTTACGCCCACTACATCACTTATATAGATCCGACTAGCTTCACCATCAATGAATCAATTCTAGTACTTTCCATGGTCATCATCGGTGGAGCTGGTAGCAAATGGGGGCCGTTGCTGGGCGCAGTGGTACTGGTGACTCTGCCCGAGGCGTTGCGGTTTGTGGGCATGCCCAGCGCCATTGCGGCCAACATGAGGCAGATTATCTACGGGTTGGCCCTTGTCGCATGCATGCTCTGGCGGCCACAGGGGCTGATTGGTGAGTATACGTTCGGAAGGGAGGGGGAGCGGAAATGACCTCTCTGGCCGGAACGCATTCTCTGTCTAAGTACTTCAACGGCGTTGTTGCGTTGGGTGATTTCTCTTGTACTGTCGCAGAGGGCGAGATTCTTGGACTTTTGGGGCCGAACGGGGCGGGGAAGACAACGCTGTTCAATGTGTTGACGGGCCTGCTGTCGCCGGACGCGGGCACTGCGGATTTCAAGGGTCAGGCTCTGGTCGGTCGGCCGGTGCACAAGATCGCCAATTTGGGGATTGCTCGGACATTTCAGGAGGTGCGGCTGATCCGCCGCATAACCGTGCTGGAGAACGTCCTGCTTTGCTTCAAGAATCAGCCGGGAGAGAAGTTGTTCAACGTATTTTTCCGTCCGGGCCTGTGCAAGCGGCATGAGGCCATGATCCGGGGGAAGGCCATGGCTTTGCTTGAGACGGCTGGGCTGATCGAGAAGGCGAATGACCTGGCCGACAACCTTTCTTACGGCCAGCAGAAGTTGCTTTCGATTGTCTGCTGCTTGGCGGCGGATGCTGAATTGCTGTTACTCGACGAACCGGTTGCCGGGATCGCCCCGGAGATGGCGGAACGGATTTTGGCAATTATTGCGGACCTGCCCAAACTGGGGAAGTCAGCCATTGTCATCGAGCATGACATGGACGCCCTGAAAAGCATCGCGCACCGCATGATTTTCATGGATGCCGGACGGAAGATCTGCGAGGGCACTCCCGACGAAGTTCTGAACGACCCTCGCGTAATCGAGGCTTACCTTGATTGACATCCCTCATATTTTGAATCTGACGGCTATCGACACCGGCTACGGCAAGAAGCAGGTGTTGTTCGGCGTGGATCTCGCCGTCAAGGCTGGAAAGATCACCGCTGTGATCGGGCCGAACGGCGCGGGGAAGTCCACGGTCCTGAAGGTGGCGCACGGCTTGCTTCCGCTGTGGCATGGATCCCACACTTTTGACGGGACCCCGCTCGACGGTATGAGCCCGGCTCAGCGGGTAAGGCGGGGTATTACGTTTTGTCCTCAAGGCAACCGTGTCTTCGGCGAGCTGAATGTCCGCGAGAATCTCGAGTTGGGCGGAACGCACTTGCCGCAGAAGGAAGTTGTCGCTCGGGTGGAAGAGGTCTTGAACAGCTTCCCTCAACTGTCCTCCCGCCTCAAACAGGCGGCCGGTACGCTTTCGGGGGGCGAGCAACAAATGGTCGCCATCGCCCGCGCTCTTGTGTCCAAGCCCAAGCTTCTTCTGTTGGACGAGCCGTCCCTCGGTCTTTCGCCAAACGTGTTGGCCGATGTGTTCGAAAAGATCGTGGAGGTAAACCGGGCGCACGGGGTGACCGTGCTGATCGTTGAGCAGAAGGTTCGCAAGGTTCTCGCTATCTCGGATCATGTTTATTCTCTGAAACTCGGCAAGGTAGCCTTTTCCGGACCTCCGGCCGAACTAACGGGTAATCCCGGGTTACTTAAGAAGCTTTTCCTATAGGGGGCACAACGCAAGCGATAGGGGGGATTGTGGGAAGGGTGTACTCATCGGCCTACGTGGCGGACTGCGACCAGGTGAAGATGACGTTGTCGTTAGCTGGCATTGAATGCATGATGAAGAACGAATTCGGCAATCCCATCGGGCTGGTGCTTGTGGGAGGTGTCGCGGCTTTCACGTGGCCGGAGTTATGGGTGGACGACGCGGATTACGATAAGGCCTTGCAAATCGCAGGAGATTTCACCTCTGCTGCCAAGGGGAGCGATGCGTCAGGGTCGGCACCGGCCGAAAATTTTGATGTCGAATGGCAGTGTCCGAAGTGCGGCGAAGTTGTCGAAGGAACAATGCAGTCGTGCTGGAAGTGCGACACGGCGCGGCCGGCTGATGGAAGTGAGAATGGGTGAGACGTTGGTCTATAGAGCGCGAGGAGAGCTGATGAATCTAAATGCCATGTTGGGAGAGGCGATCACCAAGGGTGCCGGGCGTGTCACGCGCAAACCGATTGCGGCTCTGCGCCGCGACGTGTCTGAGCTAAAACGCCAGGTGGCGGAGTTGAGGCGTTTGCTGCGGGCCGTGCAGAAGGGCGGTCAGACTCGCAAGGCGACAGCGGCTGCCCCGGATGCTGGGGCCGTCAAACCGTCGCGCATCCGGCCGACCGGCTCGACGGTGCGCAAGTTGCGGGCGAAACTGGGCCTGACGCAGGCGGAGTTCGCGAAGCTGGCCGGGGTGACGGGGCTGACGGTCTATAAATGGGAGAAGTCGGCCGGGCGGATCAACCCGCGTGGGCGTGTTTTGGTTGGATTGGTGAAGGTCATGGGAATGAGAAAGCGGGAGGCGAAACAGACGTTGGAAACCAGCGTTAGTGGAGTTTCGCAGTAGACGCGATGGAAGTGTTGCAGCATGTGAATGTATAAGCACGACTCGGATACGGTCGCAAGATAGTAACAAGGTTTGCGGTTAAGAAAGGCGAGAAGTCAGACATGCAGAGTGTGTATTGTAAGAACTCAATGAGAGGAAAGACATGAATTGGAAGCAATTGCTGAATGCCGAGCGCGTAAGAACATCAAGCATGGTCAAAGACCATCGAGCGCAGTTTGAGCGAGATTACGACAGAGCCATTTTTTCAACGCCTGTTAAACGACTTCAAGATAAGGCTCAAGTATTTCCGCTGGAGCCTAACGATGCGATCAGAACTCGGTTGACACATTCTTTGGAAGTTTCAGCTGTCGCTCGTGGCCTTGCCATTTCTGTTGGCAATTGGCTGGTCGAGACGAAGCGCATCGAAATGGGAATGGAAAGGCAGATCGAGGCAATCGCGGCGACCTGCGGGTTGATTCATGACCTAGGAAACCCACCTTTTGGTCATGCTGGTGAGGATGCGATTCGGGAATGGTTCAACAAACGTGGAGAGCCGAGGCTTCGGGAGGAACTCAAAGGTGATGATCAGCGGATTCAGGATCTAATGAAGTTTGAAGGAAATGCACAGACTTTGAGATTAGTTTCGAAACTGCAGATATTGGCTGATTTTAACGGACTGAACCTTACGTTCGGAACACTGTCGGCTGCCTGTAAGTATGTTGCGGCATCACACGAGGCCGACAAGGATCATCATGACCACGCTCGATCAAAACCGGGCTATTTCTCGTCTGAGAAAGATTTGGTCAAAAGAATTAGAGATGAGACCGGTACTGGTGACGCGCGTAACCCCATCACGTTCCTTGTTGAAAGTGCAGATGACATTGTTTATGCCGTTGCAGATATTGAAGACGGTATAAAGAAAGAAATAATCTCCTGGTCCGAGTTAGAGAACATGTTGGTTGAAGCAGACAAGAAGGATCCGAATAAAATAGCCGCAAGGGTGTTGGCTCTTAAAGAAAACATCTTGAAGGCAGGGCGAGAATTAGTGCCCACAAACCTCTCCAATGATGTGCAAGGATCTGCATTTAGAACGGCTGCTATTGCCGTTCTTGTCCCAGACGCAGTGACTGCATTTAAGGAGAATTACAATGAGATTATGGCCGGCACATATCATGGCGAATTGTTGAAAGACAGCGATTGTGCAGCTTTTGTGAAAACACTTAAACTCATCGGACGCAGTCGGATCTACTGTACCTCGTCTACGCTCAAACTTGAACTAATGGGACGAGAGATCATTCGCGATCTTATGGATCTTTATTGGGAAGGCGCAGAGGAACTGAGTACGAATGGAATAGTACAGACTAAGGATTTTGCTGGGCGAGCGGGTGCTCTTTTGTCGCCAAATTACCGTGAGGTTTTTTGCCATTTTGCAGGAATGGACACTGTGGGCTTCGATAAGTACCACCGCTACTTGTTAGTCACTGATCAAGTGTGTGGTATGACAGACACGTATGCGAAACGACTGCATTCCGAGTTAAAGAATGGATGAGTCTCAACAAATAACAGTCCTGAAGAAGTTGCTTCGTGAAGAAGTTTCCTCTTTTTGCAGCCAAGACGGTAGAGGCTGGAAGAAGGCAATTATTGATACAATTCATGAAATACGCAGACGCGAGTGGAGTGCTGTTTTTTTTGGAGGAACTCTCAGGTCGTTATTGCTTTCACGATTGAATAAGAGCGGGCCCGGTCGACCGCGTGACATCGACATAGTGGTGAACAGCGTAGATATTGACGACCTGCATGCGTCCTTTGAGCGGTTTGTTTCTCGCGAGACGCGGTTTGGTGGACTTCAACTCAAAAGAGTCAATTGGCAGTTTGATGTCTGGCCTCTACAAGAGACTTTCAGACTGAAAGAAATGGGCGTTACTTCACCGACGTTTTCTGACCTTCCGTCAACGACTTTTTTCAATATTGAGGCCATTGCGGTTGATGTGTGGCCAAAGAGGGGGTGTTCACGACAGATCTATTCTTGCGACGACCAGTTTTTTAGAGGCGTTATACATCGAACGATTGAAATCAATTGTGAGTTGAACCCTTTTCCTGAGCTATGCGTTGTTAGGGCGCTAGTAATGGCGGCCAATCTGCAATGGAAAGTCGGACCTTGTCTTCTTGCATACCTGGGAAAGTATGGAAGAAATATGTCGTCATGGGAGTTTGAAGACATCCAGAAGAAGCACTATGGCGTAGTACAATGGGATGGAGCGCTATTTCAGGCGGCAATGACAGAGATTCAAATAGCGCTTCAGCATAACTGTATGTCTTCTGTGAGGTTAATGTTGCCGCGACAGATGACTCTCTGGCCTGAAGATGATAATTACACGCAACAAATCACTCTCGCGACGTTGAGTATTGATAAACAGTAAGGTCATCAAAGTAATTGTTATTGCCTTTGTTGGACCTTAACCCATGCTAGCGCATTTTTAGCAACGACAAGAATGCCTTCTGCGCTGCGGGTGAAAGTTGCTGATAGCGCTCGTAAAGCCATTCAACACCCTTGTTTTCAAGGTGTGATTCGACCTTCTTTCGTAAGGTCACTAGTTTTCTCACACTCGGTTCGTGGCAGAAATAGACAGGCGGAGAACAGAGTGCGCGAAGAAGATCGTCGGCCTGTTGTGAAGTCATTTGTGCCAGATCCGCCACGCGAGCAGAAATGCTTTCAAACCACTTCTTAGATGCTTCCTTTCTGGCAGCCTGAGGCGCTCCCCATGTGCTGGACAGCAAAACGGCCTAGCTAAGATATAAAAGCGGTTCTTGTTTTGTGTCTGCACGCCGCCGTTGGCGTGCCGGAAATTGTGAAAAGCATAGCACAGGCGTGCGCC
>Ga0209066_10003001_pt1 | contig 19771 bp, 16 predicted proteins | sample All_14_2_FD_187198 | JGI IMG/M metagenome (GOLD analysis project Ga0209066, IMG submission 187198) | Freshwater microbial communities in response to fracking from Pennsylvania, USA - Allegheny Zone_MetaG_DW_15 (SPAdes) (version 2) ... | reverse complement strand
AGGCCTTGTCCTCGAGACCACGAACGGGCAGCTCGACCTGATCACCGATCAGCGAACGGCCTGCCGCTTCCTTCTCTTCCCAGCCACGCAGGTAGTGCTCCGCCTTCGAGCCCTGCGCCAGCTTGATCGGCAGCACCTTGATCGCCGACTCGCCGGGCAGCACGCAGCCCTTCTCGCACTTGCCGCAGCCGGTGCAGTGCTCGGAATGCACGGTCGGCAGCAGCATGGCGTGACGGTCCGAGCGCGGGTTGTGCATGCGCTCGAGCGTGATCGCCTTGTCGATGACCGGGCATACGCGATAGCACACGTCGCAGCGCAGGCCGAGGAAGTTGAGGCAGTTCTCCTGGTCGATGAGCACCGCCAGCCCCATCTTCGCCTTGCCGATATCGGTGAGCCCGCGATCGAGCGCACCGGTCGGACAGGCGACCACACAGGGGATGTCCTCGCACATCTCGCAGGGGATCTTGCGTGCTTCGAAGTATGGGGTGCCGCTCGCCACCTTGTCGCCGAGTTCGGCCAGCTTCAACGTGTCGTAAGGGCAGTCGCGCACGCACAGGCCGCAGCGCACACAAGCTGCAAGGAAGTCGGTCTCGGGGAGCGCACCGGGCGGACGGATGGCAGTCGCCGGCAGCGCCGACGCCTGCTTCGCGTACATCCCGGCACCGAGCGCGAGCAGGCCTGCGCCGCCGGCGACGCTCGCCGCATCCTTCAGGAAGCGGCGACGCGGCGACGGTGCGCTGGCTGCGGCACGTTCGGTCGGCTTTACGGTGTCGTTCATGTTCGTCGTGAGCCTGCGCCCGAGACCGCCCCCGGGTCGGCGGGGCGCAGGGCTCACGTCTCCTGATTACTGGCTCAAGCCTTCACCACCTTGACCGCGCACTTCTTGTAGTCGGTCTCTTTCGAGATCGGGCAGGTGGCGTCGAGCGTGAGCTTGTTCACCAGTCGGCCCTCATCGAAGAAGGGTACGAAGATCAACCCGACCGGCGGTTTGTTACGGCCACGGGTCTCGAGGCGGGCAACGATCTCGCCACGGCGCGACGACACCTTGACCGCCATGCCGCGCTGCAGACCGCGCTTCTGTGCGTCATCCGGGTGCATGAAGATCTGTGCCTCGGGCACCGAACGGTGCAACTCCGGCACGCGACGAGTCATCGAGCCCGTGTGCCAGTGTTCCAGCACACGACCGGTGCACAGCCACATGTCGTACTCGGCATCCGGCATCTCGGGCGGATCCTGGTAGGGCAGCGCGAATACAACGGCCTTGTTGTCCTTGTGGCCGTAGAACTTCACGCCCTCGCCGGCCTTCACGTAAGGGTCGTAGCCCTCACGGAAGCGCCACAGGGTTTCCTTGTTATCCACCACCGGCCAGCGCAGGCCGCGCGCCTTGTGATAAACGTCGAAGTCCGCCAGATCATGGCCGTGCCCGCGACCGAACAGGGCGTATTCCTCGAACAAGCCTTTCTGCAGATAGAAACCCAGTTCCTTCGACTCGTCGTTCATGTAACCCGGAATCGCATGGGCGTTGGCCTTCTCGACATCGGTCAGCGGGAACTTGTTGACCTGGCCATTGGCGTAGAGCACGTCGTACAGGGTCTTGCCGCGGTACTCGGGCTTCTTGGCGATCAGTTCTTCCGGCCACACCTCCTCGATCTTGAAGCGCTTGGCGAACTGGATGTACTGCCACAAATCGGACTTGGCCTCGCCCGGCGCCGACACTTGCTGGCGCCAGAACTGGGTGCGGCGCTCGGCGTTACCAAAAGCGCCTTCCTTCTCGGCCCACATCGCCGACGGCAGGATCAGGTCGGCCGACAGCGCAGAGACGGTCGGATAGACGTCGGACACCACGACGAAAGCTTCCGGATTGCGCCAGCCCGGATAGATCTCGTCATTGACGTTCGGACCTGCCTGCATGTTGTTGGTGGTCGTGGTCCAGTAGCACTTGACCTTGCCATCCTTGAGCGCGCGGCTCTGTGCCACGGCATGCAGGCCGATCTTGGCCGGAATCGTGCCGTCGGGCAGTTTCCAGATCTCTTCGGTGTGATGGCGGTGGGCCGGGTTGGTAACGACCATGTCGGCCGGCAACCGGTGGGCAAACGTGCCGACTTCACGCGCCGTGCCGCAGGCAGACGGCTGACCGGTCAGCGAGAACGGGCTGTTGCCGGGCTCGGAGATCTTGCCCACCAGGAGATGGACGTTGTAGATCATATTGTTGACCCAGGTGCCACGGGTGTGCTGGTTGAAGCCCATGGTCCAGAACGACACGACCTTGCGGTTCGGGTCGGCGTACTGCTCGGCCATCTTCTTCAGGCGGTCTTCAGGCACGCCCGACAGCTTCGACACTTTCTCGACGGTGTATTCGGATACGAACTTGGCGAACTCGTCGAAGCTGATGTCCTTGGCCGCGCCGGTGTCACCCTTCGGCTTGCCATCCGCACCGGGGTAACCGTTGCTGGTGGCCTTGGCCTCCAGCACGTGGTTAGGACGCAGGCCGAAGCCGATGTCCGTCTCGCCCATCTTGAACTTGACGTTGCGATTGACGAAGTCGGTGTTGACGCGCTTGGTCTGGATGATGTGGTTGCAGATGTAGTTCAGGATCGCCAGGTCGGTGTTCGGCACGAAGATCATCGGGTTGTCGGCGAGCTCGTACGAACGATGCTCGAAAGTCGACAACACATGCACCTGCGAACCTTCCTTCGACAAACGACGGTCGGTGATGCGGCTCCACAGGATGGGGTGCATCTCGGCCATGTTCGAGCCCCACAACACGAAGGTGTCGGCGTTCTCGATGTCGTCATAGCAACCCATCGGCTCGTCGATGCCGAAGGTACGCATGAAGCCGGCCACGGCCGAAGCCATGCAGTGACGCGCATTGGGGTCGAGGTTGTTGGTGCGGAAACCCGCCTTGTACAGCTTCGACGCGGCGTAGCCTTCCCACACCGTCCACTGGCCCGAGCCGAACATGGCGATGGAGTCCGGACCGTGCTCCTTGATGGCCTTCTTCCACTTCTCTTCCATGATGTCGAAGGCTTGGTCCCACGAGATTGGCGTGAACTCGCCGTTCTTGTCGTACTTGCCGTTCTTCATGCGCAGAAGCGGCTTGGTCAGGCGGTCCTCGCCGTACATGATCTTGGACAGGAAGTAGCCCTTGATGCAGTTCAGGCCGCGGTTGACCGGAGAGTCCGGGTCGCCCTGGGTGGCGACGATACGGCCGTTCTGCACACCGACCAACACCGAACAGCCGGTGCCGCAGAAGCGGCAGGCAGCCTTGTCCCAGCGCACCTTGGTACCCGCACTGGCCACGCCGTTGCCTTGCGCCTGCGTGACCACAGGAATGCCGATGCCGGCCGTTGCAGCGGCTGCGGCGATCGCATTGTTCTTGATGAATTCGCGTCGGTTCATACTCATTTCATGCCTCCGTCAATTCGAGACCGTCATCGGTGTATTCGTAAGCCAGCGTCACCGCCTGCACCTTGGGCGCGAGGTTGACCGCAAGGATCGAGTCGGTGACCGACCAACCCTCACCGTCCTCGACGGTGACCACGATGCGTCCGACTTCGTCCGAGGAGCCATGAATCTCGACTCCCGGGATGCGCGCCAGCGCCTCCTTGATTTCCGGGAAATCCGCGGGCAAAGCCCGCAGCACCAGACTTGCAATCTTCATTGTTCGCTCTCCGTCGGAACTTCGCTTTCGGCCACTGCCGCGTTCACCGCAATCGCCCGTGTCGGACAGGGGCCGAAACACGCACCACAGCCCGTACAGGCTGCGACATCCAGTTGCGGCAGCGCCACCCCGCCCAGACGCGGGCGAAAGCGGATCGCAGCCGTGGGGCAGTTTTCGCCACAAATGCGGCACTCCACGCCGGCGGCCGCAAGGCAGGCTTCGTTGATCCGTGCCTTCAGCCCCCACGGCGCATCATCCGCGTGATGGCGCACCAGCGCATGCGGCTCGCAGCGCGTCACGCACTGTGCGCAAAAGGTGCATTCGCCCCGAGAGAAATCGATGGCCGGAAACCCCCCGTCCGCCTGCACCAGGATGGTCGTCGGGCACGCCGTGATGCACGCGTCACAGCGCGTACAGCGGGAGATGAAATCAGCCTCGCCAAGCGCCCAGGGTGGACGCACAGCAGGCGCCACTGCACGCATCCTGCCGCGCAGAAAGCCCCTGCGAGTCGGTGAAGCGGATTGCACACAACCTCCTGAACCTATTTTTTACGCCGCTCATTGAAGCCCACACCACCGACCCGGTCATTGACGACGGTCAAGTACGGACGTGATGATCGTCCGGCGCGGGGCCGCTCAACACACCGGACGTCAGGTACGCAGGCGCTCCACAGCCCACACTGCCGCCTCGACCCGCGAGCGCAAGTCGAGTTTGCGCAGGATGTGCTTCACATGGACCTTGACCGTGCCCTCGGCAATATCCAGCTCACGCCCGATCATCTTGTTCGACAGACCACTGGCGATCTTCTCGAGGATGCGGACCTCCTGCTCGGTCAGTCCGGCCGCAGCAACCGACTGTGGCCGCGACTCGCTGCGCAAGGCAGCCGCCAGCAGATGGTTGAGTTGCGGAGGAATCACCACCCGGCCTGCGGCCACATCGACCAAGGCGGACAACATCGCCTCCGGCTCCATGTCCTTCAACAGATAACCGTCGACACCGCCGCGCAGTGCAGCCACCACGTCCTCGCCCTGATCGGACACGGTGATCATGACCACACGGGGCTCGGGCCGCAGCAGGCGCAACTGGCGCAACACCTCCAGCCCGTTCAGGTCGCGCATGTTGAGGTCGAGCAGCACCAAGTCGGGCTGCAGCGCGCGCGCCATCTCGATCCCCTCCACGCCGCCGGTGGCCTCGCCGAGCAGACGGAAACCCTTCACCGTCTGCAGCAACTGCGCGAGCCCCTTGCGAAACAGTGGATGGTCATCGACGATCAGCACCGATTCGGACTGGTTTTCGTTCATGCCTCGCTTCCTTCGTTGTGATGACTGACAGCAAGCGCGGCCGTCAACGCGGGCACACCCCGCTCGGCCGTAAAGCACACACTGACGCAGGTGCCTCCCCCGGCGCGACGCATCACTTCGATCTCGCCGCCGAGACTGCGCGCGCGCTCGCGCATGATCGACAAGCCGTGATGGTCGCGGCTATCCACTGGCGACGCGTCGATGCCGACCCCATCGTCCTCGACCGAAACCCGCACCCGTCCTTGTGCGTCGCACACCAGCACCACCCACGCATGACGTGCCATGGCGTGGCGCAGCATGTTCGACAGCGCTTCGCGCACGATCTGCAGCACGTGCACTTCCTGGTTCGGACTCAGGCTGCAGTCCGCAAGCCGCACCTCCAAGGCGATATCGAGCCCGCCGCGCTCGCGGTATTCCGACACCGCAGCACGCAGCAAGGTGCCCAGATCGCCCGCCAGCTCCAGCCGAAAGGACACCAGCAACTCGCGCAACTGGCGATAAGCGTCACTCACGCCGGTTCGAAGGTCTGCCAGAATCGTGTCCGCCTCGGCCATGCGCGCAGGGTCGGCCAGCGCGCGCTGCAGCAAGCTCATCTGAATCTTCATGTACGACAGGGCCTGCGCAAGGGAGTCGTGCAGCTCACGAGCAATCACCGACCGCTCTTCCTGCAGGGCCAGCAAACGCTCCTGTTCGCTGCGCCGGGCCGCGCCCAGTGCCATGCCGATGTGGCGCGACAAGGCCTCGACCAGTTGGCGCTGCCAATCCTCCAGCCGCCCCCCCTCGGGCAAGGCCAGACGCAGCATGCCGTAGTGATGCTCCCGATCACGCAACGGAAAGCGCAGCAGGCTGGCGTCGCTACCGGGGCCCGGCCCACCCACTGAATTCACCCGGCAGTCGGCGCAGGCCGCATCACCCCGTGCCACGCGATCGGCACACGGCCCGATGGTCGACGCGATCACGGTCGCTGTCCCGCCCTGACGCGGCTCGATGCAGGCGAAGCTGCCGTGGAGACCCGCCACCAGATCGATGTCACGCAGGGTGGCCTCATACACCGCGGGCTCGGTCGGCGCCTGATACAGGCGTGCAATGGCGTGGTAAAGCAGCTCCAGTGAGCGATTGCTGCGCTGCAGCTCTTCCGTCTTCTCGGTCACACGCTGTTCCAGCGTCTGATACTGGCGCGAAATTTCGCCCGCCATCAGGTTGAAAGTGGCGCCGACGCGGCCGAGTTCATCATGGCCGACGTGCCTGACCCGCGCCGAATAATCGCCCCGCGCAATCGCACGCGTCGCGGCCAGCAGCCCCCCCAAGGGTTTCAACAGCGACCGGCGCAATACCAGCAACGCAGCAATGATCACCACCAGCGTGGCGATGATGGCGCCCGCGAGAATTTCGCGCAGTTCCTGAATGCGCGCCTCGGTGTCTTGTTCGAGCACGAACACCAAGGTGTCGAGCTGATCGACAAAACGGTCGACCTGCAACAGCAGGCTTTCGACCTGCTCCGGTGGCGTCGCCAATTCGGACTGCGCGAGCGTATTCAGACGCGGCTTCAAGTCGAGCCGCCACGACGAATCCACTCCGCGATAGGTTGCAGCAAACAATCCGCCCGGTTCGCGCTGCACGATACGCTGCAGCTCGCCATGGTTCAGCGCGCGCTCGAAATCCTCGATCGCCGCCTCGACCCGCCGCCGCGACAGCGGTCCGCTGAGGGCATCGGCCGCGACGAGGCCGGCGACGCGATAGGTCAGGCGACGCAGGCTGCCAGCGTGATTGATTGCACTGGCACTGCCTTGCACGCTTTCGGCCACCATCACCGACGCGCTCATGCCGGCCAAGCTGATCAGGGCAAGCGCAAGCATCGCCAAGGCCACCAGCAGCAGGATCGAATGCCTGACGATCAGGCGCGGCATCGCGAACTTCATGCGGACTCTCCATGGGCCAACCGGACATTCCCGACGGCATACCCCCATATACCTGCGGGCCGCTCCACCCGCCACCTGAACGCAGAGATAATTAATTGTTTACAATGACTTGACACACAACTCCGATACCTCTTTAGAGGTATCCCAGCGTGCGCGACACACGAAGTAGATGGTTTGCCTGCCTGTCGATGCTGTCTAGACTCCAGTCCAGACCCGATATCGTGACCCACTCGGGCAGGAGCGCCAAATGAAACGTGATAAAAGCACGCCCAGCATCCCGAGCCTTACCCAGATCGCCCCTTTCGATCGACTCGATGAAGGCCGCCTGAATCAGATGGTCGCCGCCTCTCGCCTGGTACGTGCAGAGCGTGGCGAAGTCCTGATCCAGGCCGACGAAATATCGAGCTGTGTACACGTGGTGCTCGACGGCGAGGTGAAGTGCTTGCTACTGGCGCCCTCTGGCAATGAAAAGCTGATCCGCATCGTCGGACCAGGCGAGGTTTTCGGCGAAGAAGCCGCATTGCTCGGCCGCCCGGCGATGGCGATGGCCCAAGCCGCTCGCAACACGCGCCTGCTTCATGTGCCGGTCGCCCTGATCCGGGAAGCGATGGCGGCCGTGCCAAGCTTCGCCGAGGCCATGACGACCCGCCTGGCTGCAGCCAGCTACGAAATGATGTTGCACATGCAGCTGTGCATTCAGCTCAGCAGCACCCAGCGCGTCGCACAATATCTCGCCCAACTGGCACCCAAAGGCGTGGAGCAAGCGGAAATCCATCTCAGCAGCGACAAGCAAACCATCGCCGCACAGCTGAACCTGACGCCAGAGACCTTCTCGCGCGTGCTGGCGCGCTTCATGCGCGATGGACTGGTGACGCCCCACGGACGTCGTGGTCTGGTGCTGGACAACCTGCCTCAGCTACGCCGCGCGGCCGTGCAGTGAGGCCCGTTTCAAACCGCCAGCAGCTCGACCCGTTCGATATGCGCCGGCACGGCCAGCCAGCGGCCGAGTAGCCGCCAGGTATCGAGGTCAAAGCGGCGCGCGCGCTCGATCGTCCCGATTGCATCCCGCTGCGCCACGGTTCCCAGATGGCACCACTGGTCGAACACATGAAAAGCCTCGCGCCCACTGCCAGGGTGACGTTCCGGCACGACCACCGCGCCCGTCCATGGCCAAGGCTTGAGACCCGCCGAGCGCAGTCCGCCCAGCAAGCGTGCATCGTGCTCGGCTGGACTTTCGCGACGGGCGCACGCACCGGCACAGCGTTTGGCATGGAAAGCCGAACAAGCGCCCACGGTACCGCCCTCCAATCCGAGCCTGCGAGGGCACAAGCGATACAGCAAGGCCAGCTCGCGCAGCAGATTGTCGGCCTCGCGCCGGTTGCGAAACACACCGTGCAGCCCGGCCCAATTCGATGGATCCGTGCCGGCAATCGGCACCCACTCGAAGATCGGCGGCCGGCGACGATTCTCGAGCAGGCGCAGCGCAAAGGCTTCGTCACCGCTTTCGGCAATCCGGTTCAACGGGGGCTGCAGCGCCTTGATGCGCCGGGCCTCGAGCAGCATGGCTTCCAGCTCGCCCGCGGTTTCGGTCCATTCAACCCGCTTCACCTGCTCGCGCAGTTCAGCGTCCTTGCCCTTGCGCACGCTCGGCGCGAAATGCTCCTTGACCCTCGCCCGCAGACTTGCCGCACGACCGATGAAGAGCGCACGGTCGCTGCGTCCCGGCGGGGGCACTTCAGGCTCGGCATGGAACGCATAGACGCCTGGCGCATCGGGTAGCGCCTCGAGCAGCCCTTCGGCCAGCCCCGGCGGCTGCGCAGGCGCCTTCATCGCCTTGTCTGCCGCACGCGCCAGGACCTCAGGCTCGAAGCGGCGCGCAGCCATCTGCACGAACTGCCATAGCGCCTCGGTGTCGCCCATTGCGCGATGGCGGGCACCGCAATGCAGCCCGTGGCGCTCGATCAAGGCATCCAGCCCATGGCGGTGATGCTCGGGAAACAGCGCCCGCGACAGCTTGACGGTACACAGCACCCGCGCGTCGAAATCACGCCCGCTGCGGGCAAAAGCGTTCTTGATGAAGCCGAAATCGAAGCGCGCGTTGTGCGCGACGAAGACACAACCCGTCAGCATGGACTGCACACGATCGGCCAGGGCATCAAAGTCGGGCGCAGTGGCCACCATCTCGTCGGTGATGCCGGTGACCTGCTGGATCAGGGGAGGAATCGGGATGCCCGGCGCCACCAGGCTTTCCCAGCGGTCGACGAGCACACCGTCCTCGACGCGGAGGATGGCGATTTCGGTAATGCGGTCGCGCACCGGATGGGCACCGGTGCTTTCGACGTCGATGAAGGCGAGGCGGCGCGGAAGACTCATGCGTTCAGCGCAATACCCGCGCCGTGATGCAGCGACAAAAGCTCAGTGATTGGCGTCGTAGTAGTAGGGCTTCACCGGCACGCGCGCCTCCTGGAAACGCTGCTGCTCTTCGAGCGTCTGCGGCTTGTCCCACCACAGCGCACGGCCTTTCTTTTGTTCGACGCGTTCCTGCGGATGCTTTTCCATCCAATCGCGCATGAACTGGGTGTGCTCGGATTCGTACATCGCCATGATCGGGTCCTCGAAATAAGCTCGCGATTCTATCAGCAGGACTCGATGTGCGCCGCTGTTGCAGCAGCACCTCAGTGTGACGCAACACGCATAAATGCCAGGGCCCGACGTGCTAGTCTCTGGACTTGTAACAAATCCCGCACCCCGGATTCTGTCCAGATGAATCTCAAGACGCGATTCCTGCTGCTCGCCGCCCTGCTCGTGCTGACGGCGTCGGTCGCGGCGTGGACCATCTTCCAGCACATCGCCGAAGGCATCATCGAACAATGGGGCGTGCGCCTGGCGGAGACCCAGGTGCGTTACGACAGTGCCAAGCTGCTGCAGCCCGTCACCCGAGAAATCGCACTGGCTCGTCAGATGGCGGACTCCCAAGTCCTGCGGCGATGGGCACAGAACGAGTCCGACCCCGTTCTGTACGCCGAGGCACGTGCGGAAATGGAGAGCTTCCGCAGCAACTTCCATGATCAGAGTTACTTCGTCGCCCTGCTCGAATCCGGCGCTTATTACCACAACAACGCCCGCAACGAATTCGCCGGCCAACCCTTGCGCTACCACCTCAAGCCCGGTAACCCGCCCGATGCCTGGTTCTACACCATCATTCGCGAAGGGCGCGACTTCCACCTCAACGTCAATCCGGACGTACCGCTCGGCGTCACCAAGCTATGGATCGATGTACTGATCCGCGACGGCGAACGGATTCTCGGGGTCGTGGGTACAGGCCTGGAACTCGACGGTTTCATTCGCAATGTGATCGACGTGTCACCGCCGGGCATCAGCACCGTTTTCGTCGATCACACCGGCGCCATCCAGCTCTTCCGCGACCGCGACCTGATCGATTACGCCAGCATCGCCAAGCAGGCGGCCGACAAGAAAATGGTCGATCGCCTGCTCGACCGCGAGGAAGACCGGGCACAGTTGCGCGCGATGATGGCTCAGCTCTCCGCTCGTGACACCCCACCGATGACGGTGATGAGCCATTTCGTCAGCGTCGACGGCAAACGTTACCTGGCGGGCGTCGCTTATCTCCAAGAGATTGACTGGTTCGAAATCACCCTGCTCGACCTCGACGTGCTGATGCCCGTCAGCAGCCTGAACATGGCGGCGCTGGCCTTCGCCGCTGCCCTGCTGCTGACTCTGGCCATCGTCCACCTGAGCCTGACCCGGCTGGTATTCAAGCCGATCAGCGCCCTCGAGAATGCCATCCTGCACGTCCGCGACGGTGATCCGACACCCGTCACGCTACCCTCAGGTAAAGGCGAGATTGGCAGCCTGATCAAGCATTTTGGTGCCATGGCCGACGCTGTTCTCAGCACCCGGACAGAACTCGAAAACCGGGTGCGGGAGCGGACCGAGGCACTGAACCGGCTCGCGCGCGTCGACGACCTCACCGGGCTGACCAACCGCCGCGGCATGACCGAGCTGATCGCCGAGGAAATCAGCCGCAGCCAGCGCCAGCGCACCGCGTTCGGCATCATCTGGATCGACATCGACCATTTCAAGCAGATCAACGACGCCTTGGGCCACGCCGAAGGCGACCGCGCCCTGGCGGCCGTCGCCCAGCTGCTGCGCAGCCAGATTCGCCCCTACGACAGTGCGGCACGCTGGGGCGGCGATGAATTTCTGGTGCTGCTGACCCCCTGCGACCGGAACATGCTCACCACGCTCAGCGAGCGCATCCGGAGCGAAGCCGAGAAAACGCTCCAACTCAGCGACGGACGAGCCCTCACGCTCAGTATCGGAGCGCATCTTGCCTATGCGGGCGAATCGGAAGAACTCGCGCTGCTGCGCGCGGATGAGGCGCTTTATCGCGCCAAGAACAACGGCCGCAACCGGGTGGAAATCAGCGACTGAGCAGCCACTGAGGCGCTCAGCCTGCGCGACCGTCGCCCTTTACCCGGCCAATCCGCACCACCTCCTGAACACGACGCACCGCCCGCACCACGCGGGCCAGATGCATCCGATCCTGTACCTGCAAGGTGAAGTTGAGCGCGGTGTAGACGCCCTGCTCGTTGTCCATGTGCACGCTCTGGATGTTGCAGTCTTCCTCGGCGATGGCACTCGCCACCCGCGCCAGCACGCCGCGGGCATTGCGCGTCAACACGCGGATGCCGACGTCGAACAGGCGCTCATCATGACCCGCCTCCCATTCGACATCCACCCAGCGTCCGCGGTCGCCGCGCAGCTTGGCCACGCTGGGACAGTCGTGGGTATGCACTTCCAGCCCCTGACCCTTGCGCAGCGTGCCGATGATGGGATCGCCCGGAATCGGGTGACAACACCGCGCCAGTTGCACCGCAATGCCTTCGGAACCGCGAATCGTGATGGCTCCCGCCGGTTTCGGCTTGACCACGTCCGGCCGGCCCGACTCCATGTCCTGGGCCTGCGCCAGCCGACGCGCGACGATGGCCGGCAGACGCTTGCCCAATCCGAGATCCGAGAAAATGTCTTTCTTGTGGCGCACACCGCGGTCGCGCAGGAAACGGTCCCAAGCGAACGTCGAAATCTGCCCAAGCGTGAGCCCATGCGGTCGCAGCGCCTGATTGAGCAGACGCTCGCCCAGCGCAACGGATTCGTCCTGCTGGGCGTTCTTCATGAAGTGGCGGATCTGCGCACGCGCCTTGCCGGTGCGGGCGTAGGACAGCCACGCCGGGTTGGGATTGGCGTGTGCGGCCGTGATGATCTCGACCTGGTCACCGTTGCGCAGTTCGCTGCGCAACGGCATGAGGTCGCCATTGATGCGGCAGGCCACGCAGCGATTGCCGATGTCGGTGTGCACCGCGTAAGCGAAATCGACCGGTGTCGAGCCCTTGGGCAGTGAGAAGATCGTGCCCTTGGGCGAGAACACGTAGACCTCGCCCGGGAAGAGGTCGATCTTGACGTGCTCGAGGAACTCTGTCGCCTCACCCGAGGCCGATTGCAGCTCGAGCAAAGATTGCAGCCAGGAGTGCGTTTTCTGCTGCAGCTCAGTCAGCGTCTTTTCGTCTTCCTTGTACAGCCAGTGCGAGGCCACGCCGGTTTCGGCAATGTGGTGCATTTCGCGCGTGCGGATCTGCACCTCGACCGGCGTGCCGAAGGGACCGATCAGCGTTGTGTGCAGACTCTGGTAACCGTTCGCCTTGGGAATGGCGATGTAGTCCTTGAACTTGCCCGGCACCGGCTTGTACATCGAATGCAGCGCACCCAGCGCCAGATAACAGCTCGGCACGTCGCGCACGATGACGCGGAAGCCGTAGATGTCCAGCACCTGCGAGAAGGACAGATGCTTCTCGACCATCTTGCGGTAGATACCGTACAGGTGCTTTTCGCGGCCCTGCACGTCGGCAGCAATGCCCCATTGCGGCAGCCGCTCCTGAATGGCGACGCTGACCTTGCCCACCACTTCGCGCCGGTTTCCACGCGCCGCGCGGATGGCCTTGGCCAGCACCTGGTAGCGCAGCGGGTATTTGTTGCTGAACGACAGCTCCTGCAGTTCGCGGAACAGGTCGTTGAGGCCGAGCCGATTGGCGATCGGCGCGTAGATCTCCAGCGTCTCGTTGGCGATGCGGCGGCGCTTGGCCGGACGCATGTGATCCAGCGTGCGCATGTTGTGCAGACGGTCGGCCAGCTTGATGAGAATGACGCGCAGGTCGCTCGCCATCGCCAACAGCATCTTGCGGAAATTTTCGGCCTGCGCTTCCTCGTGCGAACGGAACTCGATCTTGTCGAGCTTGGACAGACCATCGACCAGCTCGGCCGACACCTTGCCGAAGCGCTCGGCGATCTCCGCCTTGGAAATATGGGTGTCCTCCATCACATCATGGAGGAGCGCGGCAATCAGGGCCTGGGGATCGAGGTGCCAGTCAGCGACCAGCGAACACACCGCGACCGGATGGCTGACGTAGGGCTCACCACTGGCGCGGAACTGCCCGGCATGGGCGTCGGCCGAAAAATGATAAGCGGCCTCGATGCGGCCAACGTCTTCAGGCCGCAGGTAAGTCTGCAGCTTGCCCTTCAGCTTTTGAAAGTCGAGCGACAACACGCTCGACGATGGTGGGCTAAAAGGCTGAGGCGGGGCGCCTAGATCGCTTGCATCCATGTGTCGCCCCTCATGGCCTGGCTCAGGCCTGGCCGCGGTTCAGCATCTCGAGCCCGACCTTGCCGGCCGCGATTTCACGCAGGGCGACCACAGTGGGCTTGTCCTTGTCGCTCGGTTCGAGGTCGATCTGCGGGCTGCTGCCGACGGTCAGCTGGCGCGCGCGATAGGTGGCCACGAGCGTGAGCTGGAAGCGGTTCGGAATGCGTTTCAGGCAGTCTTCGACGGTAATGCGAGCCATGTTCAATCCTGTTCTAGAAAGTCAAAATATTCGGGATGGCGCTGGTGCTGGTTGGGGTAGCGCAAGCGTGCAGCACGCACGACGGCGACGAGGTCATCCAGCGCGGTGTCGATTTCGTTATTGATTATAACGTAGTCGAATTCGGCCACATGACGCATTTCCCCGCGCGCGCCCAGCAGGCGGCGGCTGATCACCTCGTCACTGTCGGTACCCCGTCCGCGCAGACGTGACTCCAGTTCCTCCATCGACGGCGGCATGATGAACACGCCCACCGCTTCGGGGAAGGACTTGCGTACCTGTTGCGCGCCCTGCCAGTCGATTTCGAGCAAGGTGTCGCGACCTGCCGCGATCTGCTCCCGCAGCCACACTTTGGACGTCGCGTAGTAGTTACCGTGGACCTCGGCCCACTCGAGGAATTCACCACGGTCACGCAAGGCGCGGAAAGTGGGTACGTCGACGAAGTGGTACTCGCGCCCATCCAGCTCGCCGGGACGGGGCGCGCGCGTGGTGTATGAGATCGACAGTTGCACACGTGGATCGCGCTGCAGCAAGCCACGCACCAAGGTCGTCTTGCCGGCACCTGAGGGTGCAGTGACGATGAAGAGGGTTCCGGGCATGGGATTGGCCTTATTCGAGGTTCTGGACCTGTTCGCGCATCTGTTCGATCAGCACCTTCATCTCCATCGCAATGCCGGTGATGTCGGTGGCGGGCGACTTCGAGGCCAGGGTGTTGGCTTCGCGGTTGAGCTCCTGCATCAGGAAGTCCAGGCGCTTGCCTGCCGCGCCGCTGGCTTTCAGGATGCGCTCCACCTCGTCGAGATGGGTGCTGAGCCGCGTCAGCTCTTCCGCCACATCGATGCGCTGGGCGTACAGCGCCACCTCCTGGCGGATACGGTCCTCGTCCAGGCTGGCGACGGCATCGCGCAACTTGGCGGTGAGGCGCTCCTGGTATTCCGCAACGATGGTCGGCATGCGTGGCGAGGCCTGGGCCACCAGTTCGCGCATGCGGGCGACACGCTCGCGGATGGCGTCGGCCAGCTTGGCGCCTTCGCGCTTGCGCGTGGCGACCAGTTCTTCCAGCGCCGCGTCGGCCAGCGTGCAGATGTGCGGCAGCAACTCGTCGAAGCCCAGGCTGTCATCCGCCAGCATGCCGGGCCAGCGCAACAGTTCATTGACCGACAGTGGCGACGCATCCGGGAAGCGCGCGCGCAGTGCATCCTGGGCCTCCGCAAGCTGGTCGACCAGCGAATTGTTCAGCGCCAGGCTGCGCGGGGCGCTATGGCCGGCCTGCAGGTTGAGGCGGCATTCGACCTTGCCGCGCCCCAGCTTGGCGCTGATGCGCTCGCGGATGGCGGGTTCGGCTTGGCGCAGGTCGTCGACGATGCGAAAGCCGAGGTCGAGATAGCGTGAATTCACGCTGCGCAGTTCAAGGTGCAGGCTCACGCCGCCCAGGTCGCGGGTCTGGACCGCGAAACCGGTCATGCTCTGGATCATCGGGGGTCTCCGGGAACCCGGCGCGATCGATTACACTGCGGGTCCCACTCAGGAAAGAGGCTGGGAAAGACCGGATTCTAGCGCCCACGAAGATGCCGCCTCAAGCCAACTGCGCGCTGCCCGCAGGCTTTCAGCTCGATCAGTACCGCATCGACCGCCAGTTGTCGCTGGGCGGCTTCTCGATCGTCTATCTTGCGCATGATGAAATCGGCACGCCCGTGGCCATCAAGGAGTACCTGCCCAACTCGCTTGCGCTGCGCAAGGATGGCGAAATCGAGCCGCAGGTCTCGGAAGAACATCTGCCGGCTTTCCGCTACGGCATGAAGTGCTTCTTCGAAGAGGGGCGTTCGCTGGCGAAGCTGATGCATCCCAACGTGGTGCGCGTGCTCAACTTCTTCCGCGCCAACGGCACGGTTTACATGGTGATGCAGTTCGAGCGCGGCCGCACCCTGCACGACATCATCCAGAAGCATCGAGGCGAACTGAAGGAAGCCTTCATCCGCACGGTGTTCGTGCGCATGCTCAACGGCCTGCGCGAGGTCCACGCACACAAGCTGCTGCACCTCGACATCAAGCCCTCCAACGTGTATCTGCGCACCGACGGCACCCCCGTGCTGCTCGACTTCGGTGCCTCGCGACAGACGCTGATGAACGACCAACCGATCCTGAAGCCCATGTACACACCGGGCTTCGCTTCGCCGGAACAATATGACCAGCGCGACCAGCTTGGCCCCTGGAGCGATATCTACAGCGTGGGTGCCGCGCTTTACACCTGCATCGTCGGCACCGCGCCGCCACGTGCGGACGAACGCGTCGTCGAGGACACGCTGCAACCGCTGGGCAAGACTTATGCGGAACGCTACAGCGCCCAACTGCTCGGGCTGGTGGACTGGTGCCTGCAACTCGACCCCCTGGCCCGCCCACAAAGCGTCTATGCACTGCAGAAAGCCCTTGTCCAGCCGGCCACAGCCACCACCGAAGCCACGCCGCACACGCCCTGGTTCAGCGATCTCGGCAGCCGGCTCAAGGCCTTTATCGGCCGCGCGTGAAGGAGCGCAGCATGCGATTCACCATCTACCAGGAAAGCCGCATCGGCAAGCGCCAGTCCAACCAGGACCGCATCGCCTATTGCTATGCGCGTGACGCCTTGCTGATGCTCGTTGCCGACGGCATGGGCGGCCACCAGCACGGCGAACTGGCCGCCCATATCGCTGCGCAATACATCACCCGTGCGTTCCAGCGCGATGCCCAGCCTGCACTGCCCGACCCGGCGCTGTTCCTGTCGCGCGCCCTGACCGGCGCCCATCACGCCATCCTCGACGACACCCTCGACCGCCGCTTGTCCGAGGCACCACGCACCACCATCGTCGCCTGTGTGATCCAGGGCGGCACCGCATGGTGGGCGCATGCCGGGGACTCGCGGCTCTACCTGTTGCGCCGCGGCCGCATCCAGCAGCAGACACGTGACCATTCGCGCGTACAACTGTTGGTCGAGCAAGGCCTCCTGCGCCCCGAAGACGCCGCCACCCATCCCGGGCGCAATCGCATCTACTCCTGCCTGGGCGGCACGCATTCGCCGCAGATCGACTATTCGCCTCCGTGCAAGTTGCAGGACGGCGACGTGATTGCGCTGTGCAGCGACGGCGTGTGGGGACCCTTGGGTGATAACGCGCTGCTGCTCGGACTCAGCGACGCGCCACCCGGCGAGGCCGTGCCACGGCTGATGAACCAGGCCGAGTTCCACGGCGGCGATACCGCCGACAACCTGTCGCTGGTGGCCCTGTGCTGGCATGACGACCTTGCGGCCATACAACCTGACGCCATTTCGACACAGACCATGGCCTTGAATGATTTCGCCACCGAGATGGAGCACTCCTGCCGCGGGGCAGCCCGCGCCGCGGCCCTCGACGAAGACGAAATCGAACGCGCGATCCGCGAAATCAACGCCGCCATCCACAAATTCGACAAACGATAGGAATCCTCATGCGCCCCAGCCAACGCCAGCCCGATGAACTGCGCTCCGTCCGCCTCACCCGCGGCTTCACCTGCCACGCCGAGGGCTCGGTACTGGTCGAATTCGGAGCCACCCGCGTGCTGTGCACCGCCAGCGTCGAAGAATCCGTACCCGCCTTTTTGCGCGGCAAAGGCCAAGGCTGGCTGACCGCCGAATACGGCATGCTGCCGCGCGCCACCCACACCCGTGGCGCGCGCGAAGCCGCCAAGGGCAAGCAGACCGGCCGCACGCAGGAAATCCAGCGCCTCATCGGCCGCAGCCTGCGCGCCGTGGTCGACCTGGCCGCGCTGGGCGAACGCCAGATCATCATCGACTGCGACGTACTGCAGGCCGACGGCGGCACCCGCACCGCCGCCATCACCGGCGCCTGCGTTGCGGTGCACGACGCGCTGGTCGGACTGGTGACCCGCGGCAAGCTCGCCCGCAACCCGATGCGCGAATTCGTCGCCGCCGTGTCGGTCGGCATTCACCAAGGCACGCCCGTGCTGGATCTGGACTACGCTGAAGACTCGGACTGCGACACTGACATGAACGTCGTGATGACCGAAGGCGGTGGTCTGATCGAAGTGCAAGGCACGGCCGAAGGCGCGGCCTTTTCACGCGCCGAACTGAACGCCCTGCTGGACCTCGCCGATCACGGCATCCGCCGCCTGTTCGAACTGCAACGCGCCACCGTGCACGGAGGCTGAACATGAGCAAACGACTGGTGCTGGCAAGCAACAACGCCAAGAAAGCAGCCGAAATGCAGGCCCTGCTCGCGCCGCTGGGCATAGAGATCATCCCGCAGAGCGCGCTGGGCGTGAGCGAAGCCGAAGAGCCCCACCCCACCTTCGTCGAGAACGCACTGGCCAAGGCCCGCCACGCTGCAGCCGCCACCGGCCTGCCGGCCATCGCCGACGACTCCGGCCTGTGCGTAGAAGCGCTGGACGGCGCGCCCGGCGTACAGTCTGCCCGCTTTGCCGGCGAACCCAGATCCGACGCGCGCAACAACGCCCTGCTGCTGGAAGAACTCGCGGGCTTCCCCGCGCCCGAGCAGCGCCACGCGTATTACTGCTCGGTGGTGGTCATGGTGCGTCATGCCGCCGACCCGCAACCGCTGATTGCCGATGGTGAATGGCACGGACAGATCCTGTCTGCCGCGCGCGGCGAAGGGGGCTTCGGCTACGATCCGCTGTTCTGGCTGCCCGAACTGGGTCAGACCGCTGCCGAACTGGACCCCGCGCTGAAGAACACCCTCAGCCACCGCGGCGCAGCGATGCGCCATCTGCTCAGCCGCCTCGCATCGCACCCGCTGTAACACTCCGCTCAGGACGCTCCCCTGCCGTGACCCGTCGCATCATCCCGCTCACCCCTGCAGCAGTGCCTGCACGCGCGCTGCCCTTGCCGGAGCGCCCGCAGCTCGAGGCCCCGCCACCGCTGTCGCTGTACGTGCATTTCCCATGGTGCGTGCGCAAATGCCCGTACTGCGATTTCAATTCGCATGCGCCGCGCGAGGGTGGCATTCCGGAACAGGCCTGGCTGGATGCCGTGCTCGCCGACCTGCAGCAAGCACTGCCCCAAGTCTGGGGCCGACGGGTGCACAGCGTGTTCATCGGCGGCGGCACGCCCAGCCTGATGTCGGCAAAAACGCTCGACTCACTGCTCACCGGCGTCCGCATGCTGCTGCCTCTCGACCCACTGGCCGAGATCACGCTCGAGGCCAACCCCGGTACGGTCGAAGCCGAGCGCTTCCGCGACTACCGCGCAGCAGGCGTCAATCGCCTGTCGCTCGGCATCCAGAGTTTCGACGACGTCATGCTGGCCCGGATCGGCCGCATCCACGGTGGCGACGAAGCGCGGCGCGCCATCGACGCAGCGACCCTGCACTTCGAGCGGATCAACCTCGACCTGATGTACGCCCTGCCCGAGCAGACGCTGGACATGGCCTTGACGGACCTCGACACCGCGATTCGCTTTGGCACCGAGCATCTGTCCTGTTACCACCTCACGCTCGAACCCAACACCCCGTTTGCCCACAACCCGCCCCCGCTGCCCGACGACGACACGGCCGCCGACATGCAGGAAGCGATCGAAGCGCGTCTGGCCGCGGCCGGTTTCGTACACTACGAAACCTCCGCCTTCGCCCGCCTCCACGGCCAGAGCCGGCACAACCTCAACTACTGGACCTTCGGCGACTACCTCGGCATTGGCCCGGGCGCGCACGGCAAACTCTCCAGCCATGAAGGCATCCGCCGCGAGATGCGCCACAAGCATCCCGGGCGCTACCTGGAAGGCGCAGCGCGCGGTGACTTCATCCAGGAAGCACGGGCGGTATCGGTGGCCGAACTACCGTTTGAATTCATGATGAATGCACTACGCCTCACCGAAGGCGTGCCTGCCAGACTCTTCGCAGAGCGCACCGGCGTGCCGATCGAGGCGATCACGGACGCGTTGATCCGTACGCGGGAACGCGGGTTGTTGGAGAC
>Ga0209066_10002999_pt1 | contig 19774 bp, 16 predicted proteins | sample All_14_2_FD_187198 | JGI IMG/M metagenome (GOLD analysis project Ga0209066, IMG submission 187198) | Freshwater microbial communities in response to fracking from Pennsylvania, USA - Allegheny Zone_MetaG_DW_15 (SPAdes) (version 2) ... | reverse complement strand
ATTGCGGAGCCCGGCGAGGAATTCGCCCTGCGGATGGACGGCCAGTTCCTGCGAACTGAGCGGGGTGATGATGTGTTTATAGGTCTGCAGCGGCAGCTTCAGCTGCTTCAGCATATAGTGGAGGATGTGGGTGAAAACCTCGGAATCGCTTTGGTAGCCGAGATATCCGGGGAAATGGCGGCCAAGCAGCCAGTCCTTGATCGGCACAAAGGCGGTGTTTTCGCCGTTGGTCATCGTCGAGATCCCTTGGAGGAAGAAGGGGTGGCAGGCGTAGAGGTTGATGCCGTAGTTGGTGTTCTGGCGCCCCTGGGCCATGCAGACCCGGGACTTGATCTGCCCGTCGTGGAGACAGAGGGAGTCGCCGATCTTGATCGGCCAGCCGACCTCCTTGATGATCGTGACGTCCGGCCAGAAGGAAAAAACGCTCAGGTCACCGTCATGCATTTCCCCGTCCTTGCGCAGGGCCAACCGGGTGTTCATCAGCTCGTCGTCCTTTTCCTGCTGCGTCCGGTCGGTGAATTTGTCGGGCATGCGGTAGGCCCGGACGAAGTAGCGGTAGCGGTCTTTCGACTCGACCAGGTCCCAGCGCATATGGAACTTGTGGTCGTATTTCAACTCGTAGCCGCGCTCCTCCATGAAATCGTCGAGGCGGCGCCAGGCGTTGATGCTGTGGGCGATTCCGGAGAGGATGGGGAACTTGTGGTTGTAACGGAAGTCCTCGAATTCCATGCCCCGCAACAGAAGGCCGAGACCGGAACCATCGTATCCTTCCTGCATGGCCTCCATGGCGGTGAGTACCGTATACGGGGAAAACGGCTCGTTTGCGGTTTTCAGGGCTAAACGACACATGGCCTACTCCTGATGAATAAAAGTGAAATCGCCCGAAGGCGGGTGGTGACACGGCAAGGGGATACGCACCGGAAAGTACCGTACTGGACAATATTGTAAACTTTGAAGTCAAGATCTTACATTTATAGTAAGAGTCATATACTTGTCAAGAAGAATATAGTATATTGATAAACGTTATTTTATCAACATGTTAACTACCGTTGAGCGGGGAAAATCATGCGACTGGAATATCGAGACACCAGTTCCTTCAGGAATACTGCAAGGTAGAGAGAAAAGAAAAGGAAAAGAAACGCGAAAAATACAACCACGGAAAGAATATGCTGGCGAGGGGGATGTCAGGAAGGCCGGTTGGACTGACCACAGCGGAGCTGCAGCGGCGATCGGCTGCAGCTGCGGTGAACAGGGGCTTACTTACTTGACGACCTTGCCGATACTTTTGACCTGGTCGATCGTCTGCTTGACCTCGGCCGCCTCTTTGACGCCGGGGATGCCGTTCATCAGTTCCTTGCCCTCGTCTTCGACATCGCGGATGCCTCTCTTGAAAGAGGTTATCGCCTTGCCGAGACCGGCGCCGATTTCGGGCAGTTTTTTGCCGCCGAAGATCAGGAAGGCGATGACGAGAATGACGATCAATTCTGGTGTGCCAAGTCCGAACATGGTGTTACTCCGTAAGTAGGTGGAAATCAGGTTGCCTTCGAGCTGTCATTCTTGTCTTCGTCGATTTTTTTCGGCTCTTCTTCTTTTTTGGTCGCATCCTTGAAGTTTTTAATCCCTTTGCCGATTCCTGATCCGATTTCAGGGAGTTTGCCGGCACCGAAGATGATGACGACAATCACCAGGATGACAATCAGTTCCGGCATTCCAAGTCCAAACATATAAACCTCATTGACAGAGCGGTTGCATTCTGACCGATTGCGGCACCTGAAGCACCGGCAGCGTATAGGGCAGAAATGTAGAGCAGTCCGGGGAGAAAGTCAAGGCTGTCATGACCGGCCCGGGCGTGGGCGGAACCCGGCCGCGATCTTCCGCATCGCCACCAGGGTCTCGTGTTCATCGATCGTCAGCAGCTGGCGGTCCCGCATGACGATACGGCCGTTGATGATCGAGTGGACGACATCGCCGCCTCTCGCCGCGTACACCAGGTGCGACGGTACGTTATAGAGCGGGATGAGATGCGGTTGGTCAAGGTCGATGACGATGACGTCGGCCTTCTTGCCGACGACGAGCGAACCGATCCGCTCTTCCATGCCGAGGGCCCTGGCGCCGCCGAGGGTCGCCGCCTCAAGGGTGGTTTCGGCGCTCATCGCCGTCGGGTCCATCCGGTCGACCTTGTGGACCTTGGCGACGCAGTTCATCTCGCCGAACATATCGACATTGTTGTTGCTGGCACTGCCGTCGGTCCCCAGCGACACGGTGACCCCCCGGTCCATCATCCGGACGACGGGCGCGATGCCCGATGCCAGCTTGAGGTTCGATTCGACGCAGTGGCTGACCTTGACTCTCCGTGCGGCGAGTAGATCGATATCGTCGTCGTCGAGGACCACGCAGTGGGCGGCGAGGGTGGTGGCGCCGAGGACGCCCAGCTCGTCGAGGTGCTGTGTCGGAGTGACGCCGTAGCGCTCCCTGCAGGTTGCCACTTCGGCATCATTTTCCGACAGGTGGAGGTGGAGGATGGCATTTTCCCGGTGAGCGATCCCGGCCAGGCGTTGGAGCAGGTCCGGCGAGCAGGTGTAGACGCTGTGTGGCATGACCGCCACTCTCACCAGCGGATGATGGCGATAGCGGGAGAACATCTCCTCAATGCAGGTGAAGCCCGCCTCCACCGGCCCGTACGACGGGGAAGGGAAATCGTAGAGGACCTCGCCGATCCAGGCACGCATGCCGGACTGCTCGGCCGCCCGGGCGACGTCGTTGGCGAACAGGTACATGTCGCAGAAGCTGGTGGTCCCGGACCTGATCATCTCGGCCAGCGACAGCAGGGTCGAGTGGTAGACGATTTCCGGGGTCAGGCGTCGCTCGAGGGGGAAGATATAGTCCTGAAGCCAGGTCATCAGCGGCAGGTCGTCGGCGATGCCGCGGAAACAGCTCATCGCCGCATGGGTGTGGGTGTTGATCAGACCGGGCATGATCAGGCCATGAGCGGTATGCAGCCGCTGGGCCCGGGGGTGGGCCGCCTCCAGGTCGGCCGTGGGGCCGATGGCGATGATGGTGTCGCCGGCGACGGCGATGCCGTGGTCTTCGCGCAGCTCCGACTGGCGGGCGCCGGGAAGGAGGTGCGATCCGGTGATGAGGAGGTCGGCCTGTGGCGTCATGATGGAAAGGAGGAGATGTTCAGCACGATGAAGTTCTCCTTGTCAGCACCGCTGTGATCAGGGTGGTGATCTGCGGGCCGATCCGGCCGGCGCACGCGATGATGTCGTCGAGCAGGATCGGTTGGAAGTTGTCGGGATCGTTGATATTGGATATCGCCGACAGCCCGAGCACGGCCATGCCGGCATGGCGGGCGACGATGACCTCGGGAACGGACGACATGCCGACGGCGTCGGCGCCGCAGTCCCGAAGCCACCTTGTTTCGGCCGGTGTCTCGAGGCTGGGGCCGGGGATGCAGGCATAGGTGCCGGTGATGACGTTGTTCAGGCCGCAGGCGACGGCGCCGTCCAGGGCAGCCTTGATCAGGCCGGGGTGGTACGGTTGCGACAGGTCGGGAAACCGCGGTCCCCATTCATCGACATTGGGGCCGCGCAACGGGTTCTCGCCCAGGAAGTTGAGGTGGTCGCGGATGACCATGATCGATCCGGGCTGAAACAGCGGGTTCAGGCCGCCGGCGGCGTTGGTCAGGACCAGGGTCGTGGCCCCGAGCAGCGACAGCACCCTGATCGGGAAGGCCACCTCGCGGGTGGAATAGCCCTCGTAGTAATGGAATCGCCCCTGGAGGACGGCGACCGGGCGGTCGGCCAGACGGCCGATGATCAGGTTGCCGGGATGACCGGCGACTGTGGCCCGGGGGAAATGCGGAAGGTCCCGGTAAGGGATGACCAGGTCGGCTTGGATATGGTCGGCGAGGCCGCCGAGACCGGTTCCCGACTGGACGACCGTTTCCGGCAGAAACGGCAGCCTGGCCCGGCAGAAGGCCACGCATTCGAGCACGGCCTCAACATAACGCCGATGATCCATGATCAGCGATAGAGGGCATTTTTCCTGAGATAATCCCGGATCTGGCCGACATCGGCGTCCATGATCTCGCAGCGGCTTTCTCGTTCGAGGATGCCGGTCAGCGATTCCGGGAAGGTCGGCGGCCGGCCGATCGCCTTCTCGACGGCGGCGCCGAACTTGGCCGGATGGGCGGTGGCCAGACAGACCATCGGGATTCCCGGTTTCTGGTGATCCTGGGCGGCCTTGACCCCGACGGCGGAGTGGGGGTCAAGGATGTAGTCGTATTCATTGTAGATGGCGGCGATGGTGGCCAGCACCTCGGCTTCGGAAACGGCGGTGGCAACGAAATCCCGGCGGATCTGGTCGAGATGGGACGAGAGGTCGATCCTGCCGGTAGCGGCGAACTCCGCCATCAGCTGTACGATCCGTTGCGGTTCCTTGTCGAGAAGGTAGAACAGATAGCGCTCGAAATTGGAGGCCGCCTGGATATCCATCGACGGGCTCGAGGTCTGGACGACCTGATCGAGCGAGTAGTCACCCTTGTTGACGAAGCGGGCGAGGATGTCGTTGTCGTTGGTGGCAAGGACGAGCTGGCGGATGCAGCCTTCCGGCAGCATCCGTTTGGCGATGTAACCGGCAAAGATATCGCCGAAGTTGCCGGTCGGTACCGCAAAAGCGAGCGTCCCGTCGTTTTCGTGGAGACTGACGTGGAGACAGCTGTAGACATAGTAGACCACCTGCGCCAGTACCCTGGCCCAGTTGATCGAATTGATCGCCCCGAGGCTGAGCGCCGTCTTGAACTCGATATCGCTGAAGATCTGCTTGACGATGGCCTGGCCGTCGTCGAAGGAGCCATGGATGGCGATGTTGAAGACATTGTCGTCCATGATCGAGGTCATCTGCTTTTCCTGCACCGGACTGACCCGCTTATGGGGGTGGAGGATGAAGATCCGGATCCTGTCCTTGCCGCGGACACCGTAGATGGCGGCGCTGCCTGTGTCCCCCGACGTGGCGCCGAGGATATTGAGGACCTCGCCGCTTTTGGCGAGGAGGTATTCGAACAGGTTGCCGAGGAACTGCAGGGCGATGTCCTTGAAGGCCAGGGTCGGGCCGTGGAAAAGCTCGAGGATGTGGAGGTTGCCGCAATGGACGATGGGGACGACATCTACGGCGTCAAATGTGGCGTACGACCGGTTGATCAGGCTCTTCAGGTCGCTGACCGGGATATCGTCGACGAACCTCGACATGACCTCAAAGGCCAGTTCCGCATAGCTGAGCCCCTTCCATGAGGCAAGGGTCTGGCTGTCGATGCGGGGAATGGTCCGGGGCAGCAGGAGCCCGCCGTCTTCGGCGAGGCCCATCATCACGGCTTTGGTGAAGGGGACGGGCTGAATCCCTCCCCGGGTGCTCAAATATTGCATATCGTTGATGTCGTGAATCCGGTAAAATTTCTGGGACGGGAGATATCCCAAAAAAAAGGCGCGATCAGGAAAGGGGGGAGTCCTGTTCGCCGGCAGAGATATCGACACGCTTGGCGTCGTGCCAGAGCCCGTCCAGATCGTAGAATTTTCTCTGTTCGTGGTAGAAGATATGGACAATGACATCGTCGAGATCGAGGAGGACCCACAACCCTTCCTGCAGCCCTTCGGCATGGGTGGCCTTTACCCGTTTGTTGCTCAGTTCTCCATCGATGGCCTCGGCGAGGCCCTGGACATGGCGGGTCGATCGGCCCGTCATGATGACGAAGTAATCGGTGAATGATGCAATTCCCCGGACATCAAGGACCACCACATCCTCGGCCTTGGTGTCGAGGGCGATGGCGGCGCAGAGCCTGGCGATTTCCAGCCCGCTCTTGTCGCGGTGTTCTATCTTGAGTTGTTTCATGATTCTCTTGTGCCCTTTTCTCCCGGGGCTGTCAATTTATTTTTGTTGTTTCTTCGGCGTTCGCGGTGGAAACTCGAAGGTGACCTTGCCGCTTTTCGAGAGCAGGAGATAGGCGTCGAACGGCCGTTTCTTCTTGGAAATGAACCCCGGGATCAGCTCGGTCTTTCCCGCCTCCAGCATCTGTCGGATGTGCTGGGCGGTGATCGGCTTCTCGAGGATGATGCGGCTGATCCGAAGGCCGTTCTTGTCATCGCCGGCCAGGGCCGATTCGGACATATAGGCGGTCGGGGTCTCGTAGACGAGGGTGCCGTCGATCGGCGATCTGCCGAGGGGCTCTCCCTGGCGGATGGCCTCCAGGTCGAGATTGCTCGTCGATTCGGCAAAGAGAAATTCGACCCTGTCGTTGACCAGGCGGACGGAGGCGGTGAAAGGTTTACCCTTCTTTGACCGGAAATCGCTGAAAGGGCCAAGTGTCTTGCCTTCGATCAGGGCGACGATCTCGTCTTCGGTCATGACCCGGCCGCCGAGGATCTTGCGCAGCCTGATCTTCCGGTCTTCGGAGGTGTAGGCGGTCGGGGAGGAAAAAAAACGTTTTCCGGCGACGGGGCTGAAGGGGGCCTCCGGTTCAGTGGCATCGGTCTCGAAATTTTTGACCTGAGAGATGATGTGGCTGGTCAGGTTCCGGATTTCCTCCATGAATTTCTGCCGCGAAAATTCACCCTTGAGCATCTTGTTCAACTTCAGTTCCCACTCGCCGGTCATCTCGGGCGAAGCGAGGACCTCGATCTGCATCGCTTCGAGGAGGGCGAGGAGGTCGAAGGCCTTGCCGGTCGGAGTGAGGTCCTTGCCCTCGCGGACGACGTATTTCTCCTTGATCAGCTTCTCGATGATCGCGGCGCGGGTGGCCGGGGTGCCAAGGCCGCGCTCTTTCATCGCATCGGCCAGTTCATCGTCGTCGATCAGTTTGTCGGAATTCTCCATCGCCGAAAGCAGGGTCGCCTCGTTGAAACGCGGCGGCGGCGTTGTTTCCTGTTCCTCCCGGTCGATTCGGGTGCAGCTCACCGCGGCCTTGGCGGGGATGGGTTTGAGCACCGTATCCGTGTCATCGTCCTCGAATCTGCCGTAGATCGCCTTCCAGCCGGCTTCGAGCAGGATTTTGCCCTCGGTGACAAAGGTCTCGCCGGAGACGACTGAGATCCGGCGGGCATTGAGGTAGACGGCCGGGGGGAAGAAGACGGCGAGAAACCGTTGCGTTACCATCCGGTAGATCTTCATTTCCGGCTCCGACAGGGTGGCCGGGAGGGTTGTCGTGGGGATGATGGCGTGGTGATCCGTGACCTTGCTGTTATTGAAGATCCGCTTGTCCGGCTGGATATAGCCCTTGTCGAGGGCTTCAGCCGCATAGTGGGAAAACTGCCAGTCCGTCTGGGCCTTGAAGACCTTGGTGACAATGTCGTGATAATCTTCCGGCAGGTGTCGGCTGTCGGTCCTCGGGTAGGTCAGGACTTTGTGACGTTCGTAGAGGGATTGGGCGATCGACAGGGTCTTCTGGGCCGAAATGCCGAAGCGGGTATTGGCCTCGCGTTGCAGTGAGGTCAGGTCGAAGAGCTGGGGCGAGCGCTGGGTCGTTTTCTTGCTTGTCTCCTCGACCGCCGCCGGCCGGCCGGTGCAGGCCTCGACGATGGCCTCGGCCTTCTCTTTCTCCCAGATCCGGTCGGCGCGCTCGTAGCCGTCATTTTCCTCCCGGGCAAAATGAGGGTCGATCCATTTTCCCTGATAGGCATCCTGGTCGTAGGTAAAGGTGGCGAGCAGGGTTGAGAAGGACCGTGGGATAAAACTCTGGCGGGCCCGTTCGCGCTTGACGAGCAGGGAAAGGGTCGGTGTCTGCACCCGGCCGCACGGGGTCAGGAAGAAACCGCCTCGCCTCGAGTTGAACCCGGTCAGGGCGCGGGTGGCGTTGATGCCGATCAGCCAGTCGGATTCGGAGCGGCAGAGGGCGGTGTCCTCGAGGGGGAGCATCTCCTTGTCGGACCGCAGTCGGGTGAGGCCGTTTTTGATGGCGTCGCTGGTCATCGATTGCAGCCACAACCGTTTGAAGGTCTTGTGGCCGACGGAGCTGTTCCACACGTACTGGATGATGTACTTGAAGATCAATTCCCCTTCGCGGCCGGCGTCGCAGGCGTTGATAATCTCGACGACATCCTTGCGGCGGATGAGTTTCTGCAGGGCGTGCAGCTGGCCCTTGGTGTCGGGCAGTTCCTTGAGGGGGAATTTTTCGGGCAGGATCGGCAGTCTGGCGATATCCCATTTCTGATAGGCGGGATCGATCTCTTCCGGGTAGCAGATGGAAACCAGGTGGCCGATGGCGAAGGACACGATATGCCGATCCCCTTCGTAATGGGTCTTTGCCTTGGTGAACTTGCCGGGCAGCACCTTGACGATGTCTGCGGCGACGCTGGGCTTTTCGGCGATGATGAGGGTCTTTTCTGTCATGGACGGGTTTGTGGGCCAGGCTGGCTGCTGATTGTCGACCATCGCGGCAGTTGCTCGCCGGATGAAATGGAGCTTGAATAGTCGTTTTTGGTCGAGGAAGAAGAATGGGTGCCGGAATTGATGGGATACTCGACGGCTCCAGACACGGACCAAAACAGAGAGTTGTTGTAAAGGTCGGATATCTGTTTGTCAAATGTATTTTCTATCGAACGGGGTCGATTGGTACCGATAATATTATAGAATAAAAGGATATTTATTTTTTTCACTGGGGTTTTCGGTCCTTTTCGGACATGGTGGGAGTATCTGGACGGCACAGGGGGCGTTGCTGGAACATGTTCCCCCGACGATGTCAACGATTACTTTGCCGGGCGGATTCCGCCGTAGCATCTTCGTGACGGGATAGAGATGGGGTCGTCAGGGAAACCGGTAGGTTGGCGTTATACTCTGCTGCGGATAATGGCCGAGACGTCGCGGGTCATCTCCAGAACCTTGCGGGCATGGTCCGGCGAAATCGATCCGGTGCCGCAGCTGGGGGTTATCAGGGTCTGGGCGATGATCTTGTCCCGTGAAAATCCCAGCTGTTCGAGTTGCGTCGTCTGCTGGTCCCATCTGGTGACCAGGGAAGCGACGGATTCCGCGTCGATCCGCTCCGCGTCGGTCGGCACGATGCCTGTCGCCAGTATGCCGCCGCGCTGCAGGAAATCGCGCAGGTGCTCGGGGTAGAGGATCAACCGATCGAAAAAGGAGTAGGCATCATAACTGAGGATGTCGATACCGGCATCGAAGATGACCGGCCATTCGGTATTGGCGCAGACGTGGACCCCGACCAGTCCGCCTTCGGCCCGCACCGCGTCGAAGGTCTCGGTCAGACAGGCGATGATCTCATCGGCGGTGATGGTGATGAAGGCCGATGAACCAAGGCCGGCCAGGGCCGGTTCATCGAAGAAGAGCAGAACCGTTTCGGTGATTGCCTTCATCCTGCGGGTCTGCCAGCGGGCCTTGAACGCCAGCAGTTTGACGGCCGCATCCCGCAGCTGGTCATTGTAGAATATGGCTCGGCCCTCTTGATCGACCAGGCCGGTACAGAAGGTGATCGGACCGGTGATCTGGCCTTTGAGGGCGATCAGGGCCTCCTTGCTGCGGTTGGCCCTATCCAGGAAGATGAAGAACCCCTTCGCCTCCTTCTCGGACAGGGTAAATCGCGAGCCGGAAAGGCTGCCGCTCTCGGCGACCGCCAGGTATTCTTCATAGAAGGCGAGGTTCTCCGCCTCGAATTCATCCTTTTCGGTATTGATGAACAGCCGGCCATTTGTTTCCGAGATCCCGGGAAGGCCGGGGAGGAACTGGCGCAGCATCCCCTCGTCCTGAAAAACCGGAAGCTGAGGCCAGAGCGGAATCTCGGGCGTGTGGGCCATTATGAGTTCCACGGCGGCGGCGTGTTCCTGCAGCGGCAGGCTGCCGATCAGGACGGGAAGGGCTCGGGGGGTGAATTGTGCCATGTCTGGTCTTTGACCTTAGCGCCTGCAGTCCAGGCTGGTGGGGTGTGGCCGGCTGATCCGGACACAACGCAGTGATCACATCGGGGTTGTCGAGAGTTCGGATAAAAAAAAGCAGGCGCAAAAGCGCCTGCCGGTGCCGCAACAGGAAGTGGAATCGTCAGTAACAGGGAGCCTCGTACCTCCGTTTCATCGGGTACGGAAAAGATACCCAGTACCGGGTCCCGTTATAGGGATCCTGCTGCCATTCACCGCTGACGACCCGTTCTTCGACGCAGACCCTCTGCTGTTCGACGACAACAGGCGGGGCGTAGTAGTACCGAGGGGTATATACCGGTGCCGGCGGCGGGGCGAAGGCCTGGCCGATGATCGCGCCGGTCAGCAACCCGAAGGCAACGCCGGCGATGATATCTCCGTCATCGTGCCCGTGATGGCTGTAGTACCGGGGGGGAGGGTAATGATAGTAACCTCCTCCCCCGCGGGGATAGTAACCTCCCCCGCGGGCGAATACCGGGGCAGAGACCAGCAGTAACGATACCAGGCAGATGAAAGCGGATAATTTTTTCATTGGCGGTTTCCTCAGGGGTTGGAAAAAAGTGCAGGAAAGATTGCTTGCTCGTACCATGCCAACATTAAAAATATGTGGAGATTTTTACTTTTTGTCAAGATCGGTGAGACAGGTTGGAGCGGGAATCGAATTTCCCACCGGCTGCTCTTTTGCCTTTGCTTCCTGCTTGACAGGGTATCATCAATATGGTTATGTAATGCCGCTGTTGTATCTGGTGCGGGTGTAGCTCAGTTGGTAGAGCACAAGCTTCCCAAGCTTGGGGTCGCGAGTTCGAGCCTCGTTGCCCGCTCCATTTCCAGAGCGGGGCCGGTGTATCTGGTCGGTGGTCGTTCTGTTCCGGTATACTTCCTGCAGAATTTTTGCAGGCAGGCTGTGGAAAGTGGGCAATGCCCGCTTTTTTTTATGCCTGTTGACCGGAGGGGGGGATTGTCTGTCAGGTTGAAAAAACGGTTGATCATGTTGAAATTAAAGAATTAAATTGTTTTTCCGGAAAGTACCGGTTGGCTGGCTGAGCGCGATGAAAATATGAGTGATCACGTAACGGACAAGGTTCGAACCTTTGCTGAGGTCCTTCTGCCGTCGATGGGACTGGAACTGGTCGATGTCCAGTTCCGCCGGGAAGGACATGGCTGGGTCCTGCGTCTCTTTATCGACCGGGAAGAAGGCGTCACCGTCGATCATTGTGCCGATGTCAGTCGCGAGGTCGGACAGTTCCTTGATGTCGAGGATGTGATCGATCATCCCTATCACCTCGAAGTGTCGTCGCCCGGCCTCGAGCGGCCGCTGAAAAGCGTACGCGATTTCAAACGGTTTCTCGGCAAGAAGGCGAAGATCAGAGTCCATGAAAACCTTGACGGCCAGAAGGTCTTTGTCGGAATCATCAGTGAAGCGACGGAAGAGGCGATACAGCTTGATCTCGAGGATGGGGGCACTGTTCGTGTCGCCTTTGATCAGATCGGCCGGGCCAGACTGGTGTTCTGACGTCAATAGTAGAAAATTCGGGGAATTATAGAGCCATATTCTCGAAATAGAGACGGTAAAGGATGGGTACAGCATGTTATCGGAATTGAAGCGCATAATCGATCAGATCAGCAGGGATCGCGGCATCGACAGGCGGTTGCTGATCGAGGCCATTGAAGAGGCGGTGCAGTCGGCCGCACGCAAGAAGCTGGGAAGCCGGCGTGAGATCGAGGTCCGCTACAACGAGGAATTCGGCGAGGTCGAGGTCTATCAATTCAGGAACGTCGTCGAGGTTGCCGAAGACGAGCAGACCGAAATATCCTTTGACGACGCCCTGCTCCTCGACCCTGATGTCCAGCTTGGCGACGAATTGGGCGAAAAGATGGAAAATATCACCGATCTCGGCCGGATCGCCGCCCAGTCGGCCAAGCAGGTCATCATTCACAAGATGAAAGATGCCGAGCGGGAGGTCATCTTCGACATGTTCAAGGATCGTCTCGGCGAGGTCGTCAGCGGCATCGTCCAGCGCTTCGACCGCGGTAACATGATCATCAACCTTGGTCGTACCGACGCGATCCTGCCGAAGGACCACCAGATCCCGAAACGCTCATTCAAGCAGGGGGACCGCATCCGCGCCTACCTGATGGAGGTGCGCCAGACGGCGCGCGATTCCCAGCTGGTGTTGTCCAGGACCTGTGACGAGTTTCTGGCCAAGCTCTTCCAGATGGAAGTCCCGGAGATCTCCGAGGGAATCGTCAAGATCATGGGCGTCAGCCGCGAGCCGGGTTTTAGAGCCAAGATTGCCGTCAGTTCCTCCGAAAGCGACGTCGATCCGGTAGGCGCCTGTGTCGGGATGAAGGGCTCCCGGGTACAGAATGTCGTCCAGGAACTACAGGGCGAGCGGATCGATATCGTGACCTGGAGCCCCGACCCGGCCAAGTATGTCTACAACGCCCTGGCTCCGGCCCATGTCAGCATGGTCATGGTAGATGAGGAAAGCCATTCTCTGCTCGTGGTCGTGCCGAATGATCAGCTGTCGCTGGCGATTGGACGCCAGGGCCAGAATGTGCGCCTGGCCTCGAAACTTCTGGGGTGGAGAATCGATGTCAAGAGCGAGCAGCGCTACTCCAATCTCGAGGATCCGGGCTATCGTTCGCTGCTGGAGATCGAGGGTGTTGATGAGGCCCTGGCCGATCAGATCCTCGCCAAGGGCATACTGTCGGTCGCAATGCTGGCCCGGGCCCAGGTCGAGGATCTCACCGTCATCCGCGCCATCGATGATGAATTTGCCGCCTACCTGATCCACGCGGCCGGAAAGATCAGCGGTGAATCACCGGCGCGCGTCATCCCGACGGCGGTTGATGAGGCGCAGCCTGCGGCGGAGGACCAGTCTGATGGTGATCAGGATCCCGACACCGTGGATGAAGGCAATGGCGATGACGAACCGCACATCGGGTGATGATCGCCCATGACGGAACCTGTCCGGACCTGTTCGGCCTGCGGGAGAAAGCGAGGCAAAGGGGAACTGCAGCGCTTTGTCTGGGGGGATGAACAGCCGGTACGGGATGCCGATGGGCGCTGCACGGGTCGCGGGGCATATTGCTGCCGGGATGCAACGTGTCTCGAAAGGTTCCTGAGCCAGAAGAAAAAATGGAAAAGACTGTTTCGCCTTTAGGGAAATACTCTTTATAATACTTGAGAGAAAGCTGCGCCGCTGCGGACTGCCGACTCTGAGAAAGGAAGCCGTAGAGAAGGATAGACGGGAGCAACGAATGAGCAGGGTGAGGATTTACGAGCTGGCCAAAGAGGCTGGGATGAACAGCAAGGTCTTGGCGGACAAGCTGATGGCAAAGGGTTTTGCGATCAAGGGGCCGAGTTCCACTGTTGATGAAGACGTCGCAGACACGATCCGCAAGACGGTTCTCCGGCAGGCAACTGTCGAACTGGCGGAAAAGCCCATCTCTGCCGACAGGGGTCAGGCTCCTCTTCAGAGAAGGACCACCGTGATCCGCCGCCGGCCGAAAACCACTCCTGAAGAGGTTGCCGCCGAGCAGTCGCTGGCGGGCGGCGAAGAAGAGCGGCCGGTTCCGGATGCTGCCCTTCCTTCGATGGAAATAAGCGGGAAGGAACCGTTGCTTCGGAAAGCCCAGGAGACATCACCGGCGGAGGCCGATCATGAGGAGCCGGCCGAGCGTTTCGTTGAACCCGGAGACGAGGGAGAAGCCCCGCAGGTGATATCGACACCGGCTCCGGAGCGGGAGGCTGTAGCGCCGACCCGGGTTGAAGTTGCTGGGGAAACCCCGGCGAAAGAGGCTGCCGAATCGCCTGCCTTTGAAACCAAACAGTTTTTTCCCGAACGCAAGCCGAAGAAAGAGAAGGAAAAGGAAATCGACAAGAAGGTTGCGGCCCGGAAAGGCCTGGCGCGAGTCGTCGGCACGATCGCGATCCCGGTCGAGGATGATCAGTCGGCGCAGCGGTTCAAGAAGAAAGTCGCCAGAACGGGTCCTGCGGCAAAAGTTGCGGGGGAGGAGCCGGTTGCGGCCGTGGTCACGCCAGTGACCGAGGACAGTGCCCGTGCCAAGAAAAAGGGAAAACGGGCTCCGGGGCTGGTCGAAGAAGAGGAAGATCGGCGGCAGGGTAAAGGGACAGGGAAAAAGGGCAAAAAAGGGGTCAAGTTCACCCATTTCGGTGCCGACTATCAGGCTCCCCGCGGTTCCGGGAAAAAGGGGAGACGTGACAAGGGGCGTGACAAGACGATGCCGCCGGCTGCTGAAATGAAGGCCAGCAAGAGACGGATCAAGGTTTTCGAGACGATCAGCGTCGCCGAACTTGCCAGCAGGATGAAGGTCAAGGCCAGCGAGGTCATCGCCAAGCTGATGGCGCTCGGCGTGATGGCGACGATGAACCAGGCGGTCGATGTCGATACCGCCATGTTGATTGCCACCGACTTCGGCTACGAGGTCGAGCAGGGCATCACCGAGGAGATCGGCATCCAGATGTTCGAAGAGGCCGAGGAGGGCGGGGAGGTGCAGCCGCGCTCTCCGGTCGTCACGGTCATGGGGCACGTCGATCATGGTAAGACCTCGATTCTCGACGCGATCCGCAAGACCGATGTGGCGGTCGGTGAGGCGGGCGGTATCACCCAGCATATCGGGGCCTACCATGTCCGTTCCAATGCCGGCGATGTCACGTTCGTCGACACCCCGGGCCATGCCGCGTTTACCGAGATGCGATCGCGCGGAGCACAGATAACCGACCTAGTCATACTCGTCGTGGCGGCCGATGACGGCGTCATGGATCAGACCCGTGAGGCCATCAACCACGCCCAGGCGGCCGGGGTCCCGATCCTGGTGGCCGTCAACAAGATCGATAAGCCGAACGCCGATGTCGACCGGGTGAAGAGGGAACTGTCCGACCTCAATCTCGCCCCCGAGGACTGGGGCGGCCAGACCGTCTACTGCGAGACCTCGGCGAAGAAAAATGTCGGTATCGACAACCTGATGGAGAGTATCCAGCTGGTCGCCGAGATGCTCGAACTCAAGGCCGATCCGACCAGAAAGGCCAAGGGGCGGGTCGTCGAAGCCCAGCTCGACAAGGGCCGTGGAGCGGTAGCGACCGTGCTGGTCCAGGAAGGGACGCTCAATCGGGGTGATTATTTCGTCGTCGGTCAGTACAGCGGCAAGGTCCGGGCAATGCTCGACGACAAGGGCAGGCCCATCAAAAAGGCCGGACCCTCCATTCCCGTCGAGGTCCAGGGCCTTTCCGGCGTTCCCTCGGCCGGCGATGAATTCCTCGTGGTTACAGACGAGAAGATGGCCAAAAGCGTCAGTAGCGCCAGGGCCCTGAAGGCAAGAGAGATGGAACTCGGCGCCACCTCCAAGATCTCCCTCGACAAGCTCTTTGAGAAGATGAACGAAGGCGAGGTGCAGGAGTTGCGCGTCATTATTCGCGCCGATGTCCAGGGGACCCTCGAGGCCTTCGCCAAGGCCGCCGAAGAGCTCTCCACCAAGGATATCAAGGTCAAGGTCCTGCACGAGGGGACCGGGACCATCACCGAGTCCGATATCCTCCTGGCGTCGGCCTCGGAGGCCATCATCATCGGCTTCAACGTCCGGCCGACCGCCAAGGTCAAGGATCTTGCGGGCCGGGAAAATGTCGATGTCCGCTCCTACGATGTCATCTATCATGCCCTCGACGATATCCGCAATGCGATGGTGGGGATGCTCGAGCCGACCTTCAAGGAGGATATTATCGGCAATGCCGAGGTGCGTGAGATCTTCCATGTCCCGAAAATCGGCACGATCGCCGGCTGTTCGGTCACCGATGGCAAGATTCAGCGCAATGCCAGTGTCCGGGTGGTCCGTGAGGGAGTCGTGATTTACACCGGCAAGATCGCCTCGCTGCGGCGTTTCAAGGATGACGTGAAGGAAGTTCTGACCGGTTACGAGTGCGGCATCGGGGTGGAAAACTTCAACGATCTGAAGATCGGCGACAACCTCGAGGCCTTTGTGATGCTCGAGGTCGAGGCGACGCTTGAGTGAGGTGAAAGGCATGGCAGGGGGGGTCGACCCGAAAGGAACGTTTGATGCACTGGGACTGGGCCGTGCGGGACAGAAACGGTCGACACGGGTAGCCGATGTCATTCAGAAGGAGTTGGCGATGCTTATCCTGACCAAGGTCCGTGATCCGCAACTGGCCGGCGTCAGCATTTCGCGGGTCGAGGTCAGTGATGACCTGCAGAATGCCAAGATATTTTTCACCATCCTCGGTGATCGTAAGGCGGTGCGGGCGGCAACGGAAGGGCTGGAGCGGGCGAAGGGCTTCATGCGTACGCATCTTGCCAGGACCATGAACATGCGATACACTCCGACCCTGCAATTCAGACATGACGAAATAGCGGAAAAGGTCGAGCACCTGGACAGTATTTTCCAGGAAATTGCAGAAGAGAGAGGGCACGGTGACGGGAATTCCTGAGACCATAACGAAGTCCATCTCCGACAATCAGCGCTTTGTTCTGTTGACCCATATCCATCCGGATGGCGATGCGCTTGGCTCGATGTTCGGGCTTGCCGATATCCTTGATGATCTCGGCAAGGAGGTCTTCTGTTTTGTCGAGGAACCGGTGTCACAGCTGTACGCCTTCCTCCCCGGTTGCGGCAGGGCCAGTAGCGATCTCGACGCCCTGCATGACTTTGTCCGCCAGGCGCACGACAAGACGGCGGTCATTGCCCTCGACAGCGGCGATGACAATCGCCTCGGCAGGCACAAGGATGTTCTGCTGGCCATCACCCCCCTGGTGGTGATCGATCACCACAAATCCCATAAGGAGTTCGGGGCCTGCCGCTGGGTGGAGCCGACCTGCTCGTCCACCGGTGAGATGGTGTACGAACTGGCGGAGGCCCTGGGGGTGGAGATATCGTATTCCTGCGCTTTCCATCTCTATGTGGCGATTTGTACCGACACCGGTTCGTTCCGCTTTGACTCGACTCATGCCCGGACCTTTGAGATTGCCGCCAAGCTGCTTGAAGCCGGGGTCAATCCGGCCGAGGTTTCCTGTAAGATCTACGATAATTACAGTGTCGCCCGGCTGAAACTGCTGCAGCTCGTGCTGGCGACGCTGACTCTCTACGCCTCCGACCAGATCGCCTGCATCCATGTGACGCGGGACATGTTCGAGACGAGCGGCGCCGCGCTCCAGGATATCGAAGGATTCATCGATTATCCGCGGTCGCTGCAGACAGTGAAGGTCGCTGTCTTTATCAAGGAGGTTCAGTCGGGGAATATCGCCGTCAGCCTTCGGGCCAAAGGTCAATGCGATGTAGCCGAGATCGCCAAGATGTTCAATGGCGGGGGACACCGCAACGCTGCCGGTTTCCGTTTTGCCGGCAAAAACCTGGCCGAAGTTCGAACCGAAGTGCTCCGCGTCCTGAGTCGGGATCTCGGTGTTCAGCCGGATACAACCGTCGGTTGATTGGGAATGGATCAAGGAGGAGTGTCTGATACCGTTTCCAGGGAACTGCCGTCTCAGGACACCGGGTCGATTTTTCTGGTCGACAAGCCCGCCGGTCCAACGTCTTTTGCCATGGTGCGGGGGCTCCGGCGTGTCCTGGGACTGAAAAAGGTCGGCCATGCCGGCACCCTTGATCCTTTCGCCTCCGGTCTACTGATCCTCTGCGCCGGAAGGGCGGCGACCAGGTTGATTCCGCGGTTTATGGATGGAGAGAAGGAGTACCTTGCGACGCTCTGTCTTGGCGTGGAGACGACCACCCTGGATCCCGAGGGAACCGTCACCAACCGTTGTGCTGTCGGCAGAAAAGATGCCGCCGAAATCGAACGGGTCCTGGCCGGGTTTCGAGGCAGCGGGCTGCAGACCCCGCCGGCCTTCTCGGCCTTGAAGCATAAGGGCAAGCCGCTTTATCATTATGCCCGACGGGGGATCACGATCGTCAAGGAGCCGAGGGAGGTCAACATCTCCGTGCTCGAGCGGACCGACGGCGAACATGATCTTATCGGCGATGAGTGCCTGCTTCGTCTTCGGGTGGTGTGCAGCAAGGGAACATACATCCGTTCCCTCGCCGCCGACATCGGTTCGAGTCTTGGTTGCGGCGCCTATCTCAAGGAACTGCGGAGAACGCGGAGTGGATGTTTTTCTCTCGACGGAGGGCTGTCCGGTGATGTGCTGAGAACTGGAACCGACCGACGGCAGGTGCTGAACGCCGCCATGTCCGTCGAGGAGGCGTGTAATCTCTTGCAATAATCAGGATAGTCCGATAATATTGCACTCCGCAGAAGAAGATCATGATCTTGAGGAGTACCCCAGGGGACGCCACCTTGCTTTGGGAACTTTACGGCATGATTGGAAAAGGCGGCCGAGCCGGTCATCCGGTTCATCCCCGAAACGAATAGAAGAATACCAACTTCATGATATCAAAGAGCGTCTTGCTTCAGGAGGAACTGTTGTGGCTCAATCAGCAATAAAAAAATGTGAAATTATCGAAAAATATAAAATCCACCCATCAGACACCGGTTCTTCCGTCGTGCAGATTGCATTGCTCACCGACCGGATCAAGTATCTGACCGAACATTTCAAGGTCCATGCCAAGGATCATCATTCCCGACAGGGGCTGTTGAAGATGGTCGGGCAGCGTCGCAGCCTCCTCGATTATCTGAAGAAAAAGGATCTGCAGCAGTACCGCAGCCTGATTCAGGACCTTGGTCTGAGAAAATAGTACCAGTCCCTGATGCAGGGATCGAGTGGAGTCGTACGTCAGTGCCATTGTGACGCTCAGCCTGTTCCGGACTGCCGGGACGGGCTGAGCTTTTTGTTGTTGAAGGCCATCGGATAAAAAAGAGCATACGGGGCTGGTGGATAATCCAGCCAGGAAAATGGCGCTTGGTCGTTCCCTGATGCTGAACATCTGGAGAAAACATGTATACAAAAGTTGAAGCCGAGATCTGTGGCAAGATCATCTCCATCGAGACCGGCAAATTGGCGAAGCAGGCGTCAGGATCTGTTGTCGTACGGTGCGGCGGCACCATGGTGCTGGTAACGGCGGTGGCGGCCAAGGAAAACCGGCCGGATGCCGGATTTCTACCCCTGACGATCGAGTATCAGGAGAAGCTGGCCTCAGTCGGCCGGATTCCCGGCAATTATTTTCGCCGCGAGATCGGGCGTCCAAGCGACCACGAGGTTCTGACCTGCCGGATCATCGACCGGCCCATGCGCCCGCTTTTTGCCTCCGGGTTCAGTGCCGAAACCCAGGTTATCGCAACGGTCCTTTCCGCTGACCAGCAGAACGATCCTGATGTCCTGGCGTTGACCGGAGCGTCCTGCGCCCTGTCGCTTTCCGACATCCCCTTTGACGGGCCGGTTGCCGGCGGCCGGGTCGCCTATATCGATGGGCAGTTCGTCCTCAATCCGACTGCGAAGGAACTGGCCGGATCAGCGATGGACATGATCGTCGCCTGTACCCGCAAAGCGGTGGTGATGGTCGAGGGGCGGACCGATGAACTGAGCGAGGATATTGTTCTGTCGGCGATCTTCTATGCTTTTGAACAGTTGCAGCCGTTGATCGACCTGCAGGAGAACCTGCAGCAGTCCAACGGTAAGGCCAAAAGGGTCGTGGAACAGGTTGTTGTCGACGAGACGCTTCAGGCCAAGGTCTGGGAGGCCGCCGCCGTCGGCATGGACACGGTCATCTCCACAGCCGACAAGATGGAACGGGGGCGGTTGTATGACGAGTTGAAGGCAACGGTCATTGCCCAGGTTGACGACAGCGGCGAAAGGGCCGGGGAGATCAGCGACATGCTGTCTTCCTACAAGAAAATGCGGATGCGGTCGATGATCGTCGACCAACAGATCCGTATAGAT
>Ga0209066_10002998_pt1 | contig 19782 bp, 14 predicted proteins | sample All_14_2_FD_187198 | JGI IMG/M metagenome (GOLD analysis project Ga0209066, IMG submission 187198) | Freshwater microbial communities in response to fracking from Pennsylvania, USA - Allegheny Zone_MetaG_DW_15 (SPAdes) (version 2) ... | reverse complement strand
GTATATTAAAGACTCTTAAAAAAAGATACCCCGCTCTGTTCGAACGGGGCATCCTTAAACGATATACATTAAGTCTTCCTACTTCCAACTTCCTGCTTCCAACTTCTACTTAATACTATTAATAATCTCCTTAGCCTTGCTTACCTTCTCGTCCAACATTGCGGTTGTTTTTGCCTCGGCAATAAAACGCAGGTAGGGCTCTGTGTTCGAAGGGCGAATGTTGAACCACCAATCGGGGAACTCAACACGGTAACCATCAAAATCGTACGAAGCGGTTGGCTTTTCGCTATTGATAAAGAAATCGCGAACGGCATCCATAGCCTCACGTTTCTTCTCAATCTTGAAGTTGATTTCACCAGAATTGGCGTAGGTTTCAATCTTATCGATAATTTGCGATAGCGATTTTCCTTGAGCCTTCATCTTGCTCACCACATTCAGGATAAGAATACAGGCCAACATACCAGAATCAGAATAGAAGAAATCTCTGAAATAGTAGTGACCAGCAAGTTCACCACCGTAAATCCCATCAATCTCGCGAAGTTTCTTGGCCGCAAAAGCACGTCCCACTCTCCATGTATGCATATTTGCACCCATTGGTGTCAGATACTCGCCAACAGCCTTAGATGTCCTAATATCCTGTAGCACGTTACCTTTTAATCCTTTTTCCTCAAGGAAGTAATGACCCAAAAGACCAATCATAAGGTCGGGTGAAATAAAGCGGGCATTTTCATCCACAAACATAACACGGTCGCCATCGCCATCGAAAATGATACCCAAATCGCACTTATGCTTGCGAACAAGATTCTGCAAATCAACAACGTTTTCTGGAACTAATGGATTTGCCTCGTGATTTGGGAATGTACCATCCAACTCATCGTATAGGTAAACGGGAGTATGACCAAGTATATCCTTGATAATTAGCGCAGCCATACCATTGGAACAGTCGATACCAACTGACAAATTGGAGTAATCGCGTTTGAATCCGTTAAGGAAGGTAATGTACTCCTGCTTTATATTGTGCTCAACAATTTTCCCTTTCTTAGCAACAGGAACAACGGGTGTGGTTTTAACCTTCTCCTCAATAAACTTAAGGCCGGTATCGTAACCAACAGGCTCGGCATTCTCGCGCGACACCTTCATCCCATTATACTCACGAGGATTGTGCGAAGCAGTAATTTGAACCGAAGCGTTGAAATTTCCTTTTGCTGTTGCGTAGTAAACCATTGGAGTGGTTGATAAACCAAGGTTATACACATCGGCGCCAGCATCGGTAATACCACGGGTTAAGTTCTCGTAAATCTCATCGGACGATTCACGTGCATCTCTACCAACTAAAACCTTATCGGTTTTAAGTAATTCAACCAAAAAGAAACCAATTTTGTAGGCATCGTCCTTGTTAAAGTCCTTATTGTAAATCCCCCGAATGTCGTACGCGTGAAATGCTCCCATATTTTTTCGAATTAATAGTTACACAATATTCAATTGGCCTCAAAAGTATAATTTTTTGCCAAGAAAATGAAAATTATTAGAAAATGAGTTGACAGATATTTATAAACATCACTCCTGTAAAGCAAACAAAATCAACTGTTACTCCTTTACAGCCCTTAAGATATGCCTTTTGCCAGGAGGTCCTGCTAGTCGCTCGACTCTGAACCCAGCAGCCCGAAGGGCTTGTTTCACAATTCCCTTTGACGAGTATGTTACCAAAACGCCACCAATGGAAAGGGAACTGTAGAGTTTCTGGAACATCTCAACGCTCCACATCTCAGGTTGGTCGTCGGGAGCAAAGGCATCAAAGTAAATTAGGTTGAAACTTCCTACAGGAATCCACTTGGTAAAATCCTCATTAACCTTAGAAATCCTAAAGGATTGATTTATTTCAACAGATGAATTCCACTCTGCAAGCATAATCCTACTCCAACACTCAGCAACTTCGTGGTTTAATATCTGGCTGTAATTCAAATCCTTGATTTGCTGTTCCGTAATTGGATATAGTTCAAGGGCGGTATAGAGTGTTTCAACGCCACTAATTAACGATTCGCTGGCTGTTAGCGCAGCATTCAGCCCAGTTCCTAATCCAATTTCTAAGATTGAAATCTGTTTTAACGTCCCAGATAAATGCTTAAAGCCTGAATTGATAAAGATATGCTGCGACTCCGTTAGCGCTCCATTCATAGAATGGTAGTAGGCTCCGTGAATTTCGGAGAAAAGGGTATGCGAGCCATCGGCTGTGAGAATGGATTTTTGTTTTTGCATTCTGCAAATTTAACGAACGATTACTTTTACAGCGCTAATCTTCGTTAAAACTTACTGCAACCAATCGTTGCGAGCCGTCCATCCTAATTTCCAAAGGTTTTGGAAACCGTACGTGTTTAAAGAATGTTGTTTGGCTGACAACGGGCAGAGAGTTCAACTTATCCCACGAAATAAATGAGTAACTATCGTAGTTGCCAACGGAGCAATACCCAACATTCATTGATATCACGTTATGAAAGAAATGCGAACCATACGATGCATCCAACGGGAAATCCTCAAAGCTGGTTTCAACAATCACTTTAGCGTTGGAAATTTGCGGCCAGGTAACCGGAATACCTATCCACCTATCGCGGGTTCCCCAGCGTCCGGGGCCTATCAAAATATACTGTTTATTCTCCTCAATCATCAAATTATTCAGGTAGTCCACCTCCTTGGCCATCTCCAACGTCATTGATTTGTTGAAATTCTCACGATTAATAAAAATCACATCGGAAATTGTATTGATATTGCCATTACCCATACTATTGTTGGAAAGTAACACAACTTTATCCTTAAGAATTGTATCAGGATTAATTTTATACTCCTGAACGTTACCCATCAATGGCTTAATTTGCAACAGGAAGAATGACGCTTTATAGTTAGCATCACGGTTCAAGTCCACTGCAAACTCTATTTCGCAAGGAGCACCAAGCGCCTCCTGAACAATATCGAGGATAACATCAATTGTATGTGCCAAGGGCACATAGTTATACTTTAGAATATTCGCAAAGTTCACCACGCGTGGCCCGGGCTGGTTTACGCCTGGTGTTAAACTCCCATTCTCGGGGCTATAAACTGATGCGCAATGCTTTAGGGTTCCGTGCTGCTCGGCCTCAAACAAATCTAGACGAGCCAAGCCTGCCTCATCGCCTGTAAGCAAATCGTACTCACGGCGCTCCATATCCACCGCAAGAAAATCAACCTGCGAGTTCTTAATCAAATCATCCAAGGTGTAGTTTATCAGCGTTGGGTACTTTGGACAAAACCGGTAAGCACGACCACCCTCAACAACGTACTTTCCAAGCCCAATGGCAATATTGGCAAAGCCATCCTCCGGCTCGATATGTCCAAACGGATAGTAGTTGTACGATTGCGCAACACCACTAATATGCGGATAGTAGTAATTATCGAACCTCTCCCCTACAACCTCCTGAATAACAACCGCCATCTTTTCGTCCTCAATTTTTAGGTTGATAGCCTTAATATACGCCAACGCAGTGGGCGAAAAAACTGATGCATAAACCAACTTAATGGCTGTCATTAGTCGCTGTAGCCTTACCGACCTATCGGGATGGGCATTTGGGATAAGATAGGTTTCAAAGATACCTGCAAAGGGTTGCATTATTGAATCCTCGAGCATTCCGGAAGAACGAACAGCCAACGGACGATGGTATATCTGTAAAAGTCTATCGAGCCTTAACTTAAGTTGGTCGGATAGTTCAGCATTCACAAAGTGACGTTCAATTTCCTCGTAATTTTTTGATTTAAATACCTTATCGTAAAGGTCGTTCTTCATCATAAAACATTCAAACTCGTTTGTTCCCACAATAGAAGTTCGCGGTGTTCGCAGATTGATCTCTGGTGTGTACTGCGATATATCAAAAGTGTACAGCAACGTATTGATGAATGATAAACCACGCCCTTTTCCCCCAAACGAACCATCGGCCAAACTCACAATGTTACTCTCATCAACCTCCCAGTCGGTTTCAAAGCCCACAATTTTACCACGGCGCTTCTCCTGCCTATACTTTTTGAGCGTTGTAAGCAGATATTCTCTTATATCCATAGGACCAGAGAAATCGTCAATTTTTGAAGGGTGAATAATACGTGCCACCTGAATTTCGCCACGCGCCGATAGCCACATCGAGAAATGGTTCTTCTGTGCGTGGTAGAGCAAACTTTCGTCGGGGATTATCCTTAAAGCCCTTTCAAATTCCTCCATTGTTGAAGCAATTGCAATGGGATTTCCTTCTTGATCCTTAAACACAAAATCTCCAAAACCCAGATAGTTACTGAGAAAATTTTTTATATCTATTAACAAACTCTCAGAATTCTTATTCAGAAACGAAACTTTAAGTTTAAATGCTATCTCCTCGTTTGAATTCTCGTACGATTGCAGAATAACAGGCAAACTAGGTAATGTTTTGCGTGCATGTTCCACCAGCATAACGCCAGCGTTATCATCGAGAACTCCATCGCGGTAAAACTTAACATCGGAAATTAGGCAGAGCATATAGTTCTTGTACCTATTGAATAGCTCTAAGGCCTCCTCGTAGTTTCCAGCAAGCAATATCTTAGGACGAATTCTAATACGCAAAACCTTGTACAAATCGTCGGTGCTTACATCCTCAACCACGCGCTTTGTTTGTTCAAGCACACTGCCGTATAGCAGTGGTAGATAACGTGAATAGTATTTGGGCGAATCCTCAACCAAAAGAATAACGCGAGTTAACCCCACACGGGTATCGTTCTCAATATTAACCCTATCCTCGAGCAGTTTAATCATCGAGAAGAATATTTTGGGTTCTCCATTCCACACAAAAATCTTATCGATTCCTGCAATAGAGTTCGGATTCTTCTCAATATCGTTAACAATTGAACTGTTGTTAACCAACAAATACAAAGGAATATGCTGATACTCACCTTTAATTCTAGCCGCCATTTTAAGAGGGTTAACGGTATCGGCACCCATCATTATGATAATCATGTTGAAGTAGCGCTCTTCCAACTTCTCCAAGGCTTCATCAAGAGTAGAAACTCCCGTAATACGAGGTACACCCGAAAGGCTTAACTTGGCGTATTCGCCCAAAATATTATCGGTAAGCCGGTCCTCTCGCTCAATACTGTATGCATCGTAAAGTGTTGATATCAGTAATATTTCATGAACCTTAAAGGGCATTAAATCGTGGTAAACATCCCTATCGGCATTATGCTGATTGATAAAACGCTGCAACAACTTTTTTGTATGGGGTATTTCAGCGGATGTCTTTTTTCGCGGCGATGATTTAACCTCGCGAATTACATCGCGACCTTTGATACTGTTAATATACCCAACAAGAATATTCGCCAAGTTGTTGATTAAATCGCGCTCCTCCTTCAGAAATGGCCCCTCAAACTCCTTGGGCAAATCGCGAGTGTAGAAAATCTCAATTGCACCAAACACACCATCAATGGACTCAAACCCCTGACGCTGACACCAAGGAGTTTCCTTAAATCCCACCGATTGAAACTCATACTGACCATATTTAACCCTTGCAACAGCAAATTCAGAATACTGCCAGGCATCGGGCAAAACAAGGCAAAACTGATGGAGTGTTTCTGGAATGGGCTTTCCCTCCTTAATTATATTAATTGCATAGTTGATGGCCGACAGTTCCTTTAAGCGCTCCTTGCTCTGAGCTAACAATCGGAAAAACTCCTCGGGATTGGTATTCTGTTCCATATTCTTTGGGTTGATATGGTTATTCGTGGTTTGTGACAGGTGAATAGTGACAAGTGACAAAAAAACGACTATTCACTATTTTCATCTTTTTACTATAAACATTCCTAGTCCTAAACCATTTCAAGTTATACCTAAAATTACTCATTAGCAACACAAAAAAATCAAAATACGTGAAACACGTAAATAGCCTCCGTAATTCCCCTTACCTACATTTCCGTAAATAACTGTTTTTTAATTTATTCTGACAATCGAATTACAAATCGACATAATTTCAGCTTGTAAACAAACAAATATCAACATAACCAACTTAAACTATTTCAATATGAAAAACATGGCACTTCAAGAAAAAGTAAATGCCTTTATGGCAACCTTAGTGGCAAAAAACCCTGCTGAACCTGAGTTTCATCAAGCCGCCAGAGAAGTTATTGAAAGTATAATGCCTTACATCGATGAGCATCCAATATACTCCGACGAGCGAATACTTGAAAGGATTACAGAACCAGAAAGAACCATCATTTTCCGCGTTCCCTGGATTGACGACAAAGGAAACATCCAAGTAAACCGTGGATATCGCATTGAAATGAACAGCGCCATTGGCCCATACAAAGGCGGATTGCGTTTCCACCCAACGGTTAACCTAAGCATCCTCAAATTCTTAGCTTTTGAGCAAGTTTTCAAGAACAGCCTAACATCGCTACCGATGGGCGGAGGTAAAGGCGGTTCCGATTTCGACCCAAAAGGTAAGAGCGATAAGGAGGTGATGCGTTTCTGTCAAAGTTTTATGACTGAACTTTTCCGCCATATTGGTCCCGATACTGATGTTCCTGCGGGTGATATTGGTGTTGGTGGACGCGAAATTGGTTTTATGTTTGGCCAATACAAGCGTATTAGAAATGAGTTTACCGGTGTTTTAACAGGCAAAGGCCTTAAATGGGGCGGTTCTTTAATTCGTCCGGAGGCTACAGGATATGGAAACGTTTACTTTGCTCAGGAAATGCTTAAAACCCGTGGCGAAACCTTTAAGGATAAAATAGTAACTGTTTCTGGTTCTGGGAACGTTGCTCAGTACACTGTTGAAAAGGTTAACGACCTTGGCGGAAAATGCGTTACCCTTTCCGATTCTGAAGGATTTATCTACGACCCCAAAGGAATTGATGCCGAAAAACTAAAATATGTAATGTGGCTAAAGAACGAAAAACGTGGTCGTATTAAGGAGTACGCCGAGAAGTACGGCTGCGACTACTTCCCATCCGAGCGTCCTTGGGGCATTAAGTGCGATATAGCACTGCCATCTGCAACCCAGAACGAAATTAACGGAGAGGAAGCCAAAACTCTTGTTCGTAACGGTTGTATGTGTGTTTCGGAGGGTGCCAATATGCCATCAACCCCCGAAGCTATTGAGGTTTACCTAAATGCCAAAATACTTTATGGCCCTGGTAAAGCAGCCAATGCTGGTGGTGTTGCAACATCCGGACTTGAAATGTCGCAAAACTCGCTACGTCTATCGTGGACTCGCGAGGAGGTTGACCAACGTTTACATCAAATTATGATTAACATTCACGAAACCTGCAAGAAGTATGGAACCCAACCCGATGGTTTCATCAACTATGTAGATGGAGCCAACATTGGAGGATTTGTGAAAGTTGCTGACTCAATGATTGCTCAAGGAGCTGTATAGTTCATCGCTGAACTCCAATGAATGATGAACAAGGATTATCAAACGAAGAATAGCACTTTCCAAAGCGTTATTCTTCAACCTTGTTCATCATTCTCGAATCATTGTACCACTATTTGCATATTTAACAGCACCTATTGAATTTTCTTATCGAAAAAATGCTTTTTTTGTAAATGTTTAGTCGAATTTCTGCAAACAAACAACCTTCTTATTAATCAAATAATTAACCTCTGCGATGCGCATACAGAGAATTAGCAACAATGTAGATACTGTTGAAATTGACGGCGAAGTTGACCTATCGCTAATTATGCCGTTAATCAACAAGTACCGTGGCAAAAAAGGTAGTCTTATACCGTTACTTCAGGGAGTTCAAACCGTTTATGGGTATATTCCTAAAAGCGCCTTTGAACTTTTAGCAAAGGAAACAGAACTAACCCTAAGCGATATGTATGGCGTAGCCACATTCTACGCACAATTCAGGTTAAAACCAGTTGGCAAAAACATAGTGAAGGTTTGTCACGGAACAGCCTGCCACGTTCAAGGTGCCGATGCAATATCCACCGCAATAAAGGATGCATTGGGCGTTGAAGATGGAGGCACTACACCCGACAGACTTTTCACGCTGGAAACGGTAGCCTGCTTAGGCTGTTGCTCTCTTGCCCCAGTTATGATGATTGGAGAGGAGACCTTCGGCAAACTTACAGGAAGTTCTGCCGTGAAAATAATCAAGGAAATCCGAATTAGGGAAAGCCAAAATAAATAGTTTTTAGTTTTTAGTTGAAAGTTGATGTGACCAAACCCTTAACTTTTAACCTTTAACTCATCACATAATTATGACACAAACAAAGGTAATTGTTGGACTTGGTAGTTGCGGAATTGCAGCCGGAGCCAACAAGGTTTACAACAAAATAAAAGCCCTGCAGGAAGCCGAAAAACTCAACTTTGAACTTGCTAAAACGAGTTGTATTGGAATGTGCTTCCGCGAACCACTTGTTGAAGTGATTGACGAAAATGGCTCAATGATTTATGGAGATGTTGATGAGGATAAGGCCATTGAAATTATTCAGCAGCACGTTATTGGGCTGAACCCAATTAAGGATTACGTGGTTAAAACCGATTTATTCACCACACCCGACAGTATTTACTTCGAAGGTCAAGTTAAGATTGCCCTTCGGAACTGTGGATATATCGACCCAGAGAACATTCAGGAATACGAAGATAGAGGCGGTTACTCTGCCTTAAAACTAATTGCTAAGGATAAGATTGCACCCGATGTTGTTATCCAAACCATTATCGACTCTGGACTTCGTGGCCGTGGCGGTGGTGGTTTTCCAACCGGAATGAAATGGCGATTTGCCCGTGCAAGCCAATCAGCCGAAAAGTACATTATTTGTAACGCAGATGAGGGTGACCCCGGAGCATTTATGGACCGTTCATTGCTCGAAGGCGACCCGCACGCAGTTATTGAGGGTATGATAATTGGCGCATACGCCATTGGCGCAACCGATGGTGTTATTTACTGCCGTGCCGAGTATCCTCTGGCTATCAAACGCCTAAATATAGCGCTTGCACAAGCACACGAACGTGGCTATTTGGGAAATAACATCCAAGGAATTGAAGGATTCAACCTCGATATTCATATTAAGGAAGGCGCTGGCGCCTTTGTTTGCGGCGAGGAAACTGCGCTAATGGCATCGATAGAGGGAAAGCGCGGTATGCCATCGAAACGCCCTCCGTTCCCCGCCGAATCGGGATTATGGCGTAAGCCATCGAACATCAACAACGTTGAAACATTTGCCAACGTATCGTACATTGTAAGTCACGGTGCTGGCTCGTTCAACAAGTATGGAACCGAAAAAAGTAAAGGAACCAAGGTTTTTGCGCTAACAGGCAAAATTAAGCACGGAGGTCTTGTAGAAGTTCCAATGGGAATGAGCCTTCGCGATATCATCTTTAAACTTGGTGGCGGAATTCAAAACAACAAAAAGTTCAAAGCCGTTCAGTTGGGAGGTCCTTCGGGCGGTTGTATTCCCGAGCATCTAATAGATATCCTAGTCGATTACGACCAAGTTAACGCCACTGGCGCAATTATGGGCTCGGGAGGGATGGTTGTAATGGACGAAACAACCTGTATGGTTGACGTTGCCCGTTTCTTCCTCGATTTCACACAAAAGGAATCGTGCGGAAAATGTACATTCTGCCGTATTGGAACTAAGCGAATGCTTGAGATTCTTTCCAGAATTACTGTAGGCGAAGGCCAAGAGGGCGATATCGAGAAACTTGAGGAACTTGCTCTGCAAGTTAGGGATAGTTCTCTATGCGGACTCGGCCAAACCGCGCCAAACCCAGTGCTCACCACAATTAAGTATTTCCGTCACGAGTATGAGGCTCACATCCGCGACAAAAAGTGCCCTGCACATAACTGCAAGAAACTTCTCACCTACGAGATTGTTGCCGATAAGTGTACTGGATGTACAGTTTGTGCAGTGAAATGCCCTGTTAAGGCGATTGATGGGGAACGTAAAAAGGTTCATCACATAAACCAGGATATCTGCATTAAGTGCGGCGATTGCTACTCAACTTGCCGTTTTGATGCAATTACAAAAAGTTAAATTTTATGATTAATTGTTGTTTGTTGATAGTTGTTCGTGAAATACTTAATACAAAAGTCACTTGTCACCAGTCATCTGTCACCAACTAATACCAAAAACTAAACACTGTTTTCAAAATGAGCGAACAGGTAAATATAGTTCTAAACGGAATTAACACAACAGCCCACAAAGGCGAGTATATACTTGATGTTGCCCGCAGACACGGAATAGACATTCCAACCCTTTGTCACGACCCAAGGCTAGAGCCATACTCATCGTGCTACGTTTGTGTGGTGGAAATTGAAGGTCAGCGCAACCTACAACCATCCTGCTCAACCCGCGTTGCGGAGGGAATGAAAATCAACACCGACAATAGCCGCGTACACAAGGCTCGCAAAACTGCGCTGGACTTGATAATGAGTAACCACTACGCCGATTGTGCGGCACCTTGCCGTGAGCGTTGCCCTGCTGGGGTTGATGTTCAGGGCTATATCTCGCTAATTGAAAAAGGACTTTATAGCGAAGCAATTGGACTGATAAAGCAGACCAATCCGCTACCTGCAATTTGTGGTAGAGTTTGCGTTCGTCCTTGCGAGGCAGCCTGTCGCCGAAACAATATGGACGAAGGAACAGGAGTTGGCATCGATTATCTAAAACGTTTCGCCGCCGACCGCGATTTGGAATCAAACCATCACTACAAACCCACCATTGCACCATCTACAGGTAAAAAGGTGGCAATTATTGGTGCTGGCCCTGGTGGACTTTCTGCCGCTTACTTCCTTCAACAAAAAGGTCATCAGTGCGATATTTTTGAGGCACAAGCCCACGCTGGGGGCTGGTTACGTTACGGAATTCCAGAGTATCGCCTACCAAATGATTTGCTCGATAAAGAAGTATCAACAATCACCGAACTTGGTGCAAACATATTCTACAACCAAAAACTTGGCGAAAACCTAAGCTACAAGAAGATTAGCGAGGAGTACGATGCTATGATTCTTACCATTGGCTCGCAGCGCGGAGCGCTTTTGGGTGCCGATGGCGAGGATGCCGATGGGGTTTTCTCCGGCATCGATTTCCTTCGGAATATGGAGGTTACAGGTCAACGATACGATTTCAAAGGCAAGCGCATTGCCGTAGTGGGCGGTGGAAATACCGCTATGGACTGCTGCCGCACATCAATCCGCTGCGGAAGTACTGATGTTAAAGTGATATACCGCCGTACTGAGGCCGAAATGCCCGCAAACCCTATCGAAATTCACGAATCTAAACTAGAAGGAGTTGAATATCAATTTTTAACTGCTCCTGTTAGAGTGAACAAGGATTCTAACGGCAAATTAAAATCGATGACCCTAATCAAAATGGGATTGGGCGAACCCGACGCATCGGGTCGTAGAAGGCCTGTACCTATTGAGGGTTCGGAGTACGATATGGAGTTCGACTACATACTTGCTGCAATTGGTCAGAAAACCGACATCAACTTTCTTGACGATGTTAACAAGCACGCAAAGAATGGTGAGCTAAAAGCCAATAAATGGGGCGATATTGACGCCAACAAGATAACCCTGCAAACTGGCATTCCATCGGTTTTTGCAGCAGGCGATGGTGTTTCAGGCCCTGCAACCATTATTGAAGCCGTTGCACAAGCTAAATTGGCATCGCACAGCTGCCATCTTTACCTAAGCGGACAAGAAGTTGATGCTCCTAAAAAGGAATTCCTAAGTAAAAAGGATAACTTCCATCAACTTAGCAAGGATGAGTTTGTAAATAGATACCAGCATCAGATACGTGAGGAGATGCCAGTTCTGGAAGCCGATGGCCGCAAAAACTTCAACGAAGTTGAACTTGGCTACACCCACGAACAGGCGCATCACGAGGTTGGACGTTGCTTGGAGTGCGGCTGTACTGAGTATTTCGATTGTCAACTAAAGCAGCACGCCGACACATACCTAGCCGACCAAATGCGATTTATGGGCGAACATAAGGAGTTCAATGTGAATTTCTCGCATCCATACATCGAAATTGATAACAACAAGTGTATCCTCTGCTCGCGCTGCGTTAGAATTTGCAAGGATGTAGTTGGAGCAAATGCACTAACGCTTGTAAAGCGTGGTTTCGAAACCTACGTTGCACCTGCATTGGGCGAAAATTTGGCTAACACAACCTGCGAATCGTGTGGTATGTGTATTTCGGCTTGTCCAACTGGTGCTATCACCGAGAATGTTCCATTCAAACCAGGCCCTGTAAAAACCGAAACATTCGAAACTATATGCGGATTCTGCTCCGTGGGGTGCACGCTAACTTTCCACCACCGTGGAGGTTACATCATGAAGGTGACTGGCGCAAACGGAATGGTTAATGCCGATGGAAACCTCTGTATGTATGGCAAGTTCGGTTATCGCAAGTTCAACAGCACAAGCAGACTGACCAAACCTTTGAAAAAGGTCAACGATAAGTTTGTAGAAATCAGCTTCGATGAGGCGTACCGAATGATTTCCGACCAAATCAAGAAGGTTAAACCTGAGCAAAACGCATTCTTTGCAGGAGCATCGCTAACCAACGAGGAGCAATACCTTGTTCAGAAGTTTGCACGTGCCGCTGCAAAAACCAACAATATTGGAAGCTTGCACTATATGAACGGAGATAGCGCCTTTGCAATTGACTCTTTGGCAAACTTCAACTTCGATTCCATCAAAAATACAAATCACATCTACCTACTTGCAAGCCAAATTAACAGGAACAATCCAGTGTTGGGATATATGCTCAATGCTGCTAAAAAGCCAATCACAGTAATTTCAACAAAAGAGAACAACCTTGCCGATAGGGCAAATGAGTTTATACAAATCCAATCCTACTATCACTTTGTAAAGGCTGTAAACCATTACTTGCTTGCTCACGACAAGCAAAATATGATTTTCATTGGCGACCACTGTGATAATTTTGGGAAATACGACTCAGAATTGCTACTTGCCAATTTTGCCGATTTATGCAAAACCGCAGGCACTAGCCAAACCGAGGTTGAGCGCTTTGCCAATGAATTCAACAACGACTTTGGCGCGTTGCTAGTATTTGCCGAAAACGAAGTTTCCAATGCCACGGCGCAGGAGATTTTCAACCTAATGTTTATTACAGGTAAGTTAGGGAAAACAAATGGAGGCCTAATTGCTCTTAAGCAGAAGAATAACTCTCACGGATTAATTGATATGGGCGTTAGACCCGAAACAGGTATTGGAATGCAAAGCATAACCAATCCTGAATTGGTATCGAAATTGAGAACCAAGTGGAAGGTTGACGAAATCCCTGCAAACACCTTGAATATTGAGCAGGCATTCAGCAATGGCGATTTTAAGAACATCGTTATTTTTGGTGAAGACCCTGTTGGTACTGCAATTCACAAACATAATGTTAAGGAGAACTTGAAGAAGGCAGAATTCATTGTGGTACAGGATAGCTTTATGAGCGAAACAGCCGAAATGGCTAATCTTGTATTACCAGCAAGTTTCTGGTTCGAGACTGGTGGCTCGTTCACCAACAGCAACCATATGGTACAATCGTTCCGCGAAGGATTAACACCAAAGGTTGAGCAAACAACGGTAGACCAACTGCTTGCGTTGCTTAAGCAATTCAACATCAACGGCTGCAAGGATGTTTACGATGTACAAACCGAAATACTATCGCTACTACCCCAACCCGACGGACAAGCAAAGTATTCGTTCGTATTAACCAGTTCTGATTCAGGCTATATGAGCTTTGTAAGCGGTTGTAACCACATAATGATGCAATTCGACAGGGAATTCGAAACCAAGCTAGAACATTCTAAAACCAACCAATATGAACGAGTTTAGGAATATTGATGATATACTCGATTTTGCAATCGAACGCGAGCAGGACGCTGTAAACTTTTACAATAAAATGGCTGCAGGAGCCCGCAATGCCGATATGAAGGCTACTTTTGAGCAATTTGCTCAGGAGGAAATGGGACATAAGGCAAAGCTTTTGAAGATAAAAGTAGAAGGTATTAACGCCCTCAAAAATGAGAAGGTTCAAGACCTAAAAATTGCCGACTACATTGTGCGCGAAGAGCATCGTGGCGAACTAAACTACGAGCAGGCATTGGTTCTTGCAATGAAACGAGAGAAAGCCGCATTTCGCCTATACTTAACACTCTCCGAAAGGGTTAAAGATACCGAGTACAAAAACCTTTTCCTTTCGCTTGCACAGGAAGAATCGCGCCACAAGTTGCGATTTGAACTGGAGTATGATGAGTTTGTTTTAAGGGAGAACTAATATAGTTCAATAATCTTACCCCCTCAAGGGTTTTTAACCCTTGAGGTTATTATTTTTCATGGCAATGATTTAACGTAGATTAAATCATTGCCATGAAATTACTGTATTTCAGTTGGTGCCTTTTTGGGAGTCCTTCTTACTCTAAGCGATTTTTGCTTTTTAAATTCTTTTTTCTTTTTAAAAAATTCACTTAAAGATTTTTCTTCAGAACTTGTTAAAGGTTCTTGGCTTCCAATAAAATCCACATTCAACTCTTTTCTCTTTGTTCTCATTTTATTGGTTTTTAAAATATCTGTCAATAAGTTTAAGTGCTGCCTGAGTTTCAATAATCATCAATCTTCCACCAAAATGAATTGCACCCAAAGTTTCTTCATAGTGCTTAATAAGTTGACTTTTCGAAATGAAGGCAATATTCCCTTCGTGTCCTCTCTGGAATGAAAGTTTACAAGCAAATGCAACTAAATTCCCAGGAACACCTGCATACATCTTTGTCTTTCCTTTGTTGAATGGTGCACTTTCAATTAAGTGTATATAAACGTGGTCTGATTTAACCTGAATGCTCAACAATCCTTGAATAATTTTTGGATTATTCACAATAGTCAACTTATAAACTTCTCTTTCAGGTTGCTTATACTCTGCCAACCAATTAAAAGCCCAACCATTCTTAATGGTTGCCAATTTCAGGTCATCTCTCCCTACAACTGAAACTTCAGTCGGAAAACTATCACCTGTTACAATATTCTCAATTGAGTTAGTGAGTTTGTCGACAACAAAATCCAATTCTAAGTTCTTCTGTTTTGTCATACTACAAATATACGAAAAACGGGTAAAAAATCATCAAAAAGAATAACCTATCAGCCTTTTGGCCTTATCATCAATGCACAGGAAAATTCATTCCTCAAGTTGCGATTTGAACTGGAGTATGACGAGTTTGTTTTAAGGGAAAACTAAAATAATTTGCTAGTCATACCCCCTCAAGGGTTTAAAACCCTTGAGGGGGTTGTTCTTTACCTAACCCTCAATGCCTTTCGCTAGTATATATCTGTTCAAAATTTTTCCCTACCAAAAAAACATTATTCCATTCTAATATATACCTTTGCCACGGATTCTGATTAAATGGCAAATGATTCGTATTGTTATTCGAATTCTTCTTGTAGCAGTATTTCTATACATTACAGCATCGTGTGTTGAACCGGGTCATTACCAGACCCGCGAGAGGTATGTTGTAGATACCAAGAGCCTATTTATTCGTAACGCCCCCTCGCCTATTTCTGAGATTATCTCCAGCTACAAACAAGGCGATACCATTATTGCGCTTGCATCGGATAAGTATTGGGTAATGGTAAAACTAGGCAGCAAAACAGGCTTTGTTTCTACCGATTACTTAAAAAAGATTGAACCACCAAAAACGCCTGCATTCCTCGATAAAGTTGAAAGTATAGCCAACTGGAAATCGTGGTATTTCTGGGTAATTGCTGTAGCAATTACTCTTTTCTGGGTTTTTATTGATGAGATGATTATCAAATTCAAGGAAAAACTTAAGAATAAGCACGAGATTTCGGTTAAAGGACTTCTTATCACGCCTGTTGTTTTCTTCGTTAACGCAATAATGTGTGGAGTTCTATACATTAACTGGAAAGACCAACTGCTGGAAAGTCTTCACAAAGGATTCTCGTTGGTTCCCGAAAACCTCGACATTATTAGCTGGGTACTTTGGATTCAATTACTAATACTACTAATCGGAATATCGCTCGATTTACTCGGCTCAATTTTCAAGAGCGGTGTTGCTTGGGGTATGCTCCTAACCCTTATCGACTTGTTGCTGGGAGTTTACATCTTTGCAGTTTCGTTCTACCTAACCATATCGCTCTACTACTTTGCAATCATCTTCCTTCTGATATTCTTTGGAAGCCAGTACATATCTATGGTTTACCAGAATAGTAAGCGTACTAGGCTGTATCAAAGGCCTAAGTAGTTATTGAGATTTTAAGTTATTAGGGAATTAGGCTCTTCCTGCTTCCAACTTCCTACTTCTAACTCACACATCAAACCCTAGGTATAAACCTTAACGAGTTTGCTTTGAACGATACCCAAACATCGGAGCCGTGCTGAAGTTCTAGTCGGTTTATGGATTCCCAAGTTACTAGCGCCATCACTTTAAAACCAACATCAACTGTAACCTCATATCCAAATCGTTGGGGGAATATATCAACAACTTTTCCTTGGAAAACATTTAATGCGCTCTGATTGGGGCTTGTTCGGGAAACGCTCACAGCACTTTCAGGAAAACATACAAAGCCATCGCCAATGCTTTCGTCGGTGTAACCACAAATTTTATGTCCGCTTTGCAGTTGAATTATCCTCAGTTCGTGCTCGGTTGTGTCAATAATTTGAGCGTGATAGAAATTCCGTACACCTGTAAATTTGGCCACAAACATCGATTTTGGGTTCTGGAATATCTCCTCGGCGGTATCGCACTGCTCAATTATTCCTTTATTCACCACCGCAACCCTATTGGCTAGCGATATGGCCTCCTCGTAATCGTGGGTGACGTGTATTATGGTTGTACCTTCCCTATTAATTGCTCTTAGAGCAGAGCGCAAACCAGCCCTCAACTGAACATCGAGCGACGATAAAGGCTCATCGAGCAGCAAAACCTTTGGCTCAAGTGCCAATGTGCGAGCCAACACCATACGCTGCAACTCCCCACCCGAAAGGGTTTGTGGATTTCTATCGAGCAGATGATTTATGGATAGTTTCTCCGCCAGTTCAATAACCCTGCGGTGCAACGCCCTACCCTTTACACCCTTTCTTCGCAATGGGTAAGCAATATTGCTATAAACTGACATATGCGGGAAAGCCGCATAATCCTGGAATACCAAACCAACACCACGTTTTGTAATAGGTTTTTGGGTGATATCCTCGTTATTGAGGTAAATAAATCCAGATTCGGGCCTTACCAAACCAGCAATGGTTTCGAGAATAACCGATTTTCCAGCACCCGATGGCCCCAACAGCATAAAGTAGTCGCCCTCGTTCACTGTGAACGAAACATCCTTCAGGGCAAACGCTCCCAAATTCTTCGACAATCCTTCTACCTTAAGCATTCTGTTTCCCTTTCCGCGACAAAAATCTGATAACAATAAACACCGACAAACAAACTCCAATAAACAGTATTGCTGCTGGTTGAGCATACTTCAAGCCAAATGTACCAAAACGTTCAAATATGAGAACAGGAGCAATCATAGGGTGATAAGCGATAATAACAACTGCACCAAACTCGCTCATTCCACGGGCAAACATCATCACCAAACCCGAAACAATGCTACGCCAAGCCAACGGAAGCGATATAGTGAAAAATACCGTTGCTGGCGATGCTCCCAAATTAAGCGCAGCCTTCTCTAAACGTTCAGGAACAAGAGCAAAACCCTCACGTGCAGCATTTATAAGGAATGGAATACTCACAAAAGCCATAGCCAAAGCAATGCCAGCAGGAGCTCCAATCAGCTCCAACCCTAAAGCCGAGGATGTTTTTCCCATGAAACTATCGCGGGCAATAAAACCAAGTAATGCAATACCCGCGGCAGAATGGGGAATTACTATGGGTAAATCGATAATTCCAAGCACAAGTCTTTTAAAGGGAAATTCGTAGCGAGCAAGCAAGTAGGCCAACGGAATTGCAAAAATTGCAAAAACAACCGTAGCCGCTATCGATACCCAAATTGTAAGCCAAATACTTTCAATCACCTCTTGCTCTGCCGCAGTATCAATCAGACTCTTTACAGGAGTAGAGATAACCATTCCAAGCAAAGGCGATATAATAAAAAGCAATACCAATCCACCCAGCAAGGCTGCTATTAGCCTAAACCAAGAGAAGTTCGTATGTTTGAATACTTTGCTTATCATTATCTTTCCAAAGTGACAGGTGACGAGTGATTAGTGACAAATAAAACAATTAATAATACATTTCCCAGTCACCCGTCATATGTCACCTGTCACAATTAAATTATTTTAACGCAAACACCTTAAGCGGTTCTGGAATGCTATCAAAACTAGCAGTTGGACCTGGTACAACTGAAGTTTGTCCCATCTGCTTTAGTATTGCCAATCCACCATTCTGGCTAAGGAAGAACTTGGCGAACTCAATGGCCAAATCGGGATTTTTACTGCTCTTGGGCATTGTTAAGCCATAAACCATTGGCTCGCCTACCATTGTAATAGTTGACTTTGGCGTTTTACCTAAAACCTCAACGGAAACTTTCTCGTAGTTGCTTTTATAGTATGGCGACGACAAGTTTATTTCAACAGGCAATGTCAAACTCTTAAGTCCGTGCTGAATTGCAACCGATTTATAAATAAAAATGTAATCAAGTACTCCAGATTCAAGCATCGATAGTAAATCAACCTCCTTGGGTCGCATATACTTATTGTCCTTTGCCAAAATCATTTCCGACATACCATCTTTTGCATAATACATATCGGCCAAACGGAGTGTCATAACAGTTCTATATCCACAGGGGTCGGAATTGGGGTCGCTTCGTCCATAAGCCACATCATCACGTTGAAGTATCTCAAACCAATTACTTGAGTTGATTTCGTCAGCATATCTCGATTTATCGTGATAAACTATTGACATCTCATTTCCAGCAAAGGGAATGCTCCAGGTTGCAAAACCATCTATTAGCAACTTCTCAATAACCTTATAGTCGGCAGAAAAAAACAAATCGCAGGGCTTACCTAAATCCGAAATTTTTCGTGCACACTCAACACTTCCTGCGGCCTCAAGGTATACCTTAACATAAGGGTTAACCTTTGCAAAACTGTCAACAGCGGCCTTCATTGGCATCGAAAGGCTTCCTGCGTGAAAAATTATGATTTCGCCTTTTTTAGACTCACTACTGCTACAGGCCAACAGAGCAAACGGAATAATAAAAAACAACAAATACTTAAAAAAACGCATAAATCTACTTATTAATAGTTTGAAAGAATTTCTTCACCACACGCTTAACCGACTCATCAAATTCATCGCGGAGCTGACGATACGCATCAACCAAAAGTTTACCATCGGGGTTTAATGTTGAGTGGCCTCCATCGCGCCCCCCTCGCGATTTATCGATAAGTGTAAAGCCCAACTTTAACTCCGACTGCCTCACCAACTCCCACGCTTTACGGTAACTTATATCCATTTTTTTTGCAGCAGCGGTTAATGAACCAAATTCCTCAATCAGCAGCAATAGCTGAAACTGCTCATGGGTAAGCACCAACTCTTTACTTTCCTCTCTACTTAGGAAAATACTATAATCGAGAAACACATCGTAATATTTTGAACCCTTTGGACCTGCCATAGCTGTTGTGTTATGTAAATATTTTCTTATCGCTAGTTACAAAAAAGTGCATCAACAAAAAAACTAATGAATAAATGATATTGGGATTAACTACAAAATTAGACTATTAATGATAACCAACAAATGATTTTAATCAGAATACAATTGCAA
>Ga0209066_10002997_pt1 | contig 19784 bp, 11 predicted proteins | sample All_14_2_FD_187198 | JGI IMG/M metagenome (GOLD analysis project Ga0209066, IMG submission 187198) | Freshwater microbial communities in response to fracking from Pennsylvania, USA - Allegheny Zone_MetaG_DW_15 (SPAdes) (version 2) ... | reverse complement strand
TCGGTAACCCCACAGCCTCTTCATCGCCGAGCGCGGCGGGCATCTACAAGCCGGACACGGCGGATATCTGGTGCAAACCACAACCTGCTCCGGACGGAGCGTGGGTGGCCTTGATCAAGCAGGGCGGGGGAATGCAGACCACGTTCAATGTGCCGAAGGCCGGATATTATCGCTTGGTGTTCCACACCGCCGTCAGAAATTACGTTGATAATAAGCACCGGTACAACATCCTGATCGACGGGCAGGAGATCGCACATGTCAGGCCGAAGCTTCTCTACTTCGAGCGCAAAGAGTATGTGCTGCCGCAGTTGTCGGAGGGGCAGCACACGCTGACTTTCCAAGGGGTCAACGAGGGGCCCGACCGGACGTCGGTGCTGGATAACATCAGGATCGAGAAAATCGAGACGGCTGCGGTGATCGGCTTTGTGACCAACGGGTGTTTCGAGGTCTCGGGGCCCGTGACAAACTATGACAATGCGACGGATCCCGGCAACTACAGCTACACCTATGTGGTGACCAACGCGGGCTGGGATTTCTCCCTTTCGGGCGTTCACCGGAGCGGGATCACGGAGGACTATTCGCCGTTCCTGTCGCAGCGCTTTGCCTCAGAGGGAACGCGGTGCGCGTTTCTGATGCAGCAGGGCGTCATGTCCACGACGGTCGCCTTCCCGACGAACGGGGTGTATGACCTTTCCTTCCTGACCTCGGCGCGGTTTGACTGGAGCATCAAGGACCCTGCGAACATCTATTACAACCTGCACGACTACCGGATCAAGCTGGGCGGCGAGCAGGTCGGCACGTGGGTCACGTATAAGAAATACTTCGAGCGCGTCACCTTCCGGCTGCCCGCGATCACGAACGCGCCGGTCTCGAAGGAACTCCGTTTCGAGGGCATCAACACGCTGGGCGGCGACAGGACGTCGCTGTTCGACGATGTGCGCGTCACGCGGCTTGAGGAGGGCGACCCGCTGAAGGACAGCCGTTTCGAACTGCCTGCGGGCGCCTTGGCGAATGGCGACACCTGGGAGAGCGGGATCACCAACACGGCGTGGACTTTCGACCTCGGGGCCGGCATGCGGAACATGAGCGGAATCACGCGCAACGGGTCGGCCTGGAGGTGCCCCAACGCTCCGGAAGGAACGGCGATGGCCGTTCTCCAGATGTCGGCGAACATGTCGCAGCCGCTCACGTTCGCAGAGAGCGGCGTATACACGCTGTCCTTCATGGCGGCAGGGCGTATGCGCGACTACCCGCGCTATTACCTGCACGACTTCCGCATCCTGTTCAACGGCGAGCAGGTGGGGTATGTGCAGACCTTCGACGAAACGTGGCGGCGCTACACCTTCCGATTGCCTTACGTGAGGGCCGGCGTGACCAACAGCTTGGTGTTCGACGGCATCAACAGCATCTATAACCAGCTGGGGCTGGCGGATGATCACGCCTCGTTCATCGATGACGTGCGGATCACGAAACAGGTGTCGGCCGCGCAGACCGATTCTCCCGGCGTCTACCGGGACGTTGTGGTCCGGCTGGCGGAGGGCAGTCAGCTGGCGCTTGACTTTCCGGGGCAAGTGGTGTTTAAAGAGCTCTGGTATGGGGACCAACTCTGTTCGGGAACGCTCGACGCGTCGAACACGAGTTTCCTGATCGGGGCGGGCTCCGTCTATGTGTCGCCCAAAGGCACCTTGATTCAGCTGGAGTGATGAGATCAGTGTTCGGATGGCCGGCCTCCTTTTTCGGCCGGGTTGTGGGGAACCGAGAGAAACATGTCTGATCGCAGGTACAGAGTGCGGTGGGTGACCGGCCTGTTGCTGATGCCGCTCTGCGCGATGGGTGCGGAGGCGTCGGCTAGGTTGCAGGCCTACACCTTCGCGCGGATCGATGCGGATACGGTCAGCAACAGCGTGGCCCTCTTCGGGTTCGGCAAGGCGGAATGGGCGACCGCGCAGACCGTCCGCGGTCTGCGCGCGCGGCTGGTCTTCCTTTCCGATGACAACGAGCGGCGGGCGGCTGTCTGGGTGGATGCCGGCCGGAATGAGGTCTGGCACGGCGCGGTCGAGAAAGCGACGGGGGTACCGCTTGAGATCACCTTCAATCCCGCTTCGACGCTGCGGATCCTCTCTTCCTGCGGCCGTTACGCGAGGAACGCACGGCTTGTTTTGGAGGACGCCCGGCTGGTTTTTTCGGATGGCCGCGAAACGCCGTTGGCCGCGACGATCCCCCCCGATTCTTCCGGACTCCGGTCGCCGCCGGCGTTCGGCCCCAAAACCTTTGCCGAGCCGCCGACCGTGCGTCTGAGTGCGGAGACGTCCGATGCTTTGGTCGTCGACGACTGGCTCGCGCAGCGCGGTCCAGCGTCTTGTCCGGAGGCATGCCGCCAGGAGCTGATGCGGGCTGAACGCGTTTTCGTCAGGCTGTCCGAGCGGCTCGCTGACGGTCTGCGGACGCAACGCCGCAGGGAACTGGACGACTGGAAGGCCCGGCTCGCGGCGGCTCCCGGCGATGAGGCGGCGTATCTTGAGCTGCGCCGTCTGAAGCGTCGGCTGCTGCTCGGAGATCCGGCGCTCGATTTTTCGGGCGTGCTCTGCATTGACAATCCCTTTTCCACGAGCGACCACCAGACGCTTGAACGGAACGCGGCGTATGCGGTTCCAGGCGGACGGTTGCTGGCGCTGGAGGGGCTGGGGCCGGACGCCGCGGTGCGCAAGCTGGCTCCGGACCGGTCGGCGGCCGCTTTTTTGCGTCCCGATCTTTCGTTCGACGGAAAGAAAGCGCTGTACTGCATGAAGCGGTCTGAGGAGTCCGCCTACCACATCCACGAGATCGGGATCGACGGGCAGGGCGAGCGCCAACTTACGAAAGGCGACTATGACCATATCGACCCGATCTATGCGCCGGACGGGGGGCTCGTCTTCAGCACGACGCGCTGCAACCAGTTCCTCCCTTGCGGGGGATCCCAGTTCCGCATGTTCATTCTGGCGCGCTGCGACATAGAGGGCCGCAATATCCGTTTCATCAGTACGAACCATGAATCCGATTACACGCCGTCTTTTCTCCCGGATGGCCGCATCCTGTACACGCGGTGGGAGTATTACGACAAATCGGTGAGCCGTGTCCACAGCCTCTGGACGGTCAACCCCGACGGGACGGCGGCGGGCACGCTGTGGGGGAACCAGAGCCGCTGGCCGGATATGCTTTTGAACGCGCATGCTGTTCCGGGAAGCAACAAGCTCCTGTTCAACGCCGGCGCGCACCACGACTTCTATGCAGGGCCGATCGGGGTCATCGATCCGAACGAGGGGATGAACTATCCCGACGGCGTCTACAATCTGGCGCCCGGCGTTCCGTGGGCCGAGGTGGGCAAAGGGCCGGCCGACAAGGCGTACAACGAGACGTTTCAGGAGCCGTCCTGCTACAAGGCGTTTCAAACGCCGTTTCCCGTCAGCCGCGACCTGTTCCTCGTCTCGGCCCGCACGGGGAAGAGCCTGTCTACGGCTTCCGATCCTGATCCAGGTTGGTTCCGGCTGTACCTGATGGACTACGACGGCAACATGGAGTTGCTCTATCAGGGAGCCTACAACGTCTTGCATGCGCAACCCATCCGTTCCCGCCCGAGGCCGCGCGTCGTTCCTTCTGTTGTCCGGGCTCCGGAACGGATGACCGCCAGCGGCCAGCAGGCGGAAGAGGGGACGCTTTTCACGTCTGATGTCTACGAGGGCACAACCCTACCCCGCGGATTGGTAAAAGCGCTGCGGATCCTGGACACCGAGCCGCACACCTACAGCAGCGCGCGAGGTCTGGGATACACGCCGGGGCAGGCCGCGCCCTATATTCGCCGCGGGGCCTTTCCCGGTACCGATATTGTCGGCGAGCATGGCTCCTCGTTCATTTATGCCGACTCGCCGAAGCGCGTTCTGGGCACGGTTCCGGTGGAGGCGGACGGGAGCTGCCACTTCAAGGTTCCCTCCATGCGCACCGTGTTTTTCCAGCTGTTGGACGAGAAAGGGCGCTGTCTCCAGACCATGCGCTCCGCCACGCATGTGATGCCGGGCGAAGCGCGGGGGTGCACGGGATGTCACGAGACGCGGGCGGTGGTGCCTCCGTACGGAGGGGGTGTCGCGTTGCGCCGGGCGCCGAGCGTGCCTGCCCGCCCCTCTTGGGGTGACGCCACCGTCAGTTTTCCCCGTTTCGTGCAACCGGTTTTGGACAAGCACTGCGTCCGCTGCCATGGCGGCACGGCGCCGAAAGGGGGCCTGGATCTCACACACCGCACGGAGCCGGGCTCGGAGTTCAGTTGGCCGTATGTGCGTCTGGTCTTCGGAGACCGGCCTAAAACGGTGGCGGACATGCCGAAGACGACGGTCGCCGGCCCGGTCTTCACCGCTTGCACGTATCCGAATCCCGAAGTCAGATTCCCAACTCAGGAAACCGTGGTTCCGCCGATGACCGCCATGAGTTACAAGAGCCGGTTGATCGATATTGCCACGTCGGGGAAACATCACGACGTTCGGGTTTCTCAGGAAGAGGCGGATCGTTTGATCGCCTGGGTTGATGCGCTTTGTCCCTATTTCGGGATGGAAGAGCTGCTCGCCCAGCCTGATCCCGACCCCAAGGCAAACGCCGAGTTCTCATATACGGCCCGGATGCGGACCGCGCCGATGGTTCACCGTGCGTTTTTGCAAGACGATTTCGAGACACAGGACGATCGACTTCCCAAAGCCGCAGACGGCACCGTCTTGCCGTCTATCGAATTCATGGAGGGCCGACGGTGCTACCGCATCCCCGCGACGCCTCTTCAGAAGGAGTGCGGCCGGAATGGAATGGCGGCGGTTCCGTGACCGCTATACCGACAAGGAGTTTAGAATGCGTTTAGACGCGTCCTTTAGATTGTGGCCGATCCTGCTGCTCAGTCGGGGTCTGGTCGCCGAGCCTTTGCCCGAGGCGTTGCTGTCGCACAAGGTCGTCTATGTGATGAGGCAACAGTACCCGAAGGATCACCACAATACCGGCACCGATTTCGCGGTAGGCGAGTGCAGCGTGAGGAACATCCGTACCGGCGCGGCGATCCGCACGGTCGATTTTTCGGACGGGAACAAGACGGTAACGCTGTTGGATCTGCCACAAGGGCTTGTCCGGGATCTGGAGGTCTCGTACGACGGCACGCATTTGCTGTTCGCGATGCGGCGGGACGGCGCTGAGAATTTCCATATCTTCGAGATGCGCGCGGACGGCAGCGGGTTGAAGCAGTTGACGGTCAAGTCGGATGCGGTGGATATGGATCCCGCGTATTTGCCGGACGGGCGCATCGTTTTCTCCTCCACGCGCGACGCCAAGTACTGCGGCTGCAACCAGCACATTCAGGCCAACCTGTTCGTGATGAACGCGGACGGGACCAACATCCGTCAGCTCGGGCACAACACGCTCTACGAGTCGCGTCCCTCCGTGCTGCCCGACGGGCGGATCCTTTACGACCGCTGGGAGTATGTGGACCGGCACTTCGGCCCTTCGTTCGGGCTGTGGACGATGACGCCGGACGGCCGCACGCCTGCGTTGTTCTATGGCAACAACGCGTGGTCGCCCGGGGCGATTTTCGACGCGCGGGCGCTGCCCAAGGCCGGCGGCGGTTTCTATGCCGAGCGGGTGGTGTGCGTGTTCGGTTCCTGCCACGACCGTCCGTGGGGCGCGCTTGTGATTCTCGACCGTCAGCGAGGGCTAGACGGGATGGCACCGCTTATCCGCACCTGGCCGTCCGACCTTTCGCGCTACCTCGTCTATTCGGCGGATTACCGCGACGGGCGCGACTTGCGCAATCCGATGGCGGGTCACATCGACACGTTCGGCAATTCCTGGAACCCCAGCGCCGGTGTGCCGCTCAAATATGAGGACCCGTACCCGCTGGACGAGACGCGTCTCCTCTGCTCACGGATGGTCGAAGAGGGGAAAGAGCGGACCGGCGTCTTTCTGCTGAACGCGAATGACGGCAGCGAGACGCTGCTGCACACCGACGGGCCCGGGTGTTTCGATCCCCAGCCGCTGATGCCGCGGCCGAAGCAGCCGGTGCTCCCGGAGAAGATCGACCTCACATCCGGGACGGGCACGTTCTATGTGACCGACATCTACAAGGGAACGGGCATGGAGAACGTGCCGCGCGGGACGATCAAGACGCTGCGCGTGGTCGAGGCGCCGCCCAAGCGTTACTGGACCGGGCCGCTTTGGGAGGCGGACACGCTTCAGCGCCCTGCCATGAATTACAACTGCACCAGCAGCAAGCGCATTCTCGGCGACGTTCCGGTGGAGGCTGACGGCTCGGTTTCGTTCGAGATGCCGGCGGAACGTTTTGTGTTTTTTCAGGCGCTCGACGCGAACGGCATGATGGTGCAGTCCATGCGCAGCGGCACGTCGCTGCAGCCGGGCGAGCACGCGGGCTGCACGGGATGTCACGAGAGCCGCTACGACTCGCAGCCGCCGCAGACCGGCGTCGTGCCGCTTGCGCTTCGCCGTGCGCCCAGTCCGCTCAAGCCGTGGTACGGGCCGGAGCGCGACTTCAACTATCTGGCCGAGGTGCAGCCCGTTTTCGACGCGCACTGCGTGAAATGCCACGACTATGGGAAGGAGGGCGAGAAGGCGCTCAACCTCTGCGGCGATCTGGGCATCGCTTTCAACGTTTCGTATCTCGAGATCCGCAAGCGTTCTCCGCTGCGCTGGTATCCCGACAAGCCGGGGCAGAAGAAAGAGTTGGTCAAGCCTGTGGATGACGGTCCGCCGGAGGTGTTGCCGCCCTACGCGTGGGGCGCGTGCCGCAGCCGGCTGGTCGACGTGATTCGCGGCGGCCACCACGGCGTCAAGCTGCCTCAGGAGGCGCTCGACCGGATCGTCACGTGGATCGATCTCAACACGTCGTACTACGGAACGTACGCCTGCAATTTCCCTAACAATCCCTACGGGCGTTGCCCGCTGACCTTCGCGCAGATCAATCGGTTGGCCGAGCTGACGGGCGCGGGAATTGACGTGAAGACGAAGGGCGCGGTCGAAGGGCCAGAAGCGGGGACGGGCGTCAATTTCACACGACCTGAGCGGAGCCCGTGCCTGAAAGGTATTCCTGACGCCAACGACCCGAAGTATGTCGAGGCGCTGGCACTGATCCGGCAAGGACGGCAGACGCTCTATGCGACCACGCGGGCCGACCTGTCGAGCTTTGTGCTCCGCAATCCGGTCGACCTCGCGCGTGAACGCCGCGCTGCTGAAGCGAGGGTGACGCAGGAACAGATCAAGCGTGCGATTCTCGATGGGCGGCGGCTAACGGACATGCCGTAGCGCCCTTCGCTGCGGTCACCGCGTCCGATGGAATGACAGCCACGCCGTAAGCGTGCGGCTGAGCCGTCAGGGGTAATGGATGACCGGCACCTGTCCGGCACGCCACGCGCTGGGGGTGATGCCGAACTCCCGTTTGAACTGCATGGCGAAGTGCTGGGACGAGGAGAACCCCAGGGATTGGGCGATAGCCGTGACGGAACGGGAACTCTCGCGAAGCAGCTCCGAGGCGGTTCGCATCCGGCAGGCGAGCAGATAGTTGTAGGGGGGGGAGCCGGTGAGCTGTTTGAAGCGGGTGATCAATTGGCTGGGCGAGAGAGCCGTCAGGCGGGCCATCTCATCCACAGAGTACTCTTGTTCCGGGTGGCGGCGCATCTTTTCGATGAGGGTAACGATCTTGTCGCCTCCCGGGACGCTTTCGGAAGGGGTCTGCGCCACTTCGATCAGCGCGAGCATAAGATCCAAGACGGTGCCCCGCAGAGCAAGGCTGCGGAATGGTCCGGCCGGCAGCGTATCGCAGAGCCTGAACAGCCGCTGGAAAGTATGGCGGAGCCGGTCGGAGGCTTTGAACGGGGTGGGCGGCAGGGCATGGAGACCCTGCCGCAGGGCATCCGACTCGGCTGCGGGCAGGCCAAGGATGGGACGTGAAGCGGGGCTGAGGCGGAAGAAGAGCCAAAACATGACGAGCCCTTTTGGATTGGTGCTGAGGCGGTGCGGCTCATCCGGCTGGGTCACGAACACGTTGCCCGGCAACAGGCGAAGCGCCTTTCCGCCGCATTCAAACACCAGAGAACCCCGCATGCAGAGCGTCATTTCGAGGCAGCCGGGGTGGATGTGTTCTGAGACGCTCGGCCGACAGCTCTTGTAGTGGCTGCACCCCAGCGCTGGCACGCACGGCAGCCCGTCCTTCTCAAGGTTGAGCACGCGCCGCTCTGGCGTGTTGTCGTAGTTGAAGGGCAATGTGCAGACCGACTTACTCATGGCATTCATGATACGCGTTTGTTTTCTCTGCGGCAAGGGCGTGCAAAAAACAACTATGGAGAAAACTTGGACGCGGTTCTTTTAGACCTGTGCTAAGTTGCTCGTGTTCACGAGAGGGATGGAACATGGAGACAGTCACACGGTAGGCGATTGTTTCGCGATGGCAAAAATTCGCTCGAAATAAGGATACGAGAGTGCCATGCGTTGTAGGGATGTCAGTGTTCGTGTTGTTCGTCGTGATATCGAAGTGGCGTCCAGCTCGAATCGGGCTTGCAGCGATCTCTTCTGGCAGGGCTGCTGCGGCCTCCCGGTTTTGTCATCAGCCGGGGTGTTGTGTTCATGGGGACTATGATCAAAGCGTATTTGATTCCTAAAAACGGGGTGAACCCAATGCGGAACCAGCATGTTTTTAATGCCGGCATGTTTTTCGTGTGGATGGCGTGCGCGGGCTTTGTGCGGGCGGATTCTTTCGAGGGATATATCGGAGCGCCTCAGGGTGTTCAGTCGGTTACTAACCGGGCTTTCACAGGCATCCCGAGTTTGGCGATTGCCGACAACGGACGACTTTGGGCGACGTGGTATGCCGGGCCGACGCCGGGGGAGGATGCCAACACGTATGTGGTGTTGACCACGAGCAGTGACGGCGGAAAGACGTGGAGAGAGAAAGCGGTTGCCGATCCCGACGAAGCTGGGCCGCGCCGCACGTTCGACCCCCAGCTCTGGATTGCCCCTGACGGGAAAATGCGGTGGTGTTGGACGGAGCTCAATACTCGGGACAGCACGAAAGAGGTTTTGTGGATGATGGTGTTGTCCGAGCCGTCTTCGGAAGACCCGCCATGGGAGAAGCCTGTCCTCATCGCCCGAGGTCACGCCGTGATGATGGGCAAGCCGCTGGTTCTTTCGACGGGCGAGTGGGTCTTTCCGGTTGCCTCGCGATTTGAGGAGCGGAGTTCGGGAATGGTCGTCTCCACGGACGGCGGTAAAACGTGGATGCTTCGGGGTGGCGCAACCTTGCCAAAAGCGGCACGCCTGTTCGATGAGCATTCGTTTGTCGAACGCCGGGACGGCTCGGTCTGGGTGCTGGCACGGACGAAATTCGGAATCGCCGAGAGCGTCTCGACGGATCGCGGCGCGACTTGGGCGCCAATGCGCCCCTCGTGGTTGCAGCATACCTCCGCGCGGTTTTTCATCCGGCGCTTGGCTTCGGGCAATCTGTTGTTGGTGAAGCACTGCCCCTTGTTTAAGGATGTCGGCCGTTCCAAGCTCACGGCCTATCTCTCGACCGATGACGGCGCGACGTGGAAAGGCGGGCTGCTGCTGGATGAACGGACCGGCGTCTCCTATCCCGACGGGCAGCAGACGGCCGACGGACAGATCCACGTCGTTTACGACTATGACCGGATTGGGGCAAGCCAGATCCTTCTCGCGTCGTTCCGCGAGGCGGACGTGTTGTCGGGCAAGACGGATTCCCCGAGTGTGCGTCTGCGCTGTTTGGTGAGTCAGGGTACGGGTGGAAAACGGAAAGCGGCCCGTTGAACGAAAGGAGTGTCCGCATGGACTACGAAGAGATGAAGGGGGCGTACTCCGCATTGATGACGCCTTATACGAAGGATAACCGAATCGATGTCGAGATGATCGGGCGGCTGGTGGAACACCAGCTCGCCAACGGCCTGCGCGGTTTTTTTGTCGGCGGCTCGACGGGCGAGGGCATGTTGCTCAGTTACGCGGAACGCACGATGCTTCTGGAGACTGTGATCCGGGTGAACCGGGGCCGGGGGAAGGTGATCGCGCATGTGGGGCATGTCTCGACGGACGAATCCGTGAGGCTGGCGCGCCACGCGGCGGATGCCGGTGCGGACTGGGTGTCGTCGACGGCTCCGGTCTATTTTGCGCAGACCTTCGACGGTGCGCTCTACCATTACCGCCGGATCGCCGAGGCGAGCGATCTGCCTTTTATGGTGTATGCTTTTTTCACGACGGTCGACCCCGTGCGCGATCTGCGGTTGTTTGAAATCAAGAACCTGCGCGGCATGAAATACACCAACATCGATTACTATAGCGTCCAACAGTTGCAGGAGCGGTTGGACAAGTCGGCGCTTTTTCTCTCAGGCGTGGATGAGATGACGGTCCCCGCGCTGGCATCGGGATGTTTTCAGGGCTGCATCGGCATGATGTGCAACATGCTGCCCCGGCAGTTCACCGAGATCTGCCGGTTGATGCTCGACGAGAACGACCCGGCGGCGGCGCGACCGATCCAGAACGAGGCAAACGCCGTGATTGCGCTTAAACACGGTTATGGCGGACTGCCGTGCGCCAAGGAGATGATGCGTTTCATCGGTTTGGACTGTGGTCCATGCCGCGGTCCTTTTCCGCCGCTGTCCGAGGAACAGGCCGCTCATTTGTCCAGGCTGTTCCGGGCGCAGGGGATCCTGAAGGCAGTGTGACAGAAACGCCGAACGCCCCACTTCGTACGTCGAAGGGAACACAACGTCGGAGTTGGGCGTTGGCCGTTGCGAGTTCCTCGTTATCGAACCTGCGCTGAACGTTGAACATACGGCGTTGGATCAGAAGGCCTTGATGATAGGGGATTGCCCGTTGCGCCACTCGGTAGGGGTGATGCCGAACGCGCGCTTGAAATGCCCGGCAAAATGTTGGGCGGAGAAGAAGCCGAGCGATTCCGCGATCATCGTGATCGGCATACCGGTCTCGCGCAGGTTCTTCTGTGCGGCGCGCAGCCGGCACGCGAGCAGGAAGGTATAGGGCGGGAGGCCCGTGAGCTGTTTGAACTGGGCGTTAAGGCGGCTCTCGGAAAGCGCGGTTGCGCGAGTGAGCCGCTCAATGGAATAGTCGTGTTCGGGGTGCTGCCGCATTTCGCCGATGATTTCAGAGAGTCGTTTGTTCTCCGGATGACCGGGATCGGTTCTTGCCGCCTTGATGACGGCGAGGAGCAGGTCGAGGACGGCACTGCGCATGGAGAGGCAGCGAAACGGGCTCCGGGGCGCTTCGTCATAAAGTCTGAACAGTTCCTGAAAGGCGAGACGTATCGTTTCGTTGCCCCTGAAGAGGTGGTGGGGTAATGCACGCAGGGACTCCCGCAACGCGTCTGATTCCGCCAGGGGCAGGTGAAGGACGGCTTGCCGCACCGGATCGAAGCGGAAGAAAAGCCAATACATGACCAAGCCTTTCGGATTGGAGGAGAGGTGATGCTTCTCTTCTGGCTGGGTGACGAAAATATTGCCCGGGAGCAGCCTGTAGTCTTTGCCCCCGCATTCGAAGACGAGGGATCCCCGCATACAGAAGGAGAGCTCGAGACAACCGGGGTGACTGTGCTCGGAGAGCGTGGGACGGCAACTTGAGTAGTGGCTGTAGCCGAGGACGGGAATACATGGAATGCCGTCGTGCTCAAGCGAAAGCACACGACGTTCCGGCGTGTCGATATAGTCGAATAGGGGAGTGCTGTAATGTTTTGACACGGTACGACCATGATACGTGTTCGCGGCAAAGGAGGCAAGCCCGCCGCGTGGCAACACAGGGAACAGACGGCGGTGTCGCTTATGAGAAGTTCCGGTTAAGCCGCGATTGAACTGATGGAGAGCGGTGCGGTCGCGTTGCCGGATGGGATAAAAGATGCTACGATGATACCACATTGTTAAATGAGGATTGAGAAGCGCAGGATAGGTTGCGCGCGAAAGGAGAATGATGCGTACACGACTCGCATGCGTTGTCATCGGTGCGGCTTTTGCCGCAGTTCCGTCGTTTCTGTTGGCTCAAGCCGTCGTTGACCAGTGGCGGTACACGTTCGCTCAGCCGGAGGGTGCGTGGCAAGCGTCGGCGTTCGATGATGCGGGCTGGAAAAAGGGCTCGGGCGGATTCGGCACGGCCAACACGCCGAACGCGCGCGTCGGAACCGACTGGCGAACAAAGGCGATCTGGTTGCGCAAGCGTTTTGACCTGTCGCGCGATATGGAGAAACCGGCGTTGCTGGTCTACCACGACGAGGATGCGGAGATCTTCCTCAATGGCCAGCAGGTGTTATCGCTGAAGGGGTACATCACGGCGTACAAAGTCTTTCCGCTCGGGGAGGCGCAGCGCGCGCTTCTCAAGCGGGGGGAGAACGTTCTGGCCGTGCAGTGCAGGCAGGAGACGGGCGGGCAGTTCATCGACGCGCATGTGATTGAGGCCGACGCGGTGCCCGTTCTGCCGGTGCCGGAGCGCAAGCCGTTCGTCAGCGGGCTGATAACGCCGTGGGGCGAGAAAGTCACTGACCAGAACGCATGGCAGGGGTATCCCCGCCCTCAGCTGCGGCGTGAGCGGTGGCAGAACTTGAACGGCTCTTGGGAATACGCCGTAACCCCTGTGGGCCAGCAAGAGCCGCCTCGCCAATGGCAGGGGCGTATCCGGGTGCCTTTCTGTCTGGAATCGAAGCTCGGCGGCGTGCAGAAGATGCTGCAGTCCGGGCAGGCGCTGTGGTATCGGCGTACGTTCGACGTCGCGGCGGCCGAACGCACACTGCTGAACTTCGAGGCGGTCGATTACCGCTGCCGGGTTCTCGTGAACGGCAAGGCGGTCGGCGAGCACCGCGGCGGCAACACCCCGTTCTCGTTCGACATCACGGAGGCGGTGCGGGCAGGGGCAAACGAAGTGCTGGTGCGTGTGGAGGACGAGCAGGAAGGCTTCCAGTTGCGCGGCAAACAGACGCTCAATCCGCACGGGATATTTTACACTCAGGTTTCCGGCATCTGGCAAACGGTGTGGCTTGAGCAGGTGGGGGCCAGCCACATCAAGAACCTGGTGATCCGCACCGACGCCGCTACCGGCACAATCAACGTGACCGCCACAGCGGAGGGTGCCGCAAAGGCCGTTGGGCTGCGGGTCAAAGACGGCGACCGGCAAGTGGCGAACGCTGCGGGTGCGGCAGGGAAAGAAATCCCGGTGACCGTCGTGGCCGCCAAGCTATGGTCGCCAGCCTCACCGCATCTCTATACGCTCGAAGTGGACTTGCTGGACGGAGCCGGCCAGGTGGTGGACACGGTCAGCTCGTATGCCGGCATCCGGACGGTGGGGAAGACCCGGGACGCGCAAGGACACCTGCGGTTCACCTTGAACGGCGAGGTGCTCTTCCACTGGGGGCCGCTTGACCAGGGGTGGTGGCCCGACGGCTTGCTGACGCCGCCATCGGAGGAGGCGATGGCCTTCGAGATCGGTTGGCTGAAGCGCGCCGGGTTCAACATGATCCGCAAGCACATCAAGGTCGAGCCGCGCCTGTATTACTACCAGTGCGACCGCTTGGGCATGATGGTGTGGCAGGATCATGTGAGCGGCGGCAAAGGGGCGCCCTGGACCTTTCTCAATCCGGAGCCTAAGGATGCGGAGTGGCCCACCGAACATCACGGTCAGTTCATGATTGAGCTGGCGCGCATGATCGATAACTTGGAGAGTCATCCTTCGATCGTGTGCTGGGTGCCGTTCAACGAGGCGTGGGGACAACACCAGACCGTCGAGGTCGGCACGTGGGTCGCGCGGCGCGATCCGACGCGTCTGGTGAACATCGCCAGCGGCGGCAACTTCTGGCCGGTTGGCGACATTGTTGACGCGCACCGGTATCCGCACCCCGGCTTCCCGTTTGAACAGGGCAAGGACGGCCGCTTCGACGGATATGTCAAGGTCGTCGGTGAGTTCGGCGGACACGGCTACCCGGTGAAGGGTCACCTGTGGGACGCCGAGCGGGACAACTGGGGCTACGGGGGCCTGCCGAAGAGCGAGGCGGAGTACAAGGAGCGCTTCGCCACCTCGATCAAAATGTTGAACGAGCTGAGGCCGCAAGGCATCGCCGGCGCCGTCTATACGCAGACCACCGACGTGGAGGGCGAGATCAACGGGCTGATGACTTACGACCGCAAGAGCATCAAGATCCCGGCCGAGGAGCTGGCCGAGCTGACCGGCGTGCTGTTCAAATGACAGTGGCGGGCCGGGCAGGTTGAAGCCTGCACTAAGGGCGGTGCTCGGAAGGGCCTCTTGGGCGGCGAGGGGCGTTGGTGCCTTACGAGCCAACAAACACGATCAAGAACAAGTTGTTTCACCACGAAGGCACGAAGAGCACGAAGTTCTTTATTGACTCGCCCCTTCTTCGTGAACTTCGTGGTGAGGATTTTGGGTTGCGGGCACCGCCCGCGTCAGTTGAGATCCTGTGGGCCTGTCACGGCTTTTTCTTTTAGAGCATTTTTTCAACGCAGGATTAGGCAATTCGCATTATGGCGAAATAGCACATAATGACCCGTTTTCGGGTTGAGTCGAGGGGCCAAACGTTTGAGATAAGATTCATCACCACAGAGGACACGGAGGCCGGAGGATTCCAACAAGGTGGAACGTGCCGTCCCGGCGCGTTTCCTCCTGCGTCAGACAAATAAGTGTGCGCAAACTTCGGCGATCAAAGAGGTTAAAGATAGGGCTGACACCTTTTCCCATGACGCTAGTTTACAGCCCCGAACCCCTACGGCATTCGAAGCCGATAAAAACGCCCGGCATAATTGGTAATCTGAGAATCACTGAATAAAAATGAACCGCCGGAGAGCGTGCCGGTCTGCACGAACTCCCATCTGCCGCCAGTCAAATTTGTACAGGATTCCACCGCCACATCAAAATTATTGGATCCGGTGACAACGAATTCAAACCGGTTTGACCTTACGCCAAAGCTGGTGCTGTCCATTTGAATCCGGGGGTTCCATACCACAGCCGGACAGGCTGCCCACGGATTAGTCCACCCGGTGGTCCCCGGCAGGTAATACACTGTTGTCACATTGTCATTCCAATAAAATGCATACCCGCCGGGAGTTGGCGCATTACCGTGGAAATAAATCCCTTTCATCTTATTGCACCGTTGAAAGGCATACCATCCGATCGATGTTACATTGGTGCCGATTACCGCTCGGGTCAGCTGGGTACAACCTTGAAATGCGCCATCCCCTATTGAAGTAACGCCATTACCAATGGTTACACTGACTAGACTGCAGGAGTCGAAAGCGCCGTAACCAATGGTTATAACGTTGTCCGGAATTACCAGATTGCTTAGCCCGCACCCTTTGAAGGCTTCGTTTCCAATGCTGGTGACGCCGGTTCCGAGAGTAATACCGGCTAATCCTGAACAGTATCGGAAAGCATAGTTACCGATGCTGCTGACACTATTGGGGATCTTTACTTCGTTTAACCCGGAACAGGATGAAAAAGCATACTGTCCCAGGCTGGTTGTTCCGGCACCGATGGTCACATGGGTCAGGCCCGAACAATAATAGAAGGCATAATTGGCGACTGTGATCACGCTGTCAGGAATTGTGACTCTGCTAAGTCCAGAACACTGCCTGAAAGCAGAAGTTCCGATCCTTGTGATACCGTTGGGAATGACAACGTTGGTCAAAGCAGTACGACCTAGAAATACATTATCCCCGATACTGGTGACCGGAAAACTTTCAATCGAGCCGGGAATGATTATCGCTCCGCCGGAACCTGTGTAATTCGTGATAATGACGGTACCGTCAGTCACCGCATAACCAAAATCACCAAACTGCGCGGCATTTCCGACGACAGGAAAAATAGAGAGGAAACATGACATTCTGAATATCTGGTTGAGGCTCACCTTCGAAACAAATTTTCTGCCCATAACACCCTCCCGAGGGTACGCACCGTACACATCCGACCCTCCGCTGTTCCTCGTGCAGGCGCGTCCGCGCCCGCATGTCTGGCCGGGTTGCGCCATCCTACCCGAAAACAGTCAAATCGTAAGCTTTTCGACACCCGCCGTCAACGCCGGGCCGGAAAGTTCCCGTCCGACTGGCCCCGGGCACTTTCACCCCGCCCCGGAACTTGACTGTGCCTCCGTGATCCGCCCCTGCCGTATCCCGTCGCTCCCGGAAAATGCAGCTTATACGTCCTGTCCGCCCCGTTTAGGCCAACTGCCGGAAAAGCGGGCGCCGACAGGCCCTCTTGTCGAAGGACAGGACGGCGTCGCCGGCATGCGCGGCTGCGGCGTGGCCGGTCAGCAGGTCGGAAAGGTCGCAAGACGTCTTGCGGGCATCGTCCAGCAGACTCCGAGGCACAGTCTCCGAGTCAACCTTCAGGAAAGACATGGACGTCAGGGCGTTGACGGCTTCGAGAATCTCGCGCCGAGGCAGGTTGTAAACGGACTCCAGCACCCAGAAGAGTTCAAGCAGGACGGGCAGGGAGACAAAGAATTCGTTCTTCTTCGCTTCGGCTTCTTTGAACAACCGGTACACGGCTTGCGTCTGAGCTTCGTCATCGGCTACGAGAAGCCGCGCCAGGATATTGGTGTCGAGCCCCTCATGGCCGGACCCTCCGGGCCAGCCGCTGCCGGATCGCCGCATTCATCGCGTCGACCGCTACGGGCGGTTGTCCCTTGCGCTTCAGGATGCCGAAGGCGTCGTCGACACTGCGTGACAGGGGCCTCATCACCGCTTCGCCGTCGGACAAGGTGAAGGTGACCCTGTTGCCGGTGCGGAGCTTAAACGCCTGGCGAAGCGACTTCGGCAACGTCAACTGGCCTTTACTGGATAGTGTGGCGGTAAGCATAGATATACATTCCTTACTTGATTGATTCCCTTACAGTTTAGACAACGAACAGCGAGTCCATCAAGCCCCTACGCAGGTCGGCCGCGCCGTAATCGGCTGGTGCCGGGGCGTTTCATTCGTGAGGATTCTGGCAAAGTGCGTGCGATGTTGGCCCTTGCCCGTACGGAGGGAAGTCTCCGTAGCGTTCCGCCACGCGATGGTCAAGATTTTAGAATCGTGAAATATTGAACGCCTGCTTGCCGGCACCGTGTTATCTTACGGACACTGTGTTGAAGGGGAACTGAAGAAGGAGTGCAAATGAGAAAATTAGATACACGGATGGCGGCGGTCGCCGCAACGGTCCTTTCTTTTTTGCTCACGGGTTTCGCCCGAGGTTCTGATTTGGTGTGGACCGGTTCGGTGGGAGGACTGTGGGGCTCAGGGCTCAACTGGACCAACAGCGCGGGAGAAGCTACAGCGTTCGCGACGGGCGACAACGTGAGGTTTGACGACGGGGCGTCGATCAAAACAGTTAGCCTTTCGGCCGCAGTGACGGCCGGGAATATCCTCTTTGAGTGTGGACAGAACTACACGCTGACCAATGTGGCGGGAGGAATAATTGCGAATGCCACCGCCTTTGTCAAACGCGGCAGCGGGACGGTGACGGTGAATAGCACCGGACACACCTATACCAATGACATCCGTGTCGAAGCCGGAACTCTAGTCGCGAATGTGGCCAACGCCGGCTCTTCCTCGCCGCTGGGGTCGGGAACCGCCGAACGCCGAATCTACGTCTCCACGAACGCCACGCTGCGTCTGGCCGAGCGCAACAGCTTCGGAGGAGCTGATGCGACGGCGCTCAAAGCTGAAATTCACGTGGATCAGGGTTTGCTGGAGTTCGGCAAGCCGGGCGGGGTGAAAGGCGTCAACACGCTCGGGAACCTCACACTTCATAATGCGTCAATGGCGTACACGAATATGGGCGAGGGCACGTACGGTTTTCTCAAAGTGTGTCGAACGTTCAGCCTGTCGGGCACCCAGCCGTATGACTTCTCAAATTTCGGCCGCTCGGATCTTTTCATGCTCTTGAATTCGAATCCCCATACGGAGTTCAGGGTCGCGGACATCACAGGAAACGCGGGTGCTGATGTCACGCTCCGCTTTCCCCTCAAGCATGTCTCCTCGTTGCCGGTCAGCGGTCTGATTAAGACGGGGCCGGGGTCGATGGTGCTGGCGAATGCGGGCTCGACGTTCCAGGGCAACATACAGGTCCGCGAGGGCGAACTGGTCGCGGCAGCCGCGAAGGTGGACACCAACAACGCGCAGACGGTGCTGGGCAACGCGCGCCTCAGCCGCAGCATCTATGTGGGCACCAACGCGACGCTGACCTTCGCAGAACGCAACACCCTCGGCATCGCCGAGGGGGACACGCCGGTGGTCGCCGTCACGGTGGATCACGGGACGCTTGCCATCACCAACAGCGGGCATACGACATTCGGCGCCCTGACGCTCGACAGTGCCGCCTTCTCCTACAAAGACGGCTATGACGCCACCCGGGGCATCCTGCGCCTCGGAGGGAAGCTCACGCTCAAGGGCGACGCCCCTTACGTGTTCGATTCGCCGGCCGGCTCAACTTACGGATACATCAATCTGAGCGCCTCGCCGCTGACGGAGATCAACGTGGCGGACATCACCGGCGATCCCGCACCGGACGCCTCTTTCCGCCTTCCGCTCAAAGACTTCGCAAGTTCAAACAGCCCGACCTATGCGGCGGGCTTTATCAAAACGGGCGCCGGAACGCTCTATCTGACCAATGCGGCCTCGACCTTTTCCGGCGATATTGAGGTCCGCGAGGGGGCGTTGGTCGCCGACACGGCCGGCTGGGGGTCGCTGGGGAACGTGAACCCTGACCGGCGCATTCTGGTGAGCACGAACGGAGTGCTCCAGTTGCGGCAACGAAATACGATGGGCGGGGCGGCGGCCACCAACAGCCTGCGGGCCGAGGTCGTCGTCGATCACGGGGTGCTGCTGCTGGGAGACGTCAACGTCCCTAAAGGCGTCAACACGGTGGGGTCTCTGACGTTGCTCGACGGGACCCTCAACTACACCAACATGTACAACGACCCCTATGGCTTTCTCAAGGTCGCCCGCGTGTTCCGTTTGAAGGGAACAGCCCCCTACGTGTTTGACGGCTCGACGCAGGTCGGATGCCACATGATCATGAACGCGTATCCGCTGACGACCTTTGAGGTGGACGACATCACTGCGGATGCGGAGCCTGACGCGACGTTTCACTTTCCGTTTAAAAACCATCCGTCCAGTACGGCGGCGTGCGGTCTGGTCAAGACGGGAGAAGGAACGATGCGTGTGACCGCAGCCTCGACCTATATCGGCGCGACGTTGGTCTCCAACGGCGTGCTGCGGGTGGACGGCAGCTTGGCTGCGTCGAGCGGCGTGACCGTTTTGGACGGCGGCTGGCTGGGAGGCACGGGAACCGTGAGTCACGTGGCGGTCGAGGCGGGTGGAGGGTTTCAGGCGATTCAGGGGCAGGCGAAGCCGCTGACGGTCACCGGCACGCTCACGCTGGAAGGCGGGGGGTCCGTATATATCCGGAATCTCGGCGGTGTGCCGGGCACGCAGATTCAGGTGGTGCTGGCCACGGTGTCGGGCACGGTCTCCGGCCTTGAGAACGCGGAGGACTGGACCGTCGAGGTCGAAGGCGTCGAGCCGTCGGTCAACTACCGCTTGCGGGTCGTTGACTCGCGGCTGGTGGCTGGATACGCTCCGAAAGGGACGATGATTTCTGTTCGCTAGTTGGTGTTGCGAGTCGGGTGTCGAAAGAGAAAGTGAGAAGAACGATGACAATGCCACGGGGGTGGTCCGTTGCCGTGTTGCTGTTGGTTGCCGCCGTGGCGCGGAGACGATCCCACCCC
>Ga0209066_10002996_pt1 | contig 19784 bp, 9 predicted proteins | sample All_14_2_FD_187198 | JGI IMG/M metagenome (GOLD analysis project Ga0209066, IMG submission 187198) | Freshwater microbial communities in response to fracking from Pennsylvania, USA - Allegheny Zone_MetaG_DW_15 (SPAdes) (version 2) ... | reverse complement strand
TGCGACAACACGTGCAGACGACGAAGTTCGTGTCGCTGACCAGTATGGCAACGAGCTTCCCTGCGTCGTTTATAATGAGACGGCCGCTGCCGGTTCGGTCACCGGCTTTGACGTTCATTTTATTGCCAACCAGGACGGAACTTCTCAGGAAATTTACTGGATTTACTGGGGAAATCCCGATGCTTCAGTCCCGGCCTATTCAAATCCGGGCTTTTCAAACAGTTTCATGACGACCTCACAGTTCGCAGTTTCGCCATGGTTTTCGAGAAGAATTCATCGGGGCGGCATCGAAACGACAGGAGTACCTTTCAACAACCCGAGCAGGCTGATTCCAAACCCGCCCAGCCCGATCGATGACACATCTGCGCCGAAAACGCTGGGATTTGTGTTCCCTTATTTTGACTTTGCAACCAGTACGGTTAATGTTTCAACCAACGGCTACATTTCATTTCCACCGGATTCGCAACCGCTCAACACCTGGGCCGGGTTTATCGGAGCAGGCTCAAACCGCCTCATCGCACCATTCTGGTGCAATCTTATGGAAAACGATGCTGTTCCTTCGAATGCCGGCCTTTACTATCACAATCTCGACAGCGGCACGGCAACCAGGCATCGCGCAATGTTCACCTGGCGGGCAAACAGATTCAATGCACCTACCGAAAGCTATATCTTTCAGGCTTCCCTTTTTCGCCAGGGCGACATCGCCTTCCGCTACGACACACTCAATTTTGGCGCACTGACAACTGTTCCCTCGGTTTCGGGTGACAACCCGGTCAATGTTCCACCGCACCATACGGCCGGTATCAGTGCGACCGATGGCAACCGCTGGCTGGGAATCACCGATGACACGACCAGCCAGGAAGTCGTTTCCCTGCGTGATGGCTCCGGGCGAAATGTCATTCACTATTTTCAGTCATGCCACGGCTGGACAATCAATCTCGGCTATACTGACCCGACAAATGTCTGCGCCATGGCTGGCCCAACCTGCGTCGCCGATTATGAATCGAGAATTTTCGACGGCCGCAGTTCGGCGCCGACCTGGACCAACCTTGAATACGAAATTACCGGCACCGGTCTGATAGACCTTTATGTCAGAAGTTCCGGGACCACGACTTTCCCGGCCTGGAACGCCGGGCACCTGGTGGGGGCAAATCTCGTGGCCGGAACAGGGGTAATCAACCTCACACTGCCAACTGACCGTTACGTTCAGTATAAAGCCGTCTTCAAAAAGAGCAACAATACCGAAAACCCGGTTTTGAAGAGGGCAAAATTCAGCGTCGGCTATGTAACGATCGACAGCGTCACAAATCAGTATAACAACCTAGATGTGTCGCAGGGGCAGACTTTTCCGGCATCGATGACCTACACAAACAAATATTCGAACCCTGTCAACACGATTGCCGCATCTCTGACCTTCACCCCTGCCTCTGCCATTCAAACATGGGTTCAGACTTCGCCATTACCGAACAATGTTCTGACAGACGATGCAGCTACTGTCAGTTTTTCAATCACCGTAGATCAGAATTCAGGCAACCTCGATGCCTGGACTGTAGTCAACGGCTATCTCGCAGCCGGTGACGGGCTTGCTACTCTTACCAATTCAACGGCGCTCGTAACCAGTCAGTATCGCATACGAGCAAAGGCAAACCTCATAATCAACTCGGTAGATACCGCTTTCGAAAAAGTTAATAAAGGGCAGGGCGGCATACCAGTTCAAATGACGATCAGCAATGGTTCAGCCTATGTTCCTCTGATATTGAATACGGCATCACTGACCTTTTCACTCGGACAATACACGCTTTCCCCTGAATTCGTTTTTGATCCAGCAGACCAGGGCCTTTTTGGTTCATACTTTCATACCACCACAGCCAATCCACCACCGTTTCCGGCGCAGGCCAGCGCCACCAGGCTCGACAGCACCGTCGCTTTTAACTGGGGCGCTGCCAGCCCGATTCCTGCAACCATCAATACCGACTATTTCGCCGTGCGCTGGAGCGGCTATGTAATTCCTCAATTCACTGAGAATTACACCTTCTTCTTCTGGGCCGATGACGGCGTAAGGATGTGGGTGAACGGGCGACTCATAATCGACTCCTGGGTCTCATCAGCCTCCGAAAGAACTTCGGTGACAGTGCCGCTCACAGCCGGTGTTCCTGCAGAAATCGTTATCGACTATTACGAACGTACCGGAAATGCCAGAGCCGAATTAAGCTGGTCGGCACCATCGCAGGTAAAACAGATCATTCCGGCAGCAAGACTCAGACCGGCATATCTGCCGGTCATTCATGGCGGACAGTCAATCACCCTCAATTACACAGTGGCGGTTCAACCAACCTCGCCCTCAGGGGTTGCATATATCAAGGGCATTGCCTCAGGCACCAACGCCTGGGTACCTGGTCTGATAACAGATTCAAGCAATCCTCTGACATTCGATTCGTGGATCATTCAATCGCCCGCCAGCATCTCGATAGGGCTTATAAAAACCCCGACGATTGTTTACCGTGGGCAAGCTAACGTTCCAGTCGAAGTTGAGGTTGTCAACAACGGCGAAGCAGACGCACAGATAGCTTCAATACCTCTATTTCTTTCGCTTGGAGATTATGAAAACATTATTCCAGGTGAAACAATGCCCGTTACGATTACCGGCGGGCAAAGCAGATTCATCAAAGTTCTGGTTTCGATTCTAGAAAACACTTCAACCGGCACTGCAATTATCGATGCCGATGTAACCGGCACCGATGCAAATACCGGCGCCGCTCTGTCTGTTTCAGGTGCTGCTGTACCGGGTGAATGGACCATTCTTGCAGAAAAAATTCTTTCATACAAAGACCCCTCGTTTCTATACCCGACCACCGCCTTTTCGCGGCCAGATTCAGGCGAAACGAGTATTTACGCTCTGGCAGAAAATCTTGTTCCCCTCAAGGAATATGGAATCCGCTGGTATGATGCCTCTGGCTCAGAGATTATCTCTGCAACCACGATAGGTTTTTCTGACAATACCGGCAAGCTTGCCGGAGAGTGGTCAATCAGCCCGGCTACAGACTTTGGCGTTTATACGGTTAAGATAACCAATCCGGTAAACACCTATTCGCCCTCACAAACAAGTTTCAGAGTCGTTACAAGTGCCTCGGTATCTGCAACCATCACATTGCCGCCAAAAGTCTCGATCGGCCAGGCTTTTCAGGGTCTGATGCCCATCACAAATATTGGCGGCGCTGAAGCGGCAGGCATGGTTCCAGACCCTCTGACTGTTACAGGCCCCGGAACGGCCAATCTTGTTTCAGGGCCACTGCCGGCAGCCATAGATGTTCCTGGCGAAAGCACGGCAACTGTCACCTACAACTTTACCGCAACCGGGCAGGGAAACTTCATGATTTCTGCCGGAGCAGGCGGCTTCGATGCCAGTAACGATAAACCAATCCAGGCGGCCTACACAGATTCCAATGTGTGCGTCATACAGACACCGGCAATTATAAGCATTGTTAGCCTTACCGCCACGCCTACAATTGTTTACAGAGATCAGCGAAACATCGAAGTTCTTGCTGCCCTTCAGAATACCGGAGAAGCCGACGCCATCATCAGTCTTGCCGACCTGCGTTCGCCACCCAACAATACCCTTTCGTTTGCCACATTTGCCCTGGCATCCCCAACAGTTCCGGCAATTGTGCCTGGCAACAGCACTGCAACCTTTACTTTCAGGGTGAATATCAACGCTGCAGCCCCGGCCGGGCCGGCAACCATGACTGCAAGGATCAGTTATACCGACGCGAATAACCCGACGGCCCCGATAACCATATTGAACCAGCTTCTGGTCTGGATAATTCAGACGCCAACCCTTGCCTGTTACGCCGACGCAAGCTTCGTTACCGTAAGATATGCCTTCAATGAGGGAGCGACAGTTTACCCACGGGCATCAGGCCTGCCAACTTCTACAGATGTCAGAATCCGTTTTTATGACAGCAATTCTCCCAACCCGCCCACAGGAGTCGGTGTGGGAGTTTTAACTCCTCTCAACACAGGCACAACCGGCATTGTCTCTCATCCAGGGCATACTATTCCGGCGGGTACGGACAAGATCAATCAATGGATGGTTATCGTCGATGACGGAGACGATTCGACCGTCGGCAATATCTTTGCCGTTCAGTTTTTTGACGTCTTCAGGATTCCGCCATATTCAATCGAACTGGTCATGGCCAGCTCGACATGTTACGTCGGAGATTACGTGAATGCAGCTCTGACTGTCAGAAATCTGGCCACCTGGACTACCAATGTCAGACAGAATCTGAACAGCTTCAACCAGACCTACGTTAATCACAGCGGCGGCACTTTTAATCGTGCATGGTGGGCAGGCGCGACAACAACGTCGTTTCCGGCCGGCTCTTCATACACTCACAATCTGACTATGCAGGCAGTGCTGGATTCAGCCTTGAACGCCAGCTCAACGCTGGTCATGCCAGCCAACTCATGGCGCCTTTACGATGATGCAAACGGCGGCGCAACCATCTGGCATGCCACAGCGCTCAATGCCGCGAACCCGATAACTGTTTATAGAAAATGCCTGAGATTGCAGACTTTGCCACTGCCGTCAACTGAAGCTGGTCTGTATGGCGAATATTACCACATCACCCCTGTTAATGCCTCTCCCCCGATGCCTATAGGTGATCCAATCACAACGATAATTGACTCAAATGTAAGCTACAACTGGGGGGCAACATCACCAGTTCCTGGCGTCATCAATACAGATTACCATGCAATTCGCTGGAGCGGTTTCGTAACTCCTGATTTCAGCCAGAACTATACCTTTTTTACCCGTACAGATGACGGCGTAAGATTGTGGGTAAACGGCACTCAGCTGGTTGAACGCTGGATCGTTCAGGGCACAACCGAAGTAAATGGCGTAATTGCATTAACAGCTGGAATACCGGTACCGATAGTTATGGAGTTCTTCTCAACCACCGGAACATCTATTGCAGAACTTCGCTGGCAAAGCCTGTCAGTTCCCAAAAATTTCATTCCTCCCGCCAATCTCAGCCACACACCTTTTCCGGCATTACTCTGGGATTTTGGCATCGCAGAACCTGGCAGCACCAGCAGCAAAATCGAAAGTCTTCTGACCAACACCGGCAACCATTCACTTGACCGCATCAGACTTGCCCGTGTTGATCTTCGCAAATCTCTTTCAGAGACAATTTCCGGCTCAAATCTTCTGACCGACCCGGAAACCCCGTTTGACGTCGCTCTTGGGGCTTCAACAACCATTAACGCATCACTCCTGATACCTTTTTACCAGCCACCAGGGATCTATGTGGCAACAATGGCAATGTTCGAAGACCATAACGATTCAAAAACCCTTGAACTGGCACAGCAATCAAGAGAACCACACACACTGATAATGACCAGAGTAGAGGTCAAGGCCGTTGCCAAGGCCGTGCCTGCCGATAATTTCATCGATCTTGGCGTCATAGAAGCCGGGTCGACCAGCCCTGAGCAGCAGATAGAGATCATTGGTGTCGGTAATCAGAATCTGACCGATCTTAAATTCGATGATATGTCTGCCCATGGCATCACCATTACGCCCCTGACCTTCGGAGCGATGGCCTATAATGGCTACCAGACCGCCAGTATTTCGGTAACCGTTCCTCTGGCCCAACCGCCGGGCGTTTTTTATGCAACCGGCACGATACGGGATGACATCCCCGGTGGGGCAAGCGAAGATTTTACGGTCAAGTGGGCGGTTGGTTCACAATCTCTGGCGGTCAGCCCAGAACTGTTTCCGCTCGGCAATGCAACGCCGACCTTCACTCTGCCAACTTTCATTACCACTATCGAAAACACCGGCGAATTGCCTCTTTCAAGGCTGAAGGGAATCCCGACTGAGTTTATCAATCAGAGTCAGCCTGGAATAATTGCCTCAGACAATATCAACCTCACCTCACCATCGTTCATCGACGTTGCCGATTCAGAAACCACGCCGGCCTATATTTACGTACCTGGCGGCAAAGCTACCGGCACTTACCTTGCATCATTCACCTGGTATGAAGATCTGAATCTCAACCAGACACTCGAAATTTTTGAAGCCAAAGATGTCGCGATCGCTTCCTTCGTCATTCAGGCTTTTTACAAGCTCTATTCGCTTAAATCGACCGAAGATTTCGGCGGTGTAAAACCCGACACGACCAAAACCATCTCGGTTGGCGTCAGAAATGGCGGCAGCATGCCTGTCAACAGGCTCAGATTCATCACCAGTGATCTTTCAGACGGTAGTGATATTTTTGACGATGCCCATATTGCGGTTCCCAACAATGTCTTTGATATCGCTCCCGGCGAACTTCGCTATTTCGACCTCAGTGCGGCAGTTCCCGCTGCCCATGCAAACGGAGTCTTTGTCGGTTCGATGACCGTCTATGGCGATCTTGACACCGATGACACTTTCGACAGCGCAGACGAACCCTGGTGCGACATCAAGCTGAGAATAGAAATCGGTGATCAGGCAATTGCAATAACAGCCCCAATAGAGGCGGTAATGATCGGCAATGCAGCTTCTTCAACCAATTCAGTTTCTGTTACAACAAAAAACACCGGTTCAATGGCACTGTCAAGAGTCAGAGTGCGGGGAACCGATCTGGTTGCAACCTCTGGTGCCGTAATCGCTTCCACCAGCTTCCAATATTCGCCATCTTCGCTTCTTGGTTCACTGGTAATCAACCAGAGTCGTTCCAATTCTGTGAGTGTTTTCGTACCATTCGGCCAGGCCTCAGGCCTTTACGAGGGATCTCTCTGGTCATGGGAAGACGCAAACAATGACGGTATCAGACAACCAGAAGAAACCGCGGCTTCGATTCCGGTTAAATTGACCGTTACCACTCTGAAAGCGGTGCAGACCTCACCCACGTCTATCAATTTCGGAATTATGGTTCGCGGCGACCTGGCAACCGCTTCGATACTGGCGCAAAACGTCGGAAATACCGGGCTTGTCGATGCGCGCTGGGAAAAAGGTATTCTGACCGGGCCAACACCAATAGCCTCGACCAGTGTTGTCATTAACCCAGACCCGATCGGAATCGTTGCGGCGCCACCGGCAGGTTTTCCTGAAAACATTGTTTCAACGCTGACCCTGACCGTTCCAACAACGACATCTGACGGGCTTTATAGCGGCACAATGGTCTTTTTCGACGACGACATCGACCCGGCTCTCGATGTTTTCAACCCGGGTCTTGAACAGTCCGCCAATCTGACAGTCACGGTTCAGGTCGTCACACCCTTTTTCACGGTTAATCCTGATCCGATAGTCATTCCTGCCAGCGACCCGATCGGACCAACAGCATCCGGAACCTTTACCGTCAGTAACACCGGAAGCATCGCCTTCAAAAAGCCCCGCTACAGCATTTCAAATCTTGTCAATGGCGCCACCACGATCGCCTCTTCGACGGTTAAAATCCTGCCTGCCACAATCAGCGCCCTTCTACCGGGGCAGAATGAAGCGGCCGAAATCTCGACGACCGTTGCGCCGGCGACGGCTTATCCTCCTGGCGTTTATTCGGGGGTTTTTACCATCTACGACGACCGCAACAACAATAATGTTCGTGAAGCCTATGAATCATTTCTCACTGTTCCGGTCAATCTGACCGTCAAGTCTTATCCACGTCTTGATATTATTCCGGCAAGCTTGGACGCAGGCAAAATTGCCCGCAATACCTTCTCACCGGTTCAACGCCTTGGTTTCAGAAACACCGGCAATACGCCTCTGAACGGCCTGACCTGGATAAAAAGCGACCTGTTCAAGGCCCCTGGAGTTCAAATACCGGTTGCCAGCCTTAGTTTCTCGTTTTCTCAACCCGAACCGATAAATCCGGGGGCAGTCGCCACAGCCGAATTGATAATCGGAAGGATTTCTCCAGACCAGGAACTTGGCGGACCTTATGGCCCAGGCGAACAGTTTCTGCAGGCTGGAGCAGCCGTCGATTCGGTTTTCATCGAATGCGAAATAATTGCCGGCGGGCCGCAGGGGCTTGATAAAGGCAGTGTCTGGCAGGAAGTGGCAACAAAGACATTTCCGGTCGCGCCATTGACCAGCAGTTACTTTCTTTCAGCCTATGTCTGCCCTGGTTCTGCTTCAGCCAGAATCGGATTTCTCATGACCGACGAAGTCGGTGTTCAAACCGGCTACAGCGGCATTGAAGTCGACGAAGATGGTAATGCCAGTCTTATTGGTGCAACCGGCGCTGTTCTTGAGAAGCACCTGGTTGAATACAAACCCGGCGTAGATTTGCCATGGTACAGAGTCTTCATGCAGTTTCCCTATGGTTTTAACCCTGCAGTTGCAAGCAAAACCTATATTCTTCTGCAGAACATGGGCCCTGACGGCCTCGGGCATGCGGCCTGGTTCGATGGTATTCAGCTCGAAAAAGCAAAGCTCAACCAGACGCGACCGACATCATGGAGCGATAGAGCCAAAATCATTGCACCCGGTCAGACTTCGGATCTTTCGGGCAAAAACAGCTACTACGAATGGTGAGTTAAGCCGGTGATAAAAAAAACAGGCCCGTTGAATTCACGGGCCTGTATCGCTTAGAAAAAGTTTCTGATCAGTAGTGATACTGCAGCATGCTCTGCAGACGATAGTCGTAACCGAAGAACATGTCGTTGCTGAGGGCAATCGGTGCGGCCACTGTCAATGACATGCCAGGTTTCACATGGTAACGCATACCAAGGGTAAGGTCTGTGCTTCTGCCGTTATTAACGCGGTTGTAGAAGTTCACTTCACCCATGAAGGTGAAAGATTCATTAGCGCTGTAATCAAAACCGGCATTCACGAAAACGCCTTCGTGATTGGTGTTGCCGTCGCCAGCCTGATAGCCGCCGTTGAGGTGAATATTACCACCTTCCTTACGCTTGCTCGAAAGGCCGGCGAAGATTTCCCAGGCGTTGTTGGTATCGGTATTACCGATATCGATGTCGCTGGTCGGGAAAATTGCACCCAGGCCAAGGCAAGAAGCCATCTCATCGTTCTGCGAACTGAACTTGAGGCGCAGCGATGCATCGCCCATACCCGAATCAGAGCCATCTCTGAAGTTATAGGTAATCGGCGCAAAGACATCGTAAGATTCGAATGGCAGTTTGAATGCCACTTCGAAGTTTTCGCCGGCGTAGGTCATCAGCATCGGAAATTCCCAGTAATCAGCATCTTCACCGCTTCGCAGGCGATTGCCATCGCGGCGGGTGATTTTGTTCCAGACCATGCCAAAGCCGGTAGAAAAGAGATTTTCACCGAGCGGGTAAGCGGCAAAGGTATTGACCAGACCGGTCAGACCATTGAAAGTAACATGGTTGTCGTCAGATGCTTTGCGAACTTTCTGCTCACCAGGGAGAATGATCTGCGGCAGACCCGACTCAGAGTAAAGCACGGCATCATTACCCTGAGTAACCGGTGGCAGCGGCAGAGAGGTAACCGGTGCCGGAGCCGTCTGAGGCGGTGAAGCAACATAGCGGGTGCGCTGGCGGTAGGTCACTCCCTGACCCTTTTCATAGTTGGTTCCGGGAATCTGCAGTTCCTGGCCGACTTTGATCTTCGCGGCATTGCTGATACCGTTGGTTTTGGCGATTTCTTTCCATTTTGTGGTTGTACCAAAAAACTTCTTCGAAATCGAACCGAGGGTATCACCCTTTTTGACAGTGTAGGTCTGATAACCGGTCGAAACGGAATCTTCTTCAACCCAGCTGCTGTCAGCGCTGGTAGAAGGTTCAGCCTCGTAGTAGTATTCGGTCTCAGGCGGCGGGGCCATCGAATAGCCTTCCGGAATCTGGTAATCATACTGGCCAAAGGCCGAAGTTGCCAGAGCAAGAACCAGAAAACCAGTCAGAAGGTATGAATTATGCCGTTTATTCATGGAACTTCTGTTCCTTTCAGTTTTAAGAAACCATAAATGTTTCGTAGAATCGGGTTGATACACTTTCCCGTTTTCTTCTATCGGTCGAATTGTGAGAATCTTTAATCAACCAACAATTTTTTTATGCAACCCCCGGGGCTTTATTTTGCCTTCTGATGTAGTATGAAGTTTGACACATTCTTTCGGGCTGTGATAAGTTTTTGTGCACAGTTCAATTAATACGACAGGAACCGCTTAATGAAAAAAACCTTTGTAGTGGATACCAACGTCATTCTGCACAGCCACCAGGCGCTGTTTTCTTTTAAGGAACACGATGTAGTAATTCCACTCGGCGTAATTGAAGAACTTGACCGTTTCAAGGGAATTAACGATGAAAAAGGCCGCGAAGCCCGCCAGGCTTCACGCGAACTCGACAACCTGCGAAACAGAGGCAATCTGTCAACCGGGGTGACCCTTGAAAGCGGCGGTACCCTGCAGATCATGATCGATTCTGAAAATGAAATGCCTTACGGCTACGGCCTCGACACTCATAAGGTCGACAACCGCATTCTTGCCTGTGCCCTGACCCTGAAAAAGGCTGGTCGCAACCCGATTCTGATCAGCAAAGACATCAACTGCCGCATCAAAGCCGACGCTCTTGGCATAGCCGCCGAAGATTTCGAAACCAACAAAATTGACATCGACGAACTTTATACCGGCTGGCGCGAGCTGGTAATGCCGGTCAACCGCATTGAAGCCTTTCTGCGCGACGAAGGACTGGCATACGATCAGAACGACCTGTTCAGAAATGAATTCATTCTGCTCAAAGCCGCCGAAAACGAAAATAAAACCGCCCTCGCAAAATACGACGGTGTTCAAAAAAAGCTTCTCCCGCTTTTCCATCTGAATTCAAAACCGTGGGGCGTTGAACCGATGAATCTGCAGCAGAAATTCGCCATCGAACTGCTGCTCTGCAACGAAATTCAGCTGGTAACCCTCGTGGGCCGTGCCGGTACCGGTAAAACCCTGCTGGCCCTGGCCTGTGGTCTGCAGAAAACTATCGACGAACATCTGTTCAGAAAGCTGCTCGTCAGCCGCCCGATCATGCCCCTCGGCAAAGATATCGGCTATCTGCCCGGCTCTAAAGACGAAAAGCTCAGTCACTGGATGCAGCCGATCTTCGACAATCTCGAATTCGTCATGGACCGCCTCTACAAGAATTCTGACGATGTCGACAAGAAGATCCGCTTCCTGATCGAGTCTCAGAAGGTTCAAATCGAAGCGATCACCTACATCAGAGGCCGCAGTATTCCGAAACAGTATCTGATCGTCGATGAAGCCCAGAATCTGACTCCACACGAAGTAAAAACGATCATCAGCCGCGCCGGTGAAGGCACCAAGGTCGTACTGACCGGTGACCCATACCAGATCGACAATCCTTACCTCGACAGCTCATCGAACGGTCTGAATTTCGTAATCGAGAAGTTCAAAGACCACAACCTGTTCGGTCACATCATTCTGCACAAATCCGAACGCTCTTCTCTCTCTGCACTGGCTTCTGAACTGCTGCAAAACTGATAAAAAAGAGGTGGCTGGCTGATGTTTCTGCCCGACAGACGAGCCGTAACCTTTATCGAAATAGTCATCGCCGTGTCCATTCTGGCGGTGGCTATGATTCCTCTTTTTGGCCTGATCAGCCGGCAAACGGTCGAAACCGACAAGAATGCCGCCCAGGCCTTTGCGATCAACAAAGCATCAGAAGTTCTCAACACGATTCTCGACAACGTGCCGTTTGCAGCGCTGCGCCAGGGCAACCCAGGCTATGTCAAAATTGAAGATCTGGCCGATAATCCGCGATTTTCACGCTATAATGACAGCTGGGCCCGCAAGATCATGCCGATTCTCTTTCCCGGCTCTCAAAAGGAGGCGGCCGGCTACCCGTGCCGGGGCATTATCACCGACTCCCGTGGCATTCATTACCTCATACATCTGCGTGTCGAAGATATTCCATCAGAACGAAAGCCAGCCAAATCCGAAAAACTGCAGATCGGCAGCTCTTTCCCCGACGGCAACCCAAAAGACTTCCCCGAGTCTCCAGAGTTGACGTTCACTTTCCTGCGCAACCCCGGCATGATCTCTGATGGTGGCTGGATACAGGACTATTCCGAAGATCCTTCGGATACCGGCAAGCCATTCTCAGAACTCGATATCGGCTCTGGCAAAGGGGTTTCAGAAGCTCCCGGTAACGTCTACCTCGACCAGGGCATGGAAGGCATCGACGCGAACGCACCACGCTTCACCAACCCGACGGCTGAACGCTACACGGCAAAGATGGTCACCGAAAAGACCCTCTATGACGCTCCCGAAAAATTTGCCTGGTGTTCGATGAAAAAACTGGTGGTGCAGGTGCAGTGGAACCTTGACCAGCGTTATTTCACCAATCCTGAAGAAAAGAACGGCCGCATTCAGAGAATTCATCTGATGACCATCAAGGGGGATATCGACGGATGAAAAGCCTTAACCGCCGCCGCGGCGTCGCCATCGTCATCGCCCTGTTTTTCTGTTTCTGCATGCTGATTCTCTTTGTATCGATGATGTTCAGACAATCGAGCACCGCCGGTCACAACCAGATCACCATTCAGGAACGCCAGGCCTTTTTCGCCGCCAGAGCTGCGATGCAGCACTTTCTGCTGAAAGCGAAGCTTTTTCCAACCGAACTTTATGACGCAGTTGAATTTGCCCAGGGCAAAAACCCGCTGTGCAATTTCACAGAATTCGACGGGCTCACCGAAAGAACGCTTTTGAACCACTTGGCAGCCGTGCCGAGCTCTATGTCAGGGTTCTGCCGACCAGAGAGCTCGACAGCGAAAAGAAGCCCAAGTATTTCTATTACCCGATTCCGGGCAAGAACGCTTTCGTAAGGCTTGGCAGCTACCACAACCCCGATTATCGTTTTCTGGCACCTGGTCTGGCGGCTTCAGACCCTGAAACCCGCTATATCAAGCCAGAGATTCCGGCAGCCGAACTAAAACCCGACAAATACCTGAAATATTACATACGTGACTGCTGCAACATGGTTTACGAAGGCACCCGGCTGCAGACGCCCGTCGAAATGACTGCCGACAAAACAATCAAAAACATCAATGATTTTGATATCGCTACCAGCGATGGTTACCCATACACGATGAATTACCGTGTCAACGAAGTGAAGATTCAGTCAATCAAGGGACTGCGCAAATACGGCGAAGAGGCGATCGAAGTAAGCGTCGAAGGTCTGATCAAGAATTTCCAGGGCAAGGTAACACCGCAGATTCAGAGACGCATACAGAAGATTACCAGAAAGGGCTCGGTCGACTGATGTTAAACATGCTTAAGCAGACGAGAAAAGCTTTTACCCTCATCGAAGTCGTCATCGCCTGCGCGGTCATGGCCATGTTCATGATCGGGGTTTACCAGCTGTTCATCGGCGGCAGCAAAACCGCTGGCCGTGCTCAGTGGATCAGCGGCACTGTCGATCAGATGCGCAACACTCTGAGTCTGCTGAGCAAAGAAATTCGCTCGGCCACTTACCCGACCACCCTGTTTTCAGACACTTTTTTCGACCCCTGCGATAACCCGGACCCCAAGGTGCCTGCCGAGTTCTATCTGCGCATTGTCAAAGACGGTCAGCCAATTGCGACCCCGAACAGCGGCGAACTGAAAATCATGACCTGGGTTGTCTGCGAACCAGAAAAACCCAAAAATCAGTCAGGCAAAATCGTAAAAAACGAGCTTTATTTAGACTTTGTGCATCAGACCAGAGTTGCCCCGGTCGGCAATCTGCGCCTCAAATCGTCTGCTTTCGAATATACCACCGATGCAAAGAACGATTACGCAAAGTCAGGCAAACTTAATCTGACGCCAATTGAAAGCGAAACACGCACAAAAGTGCTGGTAAACGACGTTCAATTCGTGGAATTTTCGGTAGCTGGCACTCTGCCGCCTGAAAAACCTGTGGACTTTTTTCCGATTTCCGTTAAAATACGTACTCTATACCCAAAAGATGAAAACGTTTTTAAGGAAAATTCAATCATGGCAACCCCGCAGGTTGGCATCGATACCTTTTAAACAGACCTGATAAAAGTTAAACATGGCTAAACAGTGGCACCAATTAGAAAAGCTCGACCACAAGGCGCTTAAAAAGCTGCAGGTCGAGCGCGAAAAAGCGCAAAAGCTTTCACAGGAAGCCGAAGAAAAGAAGCGGCGCATGATAATCGGCGTGATTGTCATGGCAGCCCTGCTGATTCTTGGCGTTTTTGTCATCGTCATGCGCAAAAGGGCCGCCACTCTCGCTTTCCAGGAAGAACGCAACAAGCTTCTATTTTCACGGGTAACCGAGATCACCGGCAAGGTCGAAGCCCGCCACATCGGTGCCTGGGAAGTCATCAAAGAAAAAATTGAATTCGACAAGGAATACTCTTTTAAAACCGTTCCCGAAGGCGCCATCACCGTGCAGCTGCAGCTCGAAAACCAGGTTAAACTGGCCGGTAAATCAGAAATGACGGTAATGCCTCCGGTACTGGCCGAAAAAGAAAACAAGGTCGAAAAAGAGCCGGTCATTCTGAAACGCGGTGAGCTCACGGCCGCCATCTCACTCGATGGTCGCGGCATTCTCTCGGTAGAATCGTCAGACATTCAGGTAACAGGCTCTTCAGGCCTTTTCAAGGTTCTCTACGACGATGATAAAGACAAAGGCGAAGTTGTGGTCAAAAACGGCCTTGTCGAAGTCAGCAAAAAACGTGGTGGCGGCAAGCCAGTCAAGGTTTCCGGGTTTTACAAGGTCACCTTCGGCGGCGGCGATATCAGCACACCCACTCAGGCAAGCGTAATTCAGTACGACTGGCGCTGAGACCTCACACAAAACATGATACGCATTGTTAAAGCCAAGGTTCATAACCTTAAAGATCTCAGCATCTCGATTCCCACCAATTCTCTTACCGTAGTCACCGGCGTTTCAGGCTCAGGCAAGTCGTCTCTCGCTTTCGACACTATTCACGCCGAAGGTCAGCGACGCTACATGGAATCACTGTCTTCTTACGCCCGGCAGTTTCTGCAGCAGATGGAAAAACCCGATGTCGAAGTCATCGAGGGCCTGTCGCCAACTATCGCCATTCAGCAGAAGTCGACATCGAGGAACCCGCGCTCGACGGTCGGCACCATAACCGAGCTCTACGATTATTTCCGCCTGCTGTTCGCCGCTATCGGCAAACCCCATTGCCCGAAATGCGCACAGCCGGTCGAAGCGGCAACACCGCAGCAGATTGTCGAAAACCTGCTGAGTTACCCCGATCAGACGAAAATTACCCTGCTGGCACCGGTTATCAGAAGCCGCAAGGGTGAATACGCCAAGGTATTCGATGAACTGCGCCGTGAAGGGCTCTCACGCGTCAGAGTCGACGGCGATATGTGGTCGCTCGATGACGAAATTCCCGAGCTCGACCGCAATAAAAAGCACAATATCGAAGTTGCAGTTGACCGCATCAAACTGGCCGCGGCCGAACGTGAGCAGAATACCGCCCGCATGAACGAAGCGGTCGAACTTTGCTTCAAGCTGGCTGAAGGTCAGCTGCTCGTCATCATCGACAGCCCCGACAGTAAAAAACCTATCGAAAAGCTGTTCAGCGAAAATCTGCGCTGCGCGGCCTGCGATGTCTCACTGCCAGAAATCAAGCCGCGCCTGTTCTCGTTCAACGCGCCTTACGGCTCATGTCAGGCCTGTTCTGGTCTGGGCTTTCAGCTGATAGCCGATCCCGAGCTCGTAGTTCCAGATCCTGATCTGTCGATCGCCGAAGGCGCGATTGCCTCAGAAAACTTCATGGATGCGACCTTTTCGCGGCAATGGATGGAAGGCCTCGCCCAGCATTACAAGTTTTCGCTCGACGTGCCTTTCAAAGATCTGCCTGATCAGGCAAAGAAGGTCATCTTCTTCGGCTCCGGCGACAAGGTGCTCAACATCAAATATCAGGGCCGCACGATGCAGGGCTCGCTGACCAAGCCATTCGAAGGTGTAATTCCGACCCTGACGCGCCGCTATCAGGAAACACGCTCAGAGGGTGCCAAAAATTTCTACGAACGTTTCATGCGCACCCTGCCATGCCCCGGCTGTGATGGCCGGCGCCTCAACGAAGTGGCACTTTCGGTGCGCCTCGAAGGCGAGAACATTCATGAACTCTCGCAACATTCGGTCGGCCGACTCGTCGATTTTTTCGCCGGGCTCAGGCTCAATGAGCGTGAGCATTTCATCTGCAAAAAAATTCTTGAACAGATCAACAACCGCCTCAGATTCTTGAAAGACGTCGGCCTCGATTATCTTGACCTGTCGCGGGCAGCACATACCCTTTCGGGTGGTGAGGCGCAGCGCATCAGGCTGGCGACTCAGATCGGTTCAGCTCTTGTCGGCATAACCTATGTTCTCGACGAACCAAGTATCGGCCTGCACCCGCGTGATAACCGCCGCCTGATCAACACCCTCAAAAAGCTGCGCGACATCGGCAACACCGTGCTGGTCGTCGAACACGACCGCGAAATCATGGTAGAAGCCGATAATATCATCGACCTCGGCCCCGGTGCCGGTGTGCTTGGCGGGCAACTCGTCGTCGACGGGCCACCCGAAAAGGTGATGGCCGATCCCAACAGCATGACCGGCCGCTTTCTCACCGGTCAGGAATTCATTGCCGTTCCAGACACGCGACGGGCCGGCAGCGGTCGCCTGCTTTCATTACGTGGTGCCACCCACAACAATCTCAAAAACATCAACGTCGATATTCCTCTCGGCAAGCTTGTCGTCGTAACCGGCGTCTCAGGCTCGGGCAAATCGAGTCTGGTTACCGACACACTGTTTCCGCTGCTGAATAATATCATCAACCGCTCGCATCTCGAAGTTGGGCCTTATAAAGAGCTCATGGGCATCGAGGCAATCGATAAGGTTGTCAACATCGACCAGAATCCGATCGGCCGCACACCCAGATCGAACCCGGCCACTTATACCGGCATTTTTACCCCGATTCGCGAGCTTTTTTCTCAAACGGTCGAAGCCAAAACGCGCGGGTACTCACCGGGCCGCTTCAGCTTCAACGTCAAGGGCGGCCGTTGCGAAGTCTGCGAAGGTTCGGGCCAGATTCAGATCGAAATGCACTTTCTGCCCGATGTTTTTGTGACCTGCGAACAGTGCAAAGGCACCCGCTTTAACGAAGAAACGCTCAAAATCAAGTTCAAAGGTCTCAATATCGCCCAGGTTCTTGATTTGAGCGTCAACGACGCCGTCACCTTCTTCGATTCGTTCGTTACCATCAGGCGTAAACTGCAGACACTGCAGGATGTCGGCCTCGGCTACATAACCCTCGGGCAGGCAAGCACCACTCTTTCCGGGGGTGAGGCACAGCGCATCAAGCTGGCGACTGAACTGTCAAAAGTCGCGACCGGCTCGACCTTTTATCTGCTCGACGAGCCGACCACCGGCCTGCACTTTCAGGATGTCCGCTGCCTGCTCGACGTTCTCAACCGCCTTGTCGAGAAGGGCAACACCGTTCTGGTGGTCGAGCACAATCTCGACGTTATCAAAACCGCCGATCATATAATCGATCTGGGGCCCGAAGGCGGCGAGGCCGGCGGCCGCGTCATCGCGACCGGAACGCCCGAAGAAATCATTAAAAATGCTGATTCACTTACCGGGCAGTTCCTCGCCGAAGATATACAGCGCACCGGTGGTCTGAACACCCAGAAACAGAACGGACGCCGGAGAAAATAACATGGCAAAAGTTAAAACCCGCTACGTATGCCAGTCTTGTGGTCAGAGTTTTCCGAAGTGGCAGGGGCAATGCTCAGGCTGCGAAGAATGGAACACCCTGGTGCAGGAAATCGAGCAGCCAGCAGCAAGGCGCGTTCCCAACGCTCTTTCTGGCAGCATCTCGATCATACAGACCCTCGATGAAGTTGCAATCGAGCGAGCCGCCCGCTGGCAGACCGGCGTCGATATCTTCGACGAACTTATCGGTGGCGGACTGGTGCCGGGCGGTATCACCCTGATCGGTGGTGAGCCTGGTGTCGGCAAATCGACATTCATGCTGCAGCTGATTTCGCGGCTCGGCGTCAATATCAAGCCACTGGCCTACGTTTCAGGCGAAGAATCGGCGACTCAGATCAAGCTGCGCGCCGAACGGCTGCGGGTTGGCAATGGCAGTGACATCATTCTGGTGGCCGAGCAGAATCTCGATTCGGCGCTCAACGGGCTCGCTTCATATCTTCCGAGAATGCTGGTCGTCGACTCGATTCAGACGGTATATACGCCGCAGATGGATGCAACGCCGGGCTCGGTCACACAGATACGTGAATGCGCGGCAATTCTGACCAAGTATGGCAAAGACCGCGGTCTACCGGTTTTCATCGTTGGCCATGTCACCAAAGAGGGTGCCATTGCCGGGCCGAAAATACTCGAACATATCGTCGACACGGTGCTTTATTTTGAAGGCGACGTCAATTCAAATTTCAGATTGCTGCGGGTCTTCAAGAACCGTTACGGTGCAACCGGCGAGGTAGCGGTTTTTCAGATGACCGACAAGGGGCTGAGCCCGGTCATCAATCCATCTGATCTTTTCATCAGCCGCAAGCGCAGCGATGCCCCCGGCGTCGTAGTAGTGCCCCTGCTGCAGGGAACCCGCTGCATCCTTACCGAGGTGCAGGCACTCGTCACTCAATCGTTTCTGCCAATGCCCAGGCGCGTGGTTGCCGGCCTCGACAGCAATCGCCTGAGTCTGGTAATTGCGGTTCTCGAAAAGCACGCCGGCCTGAAATTCTATAACCGCGACGTTTTTGCCAACGTTGCCGGTGGGCTCAAATTGACTGAACCGGGTGGCGATCTGGGTCTGGCAATGGCTATGGTGAGCAGTCTCAATGACCAGGCGGTTCCGGCTGATGTGTTGCCTGTCGGAGAAGTTACTCTGGCCGGCGAAATTAGACCAGTCACTCAGATTGCCCGCCGTATAGCCGAAGGCAGAAGATTCGGTTTTAAAAGATTTGTGGTTTCGGGGTCTTGCGATTTACCAGAAGAAAAAGGCATAATTAAGGTCAACTCTTTACGCGAGGCGGTTAAATCGGTTTTTGCGTAAAAAGTATAGAGATATACAAATATAGGTGATATTATATAATACCGGAGGTAGAGATTGAAAAAGGCAGATACCGTAACATTCAAAGTAGACCCAAACCTTCTCGAAATCCTGCAGGCGATGCCGAACCGCTCAGAATTTATCAGATCAGCGATTCTCAACGCCCTTGACCATGTTTGCCCGCTATGCAGCGGCGCTGGCGTGCTTTCACCCTCACAGAAAAAATGCTGGGACAAGTTTGCCGAAAAACATGAAATCAAGAAATGCTCCGAAACAGACCAGTTGCTGTTTCTGTGCAATGTCGAATCAGACTGATTCAGCGGCAAATCCATGCAAAAACCCTGGCAGTCCGGTCATAATATTCAGTCACAGGTTCTGCTGCCTGTTGGTGCTTTTTTCAATGCAGGTTTCAGATTCTTCCGGTTAAATACAGGCCGATGCTGCCAGGGTCAGCGTTCATTTCGACCCCTTTCAGCAATGTTGTTAACTGTTCTGGCAGTTTTTCTGTCGGGCATTTTCTGGCCGGCAGCTGCCGAAACGGCAACCAGTACCGCCAGACTCGAAATTTTCGCCAGTATTCTTCCCCAGAAATTCTTTATCGAAAAGCTTGCCGGCGACCTCGCCAATGTCGAAGTCATGGTCGGCCCAGGCATGTCACCGCACACCTACGAACCTCTACCGCAGCAGATGAGCCGCATTTCGCGAGCCAGGCTGTTTTTTACCATCGGTGTGCCGTTCGAAAAAACACTTGAAAAAAAGCTGCAGGCAGTCTGCCCCG
>Ga0209066_10002995_pt1 | contig 19785 bp, 14 predicted proteins | sample All_14_2_FD_187198 | JGI IMG/M metagenome (GOLD analysis project Ga0209066, IMG submission 187198) | Freshwater microbial communities in response to fracking from Pennsylvania, USA - Allegheny Zone_MetaG_DW_15 (SPAdes) (version 2) ... | reverse complement strand
GAACTGGCGCCGCTCGGACGCGTAGCGGATCGCGATCGTCGAGGCGAGCTTGCTCGCGACCGTCGAGGCGCCGTCGAGCGAGACGCGGCCCTGCACGAGCGTGCCGAGCATCGTGAAGAACCGGCGGCCGGGGCTGGCGATCGGGCTCGAGTACTCGCCGTCGGCGGCGACGCTGCCGTAGCGGTCGAGCAGGTTGTCGCGCGGGATGCGCACGTGCGTGAAGTGGAGCCGCCCGTTGTCGATCCCGTTGAGCCCGCCCTTGACCCCGTCGTCCTCGCCGCCGACGCCCGGGAGGAACTCGCCGGTGGCCGCGTCTCGGATCGGCACGACGAAGGCGTGGACGCCGTGGTCGACGCCCCTGGTGATGAGCTTGGCGAAGACGACGGCCGCGATGCCGTGCTTCGCGGCGTTGCCGAGGTAGTCCTTCCAGGCCGCGCGGAACGGCGTGTTGACGACGAACTCCTCGGTCTCGGGGTCGTAGGTCGCCGTCGTGCCGATCGCCGCGACGTCCGAACCATGCCCGGTCTCGGTCATCGCGTAGACGCCGGGGAGGTCGAGCCGCATCGCGTCCGGCAGCCAGCGCTCGTGGTGCCGCTGCGTGCCGAGGTGGAGGATCGCCCCCGCGAAGAGGCCCCACTGCACGCCGGACTTGATCTGCAGGCTCGGGTCGGCGAGCACGAGCTCCTCGAAGCCGGCGATGTTGCCACCGTGGTCGTCCTCACCGCCGAGCGCGACGGGGAAGGCGCGCTTGGCGGCGCCGAGGTCGACGAGGATGCGGAGCCCGTCCATCACGCGGGCGCGGTGGTCATCCATGGTCTGGCCGGGGATGCGCACGAGCCGGGGGTCGGCGGCGTACGTGCGGGCGGTGCGGCGGATGTCGGCCCATCGCCCCATGAGCAGGTCGCCGAGGGCGGCGACGTCGACGCGTGGCTCGGCCGGCGCGGCAGCGGGGCCGGCCGCGGGCTCGGCGGCGGGGTCGATCGGGGTCTCGGAGGGCGCACTGACGGAGGGCTCGGCAACCTGAGTCATGCGGACGATGGTAGGTCGCACACAGCGGACCCAGTCGATCTCTGTCCGATCGAGACAACGGCCGGTTCCCCGACCGGGCGCGCCGCGCCCCGCATCCCACAATCCCCGCCGCCGGCGGGGTGGGCGATCAGCGCGAGGTCGAGGAGCGCTCCACCGTCGGCGTCGAGCCCGTCGCCTCACGCAGCGCCGGCACCTCGTTGAGCACCCCCGCCTCCACCTGTCCGCTCATCGACGCGATCTCGCGCATCACGGCGTCGGTCACCTCGCGCCTGGCCCGGCCGGAGCTCGCGGGGCCGATGCCGCTGACGTCCATGGGCGCGCCGAACTCGACGCGGACCGTGCGCGGCCGGATCCGGAAGCGCGAGCCGCCGTCCGGTTGGAGCTCGTCGGTGCCGCGGATCGCGACGGGCACGATCGGCACCCCGGCCGAGAGCGCGAGCCAGGCCACGCCGGTGCGGCCCTTGTAGAGGCGGCCGTCGAGCGAGCGCGTGCCCTCGGGGTAGATGGAGAACGCGTCGCCGTCCCTGAGCACCTGCAGGCCGGCGTCGAGCGCCTCCTGCGCCGCATGCCCGCCGCCGCGGTGCACGGGCACGGCGCCGATCGAGCGGAAGAAGGTCTTCGTGACCCAGCCGCGCAGGCCTGGGCGGCTGAAGTAGTCGTCCTTCACCATGAACCGCACCGGTCGGATGGCGACGAGCGTGATCACGACCGAGTCGAGGAAGGCGAGGTGGTTGCTCGCGAGGAGCACGCCGCCGCGGCGCGGCACGTTGCGACGGCCCACGATGGTCGGCCGGAAGCACAGCCGGAGCAACGGGGCGAGGAAGAACCGCGCGACGACCGTCATCCGTCGAGTGTGGCACAGTGCACATGCGCCGATCGGCATGCGCTCGAGCGCTCCGACGGGACGCCCAGCCGCGCCAGGCGATCCGCTCGCGGGGGCGTCAGGCGGGGGCGAACGGGTCGGATCCGTCCGGCGCGAATGCGTCCGGGTCGAGGTCGTCGGGGGGCGGTTCGCCCGGCACGAACTCGTCCGGTGTCGGTCCACGTGGCGTCGCCCCATCCGGCGTCGCCCCGTCCGGACCCGGTCGGTCCGGCGCGGCCGTCCCGACCGAGACCGTCGGCACCCGGCCGGCCACGACCGCGAGGAGCGCATCGCCGTAGGCGTCGAGCTTCTTCTCCCCGATCCCCGAGATCTCGGCGAGCGCCTCGCGCGAGTCCGGGCGCAGGATCGCCACCCCGCGCAGGGTCGCGTCGCCGAAGACGATGTAGGCAGGCACGCCCTGCGCGCGCGCCGCCTCGGCGCGCCAGGCGCGGAGGCGCTCGAAGAGCTCCGCGGCATCCGCGGGCAGGTCGGCCGCCGCCGCGGCGCGCTTCGCCGGTCTGGCCGCCCGCTCGGGCTCGCGCCGCAGCGAGACCGGCCGCTCGCCCTGCAGCACCGCCGCGCTCGACTCGGTGATCCGCAGCGTGCCGTAGCCGTCGTCGTTGACGCCGAGGAGACCCTGCGCGAGGAGCTGGCGCACGACGGCGCGCCACTGCGGCTCCGAGAGCTCGGTGCCGATCCCGAAGGTCGTGAGCTGGTCGTGGCGCTGCTGCACGACGCGCTCGGTCTCGCGGCCGAGGAGGATGTCGATGAGCTGTCCGGCCCCGTAGCGCTGCCGCCGCTCGCGGTCGAGGCGCACCACGGTCGAGAGGAGCTTCTGCGCCGGGATCGTGCCGTCCCACGACTCCGGCGGGGCCAGGCAGGTGTCGCAGTTGCCGCAACGGCCGCCGGGATACTCCTGCCCGAAGTAGTCGAGCAGCTGCGCGCGACGGCACTGCACGGTCTCGCAGAGCGCGAGCATCGCGTCGAGGTGGGCGGAGAGGTTGCGCCGGTGGGCGAGGTCGCCCTCGGACGAGTCGATCATCCGACGCTGCTGGACGACGTCCTGGAGCCCGTAGGCGAGCCACGCCGTCGACGGCAGTCCGTCTCGACCGGCGCGCCCGGTCTCCTGGTAGTAGCCCTCCACCGACTTCGGCAGGTCGAGGTGGGCGACGAAGCGCACGTCCGGCTTGTCGATGCCCATCCCGAAGGCGATCGTGGCGACCATGACGATGCCGTCCTCGCGGAGGAAGCGCGACTGGTTCCGAGCCCTCGTCCGCGCGTCGAGTCCCGCGTGATACGGCAGTGCGGCGATGCCGGCCGCATTGAGCGCCTCCGCGGTCTTCTCCACCGAGTTGCGCGAGAGGCAGTAGACGATCCCCGCGTCACCGGGGTGCTCCGAGCGGATGAGCGAGAGCAGCTGCTTGATCGGCTGGTCCTTCGCCTCGATCCGGTAGCGGATGTTCGGCCGGTCGAAGCTGCTGACGAAGACGCGCGCGTCCTGCAGCCGCAGCCGCTCGACGATCTCGCGGCGCGTGGCGACGGTCGCGGTCGCGGTGAGGGCGATGCGCGGCACGTCGGGCCAGCGCTCGTGGAGCATGGAGAGCGCGAGGTAGTCGGGCCGGAAGTCGTGACCCCACTGGGCGACGCAGTGGGCCTCGTCGATCGCGAAGAGCGCGATGCGCCCGCGGTCGAGGAGGTCGGCCGTCCCCGGCAGCGTGAGGCGCTCCGGCGCGAGATAGAGCAGGTCGAGCGCCCCGGCGGCGTAGGCCGCCTCGACCTCCCTGCGGGTCGCCGCGTCCTGGGTGGAGTTGAGGAACGCGGCGCGCAGGCCGACCGCCTCGAGCGCGTCGACCTGATCCTGCATGAGCGCGATGAGGGGCGAGACGACGATGCCGGTGCCCTCGCGCACGAGAGAGGGGATCTGGTAGCACAGCGACTTGCCGCCGCCCGTTGGCATGAGCACGAGGGCGTCACCGCCGGCGACGACGGTGTCGATGATCGAGCCCTGGTCGCCGCGGAACTCGCGGTAGCCGAAGACGCGCCGCAGGACGTCGACCGGGCGCGCGCCGACGGTGGGGACGGCGGGCTCGGTCATCCGGTCAGTCTAGGGAGCACCCGCGACAGCGCATCGCCGGCGGCTCAGCCGCCCACGTGCGGCGGTGCGGCGTCGCCGTCGCGGACGCGCCCGTAGAGGCTGTCTCGGCGACGCCGGAACCCGATCGCCGCGATGACGGTGCCGAGCGCGAAGAGCCCGGCCGTCCACCACCAGGCGACGTGGAAGCCGTGGACGGCCGCCTCGGCGGTGAGCGCCGCGTCGCCGTCCCCGGCGTGGTCGGTGAGGAAGGCCGTCGTGGCGTTCGCGGCGATCGTGTTCAGCAGCGCCGTGCTGATCGATCCGCCGACCTGCTGGCTCGTGTTGACGAACGCCGACCCGACCCCCGCGTACTTCGGGTGCACGCCGAGGGTCGCGGTCTGGATCGACGCGGGCATGATCGAGCCCATCGCGAGGCCGAGCCCGGCGAGGATCGGCCAGATCTGGCCGTACTCGCTGTCGACGCCGAGCGTCGTGAGCGAGGCCATCGACACCGCGCCGACGAGCATGCCGAACGGCACCATGACCTTGGCGCCGAAGCGCGGCAGCAGCAGGTTCGTGGAGAGCTGCGCCGTGAGGATGAGCATGAGGATCATCGGCAGATAGCCGACGCCGGTCTGCACCGGGCTGAAGCCGAGCACCGTCTGGAGGTAGTAGGTGACGAAGAGGAAGATCCCGAACATGCCGGCGCCGGCGATGAACACCGAGGCGTAGCCCGTCCCGCGATCGCGGTCGAGCACGACGGCGAGCGGCAGGAGCGGGTGGCTCGCGAACCCCTGCCACACGACGAAGGCGACGAGGAGGACGCCGGCCGCGACGAGCATGCCCCAGGCGTCCGGGGCATCCCATCCGTCCGACTCGGCGCGTGAGAAGCCGAAGACGAGGCTGAAGAGTCCGGCCGTCACGAGGAGCACCCCGGGCAGGTCGAGCCTCGGCCTCGGCCGGACGGGCTCGCCGGCGGAGACGAAGACGAGGGCGCCGACCACCGCGATCGCCGCGATGAAGACGTTGATCGTGAGGTTCCAGCGCCAGTCGAAGTACTCGGTGAGGAAGCCGCCGAGCAGCAGGCCGAGCGCACCGCCCGCGCCGGCGATCGCGCCGAAGACGCCGAAGGCCCGGCCGCGCTCCTTCGGGATCGTGAACGTCGTCGTGAGCACGGCGAGGGCCGTCGGGGCGAGGACGGCGCCGAAGACGCCCTGGAGGGCGCGCGCGACGATGAGGAGCTCGAAGGTGGGCGCGAGGCCGCCGAAGAGCGAGGCCGCGGCGAAGCCGACGAGCCCGATGAGGAACATCCGCTTGCGCCCGACGAGGTCGCCGAGCCTGCCGCCGAGCAGCAGGAGCGAGCCGAAGGCGAGCGAGTATGCGGTGATGACCCACTGCCGGTCGCCGTCGGAGAAGCCGAGCTCGGCCTGCGCGGCCGGGAGCGCGATGTTCACGACGGTCGCGTCGAGCACGACCATGAGCTGCGCGAGGGCGACGGTCGCGAGCGTGAGCCATCGGCGCGACGCGGGCGCGGATGCGGTGGGCGTGGTCTCGGTCACCGGGCAACGGTACCCCGGACCGGTCGCGTCGGGTCAGCGGATCGACGACGGGCATCCGCCGCGCCCCGCGGGGTCAGATGACCCAGAACACCTCGGTCTCGGGATCCCGGGGGCGCGCCGTCGCCGGGATGCCGACGATCGTCGAGTTCGCGGGCATCGACCGCAGCACCACGGCGTTCGCGCCGACGAGCGAGTCATGGCCGATCTCGATGTCGCCGAGGATCTTCGCCCCCGCGCCGACGACGACGCGATCGCCGATCGTCGGGTGACGCTTGACCCGCTGCGACGAGGTCCCGCCCAGGGTCACGCCGTGGTAGAGCATGACGTCGTCGCCGACGATCGCCGTCTCGCCGATGACGATGCCCATCCCGTGATCGATGAAGAGCCGCCGACCGATGGTCGCACCCGGGTGGATCTCGATGCCCGTGAGGAACCGCGTGAACTGCGAGACGAGGCGCCCGAGGAACCGCAGCCGGTGCCGCCAGCACCACGAGGAGACCCGATGCCCCCAGATGGCGTGCAGGCCGGAGTAGAGCAACCAGATCTCGAAGCCCGAGCGGGCCGCGGGATCGCGGCGCTTCGCGGCGGCGATGTCCTCGCGCGTCCTCGCGAACGGTCCCATGCGGCGCTGCGGTCCTTCCGTGCGGGATCGACTCCCGTCGCGGTCGACGGCGTCGACCCCAGGGTGCAACGCCGCCGACGTCACGCTATTCCCGCTCGCGCCAGGATTCGTCGGCGATCAGACGATGCCCTCGTAGAGCACCGTCGAGAGGTAGCGCTCGCCGTAGCTCGCCACGATCACGACGATCGTCTTGCCGGCGTTCTCCGGGCGGGCGGCGAGGTCGAGCGCCGCCTTCACCGTCGCCCCTGACGAGATGCCACCGAGGATGCCCTCCTCGGTCCCGAGGCGCCTGGCGACCTCGACCGCCTGGGTGATGTTGACGTCGATGACCTCGTCGTCGACCTCGCGGTCGAGGATCTCGGGCACGAAGTTCGCGCCGATGCCCTGGATCTTGTGCGGGCCGGGGGCGCCGCCGTTGAGGATCGGGGACTCCTCCGGCTCGACCGCCACGACGGTGAGGCCGGGCTTGCGCTCCTTGAGGTAGCGACCGGCGCCCGTGATCGTGCCGCCGGTGCCGACCCCGGCGACGAAGATGTCGACGGCGCCGTCGGTGTCGTCCCAGATCTCCGGGCCGGTCGTCGCGTAGTGGATCGCCGGGTTCGCCTCGTTCGCGAACTGCTTCGCGAGGATCGCCCCCGGCGTCTCCGCGGCGATCTCCTCGGCCTTCGCGACCGCGCCCTTCATGCCGAGCGCCGGGTCCGTCTCCACGAGCGTCGCGCCGTAGGCCTTGAGCAGCGCCTTGCGCTCGGCGGACATGGACGACGGCATCGAGAGGATGACCTTGTAGCCGCGGGCCGCGCCGATCGCGGCGAGCGCGATCCCGGTGTTGCCGCTCGTGCCCTCGACGATGGTGCCGCCCGGCTGCAGCGCGCCGGCCTGCTCTGCGGCCTCGACGATGCCGATGCCGAGACGGTCCTTGACGCTCGCCGAGGGGTTGTAGAACTCGAGCTTCGCGAGCACCGTCGCGCCGAGTCCCTCCGTCAGGCGGTTGAGGCGCACGAGCGGGGTGCCGCCGAACGCGCCGGTGATGTCGTCGTGGATGCGAGCCATGATCGCCGTCTCCTTCTCGTGCCGCGTGCCCGACCGGGTCGCTGCGACAACGATAGGCACGGCCGCGACCGAGCAGGACAGTGTTACGCAGGATGGCGCATCGAACCACCGCGATCCTCCCACGCGCCGGGCCCGAGGTCGGCCAGACTGATGCCCGGGAGGACCACATGCCGAAGATGACGAACGCGCAACTGCAGGCCAGGATCGCCGAACTCGAGGCGGAGGTCGACGCGGCGAACGCGCGGGCCGAGGCCGAGGGGACGGCCGACCCGCTCGAGGCCGAGACCGGCGACGACCGCGGCGGGCGCCACCACGGACGACGCCGCGCCGCCGGCTGGGCCGTGCTCTCCGTCACGGCCGTCGTGCTCGCGTCGCTGCTCGCACCCGCCGCGCTCGTCGCGGCCTGGGCCGGCTCGATCCTCACCGACACCGACCGCTTCGTCGCCACCTACGCGCCGCTCATCGAGGATCCGGACGTCCAGGCGTTCGTCGCCGACGAGACGACCGCGGCGATCGTCGACGCGGTCGACATCGAGGGCGTCGTCAGCGCCGCCTTCGACGGCATCTCCGGCGCGGTCGGGCTGCCGCCGCGCGCCACCGAGGCGCTCGGGCTCCTCCAGGGCACGGTCGTCGACGGCGTCGTCGGCCTCATCGACTCGACCGTGACCGACATCGTGAGCTCCGACGCGTTCGCCGCGGTCTGGGAGCGCGCGCTGCGGACGGCGCACGAGCAGCTCATCGCGACCATGCAGGGCGACACCGGCGCACTCGTCACCATCGGCGACGACGGCGTGCTCGGGCTGCAGATCGGGCCGATCGTGCAGCAGGTCCGCGCCACGCTCCAGGAGCAGGGCGTCGGGCTCGCCTCGCTCATCCCGGACATCGACGCGACGATCGTCATCGTGCAGTCGGACGCGCTGCCCGCCGCCAAGATCGCCTACGCCGCGACGGTCGGCTCCTCGATCGCGCTCCCCATCGTCGTGCTCGTGCTCCTCGCCGTCGGGGTGCTCGCGGCCCGTCGGCGATCGGCGGGCTTCGTCGGCGCCGGGATCGGCCTCGCGATCTCGATGGGCGTCGTCGCCGCGGGCCTCGCGATCTCGGCGAGCCTCGTCGGCCTGCTCATTCCCGTGTCGCTCGTGCCGTCGACGGTGTCGACGCTGCTGTTCTGGACGGTCGCCGGGAGCATGCGCGACACCGCGATCGCGGTGCTCGTGCTCGCCATCGCCGTCGCGATCATCGCCTGGTTCGCCGGACCGTCGCGCACGGCGGTGCGCCTGCGCTCGGCGGTCGACGGCGCGCTCGGCGCCGCGCGCGGCTTCGGCGCAGCGCACGGCCTCGACACGGGGCGCTTCGGCACCGTGCTCCGCGATCAGCGCTGGATCGTGCGCTCGGCGATCGCGGTCGTGGCGGCGCTCGTGCTCCTGCTCGTGCGGCCGCTCGACGTCGGCCTCGTCGTCACGACCCTCCTGGTCGCGCTGCTCGTGCTCCTCGTCGTCGAACTGCTGCGGGCGCCAGACCCGGCCTGAGCTCGGCGACGCCGCGTCGCCGCACCGGGCCGCCCGTCGGACTCGCTCGAGTTCGACGGGCGGCCCGGTGGGCGGACGCGTCAGCGGGCCGCGAGCTCCTCGAGCAGCGGGTGCCCTGGCTCGACCTCGGTGACGATGGCGACGATCTCGGCGCGCTCGAGCAGCTCCTCCATGCGACCGCGCGCGCGGCGGCCGACGATCGTGACGACCGTGCCGTCCGCGCCGGCCCGCCCGGTGCGACCGGAGCGGTGCAGGTAGGTCTTGTACTCGTCCGGGGCGTCGGCCTGGATCACGAGCGGCACGTCGTCGACGTGGATGCCGCGGGCGGCGACGTCGGTGGCGACGAGGACCCGGACCCGACCGCTCGAGAGCAGGCCGAGGTTGCGGTTGCGCTTGGTCTGGTTCAGGTCGCCGTGGAGGCTCGCCGAGGGGATCCCGGCGTCGCTGAGGTGCTCGGCGAGGTCCTCGGCGAACGCGCGCGTCCTGGCGAAGACGATCACGCGGTTCTCGCCAGAGGCCAGGTCGACGATGACCTCGCGCTTCCTGCGCGGGTCGATGAGCAGGAGGTGGTGGTCGATGCTCGACGACGCCTGATCCTCGCCAGCGACCTCGTGCACCGCGGGCTCGACGAGGAACTCGCCGATGAGCGCCGCGATGGCGGTGTCGAGCGTCGCCGAGAAGAGCAGCCGCTGGCCGCCGCGCTCCGTCTGCCGGAGGATGCGCTGCACGGGCTCGAGGAAGCCGAGGTCGCACATGTGGTCGGCCTCGTCGATCACCGAGACGACCACCTGCGAGAGGTCGAGCTCGCCCTGCTCGAGCAGGTCCTCGATGCGACCCGGGGTGCCGATGACGATGTCGACGCCGCGGCGCAGCCCCGTGACCTGACGCTGGTAGGGGATGCCCCCGACGAGCGAGACGGTGAAGAGGCCGACCGAGCGCGCGAGGTCCTGGACCGTCCGGTCGATCTGCTGGGCGAGCTCGCGCGTCGGCGCGAGGATGAGCGCGCGCGGCGCACGGCCGATCCCGCGACCGCGGCCGCCCTCGGGGTTCGCCTCGCGATGCAGCTGCAGCAGCCGCTCGACGACCGGCGCGCCGAACGCGATGGTCTTGCCAGAACCGGTGCGCCCACGACCGAGGACGTCACGACCCGCGAGCACGTCGGGGATCGTGGCGGCCTGGATCGGGAACGGCTGGGTGGCGCCGAGGTCGGCGAGCGCGCGCACGAGGTTCGCGCCGAGACCGAGGTCGCCGAAGCTCACGCCCTCGGCCTCCTCGGCAGTGAGCGCCTCGGCCTGGAGCCGCGCGAGCACGACGTCCTCGACGACGGGGCGGGCGGCGCGGTCCTCGCGCGGCGCGTGCGTCGCGCGGTCGTCCCACGACCGCGTCGATGCGCGGTCGTGGCGCTGGGCGCGGTCGTCGCGCTGGAGACGGTCGTCGCGCTGGGCACGGTCGGGGCGCGGAGCACGGTCGTCGCGGAGCGGGCGAGCCTGACGGACGGGCCGCTCGGGACGCGCATGGCGATCGTCGCGGACCGGGCGGTACTCCCGGTACTCGCGCGGGTCGCGGGCGGGCTGGTCCCAGCGGTCGGCGATCGGGACGCGCTTGGCGCGATCACGGGCGTCGCCGCCCTGCCAGCGGGACGGCGCGCGGCCGTCGCGGGCCGGGCGCTCGGTGCGGGCCGGGCGCTCGTAGCCGGCCGTCCTGGCGTCGCGGGCCGTGCGCTCGTCGCGGCGCGGCCGGTCGTCACGTGCGGGACGGTCGTCACGCGCGGGCCGGTCGTCGCGCACGGGCCGGTCGGGACGCCCGCGATCGTCGCGGAACGGACGCCCCGCGCGGGCGGGCCGGTCGTCGCGGTACGGTCGGTCGTCGCGCGCCGGGCGCTCGACCCGCGCCGGACGCTCGTCGCGATAGGTCCGCTCGACCCTCGCCCCGCGGTCGTCGCGGGTGGGGCGGTCGTCACGGGACGGGCGGTCGAGGCGCGCGGGACGGTCGTCGCGCACCGGGCGGTCGGCGCGCACCCGGTGGTCGGCGCGCGCGGGACGGTCATCGCGCGCGGGACGCGCGTCGCGGACGGGCCGCTCACCACGGGCCCCGCGGTCGTCGCGGGCCGGGCGCTCGTCCCACTGACGAGCAGCCCGAGGGGCGGCGCCGCGCGCCGGCCGCTCGTCGTCGCGACGCGCCGGGCGGTCCTGTCGCGCGGCGCGCGCGGCGCGCTCCTCGGCGTTCCAGCGCTGCTTCGGCGCCGGCGCCGACTCGTCGACCGGCCGGTGGCCGCGGTGACCCTTGCTCCTCGAGCCGGGCTTCTGCCCCGCATCGCCATGCTGGCGGGCGGGCGTCCCGGACGTGCGGGACTCGTGCTTCGACATGCGTCGACCTCTCTGACACGGGCGAACGCACGAACGCGCACGCGTTCATGGACCCGGATCGGAGGGCGGGTCGTCGCAACCATTGCTGATGCACGGACGGAGGCCCGCGGCTTCCGGCTGCAACGACATACATCCGCGGCGCACCGCGGCGTCGTAACGCCGACCGGCCAAGCCTAGGGGGTCCGCCTGGGAAACGCCAGGATCGGCGATCAGGCGCGGAGGCGATCCAGGATCGCGATGCCCTCAGGCCACGCGCCGAGCCCGCTCGCCGCGTTGAGGTGTCCGAGCCCTGGCAGCTCCACGAGCTCCGACCCCCACGCCGACGCGAGCGCGCGCGCCGCCTCGGGCGTCGCGAAGGGGTCGTCGTCCGACGCGACCACGATGGACGGCACGGGCAGCGGGGCCACCGGCGACGCGAAGCCCGCCGCGGCGGCGGGGAAGCCCGGCCGATCTCGGTCGGGCGGCGCGACGAGCAGCGCCCCGCGGAGGCCACCGGCGCCGTGCTCGGCGAACCACATCGCCGTCGCGAGGCAGCCGAGGCTGTGCGCGACGATCACCATGCCCGGCTCGGCCGCGGCCGAGATCGCGGCGAGCCAGTCATCGGGGTCCGGAGCGGACCAGGAGGCGGGCGCGATCCGCACCGCGGCACGCCCGGCGTCGGCCTCCCAGCGGCTCTGCCAGTGCTCAGGGCCGGACCCGTCGATCCCGGGGACGATGAGCAGCCCGGTCACCACGTCGACGTCGACTCCCGCGGGGCCGCGGCCGCGGCGGCGGCCGCCTTCGCCTGCCGACGCTCGCGCGCACCCTCGACGAGCGCGTAGAGCGTCGGGAGCACGACGAGCGTGAGCAGGGTCGACGAGACGAGTCCGCCGATCACGATGATCGCGAGCGGCTGCGAGATGAACCCGCCGTGCCCGGTGATGCCGAGCCCGAGCGGCAGCAGCGCGAAGATCGTCGCGGCCGCGGTCATGAGGATCGGCCGGAGACGACGGGACGCACCCGCCTCGACCGCGGCGCGCACGTCGAGGCCCTTCACCCGGTACTGGTTGACGAGGTCGACGAGCACGATCGCGTTCGTGACGACGATGCCGATGAGCATGAGCACGCCGATGAGCGACGGGACGCCGAGCGGGATGCCCGAGATGACCTGCAGCGCGATCGCGCCGGTCGCCGCGAACGGCACCGAGACGAGCAGCAGCAGCGGCTGGCGCAACGACTTGAACGTCGCGACCATGACGACGTAGACGATGAGGATCGCCGCGAGCAGCGCGAGGCCGAGCTGGCTGAACGAGTCGGCCATGTCGGCGGTCACGCCGCCGATCTCGGCGGAGGCGCCGGTCGGCAGGCTCACGTCGGCGAGCGCCGCGGTGACCGCGGCCGACGCGGCTCCCGTGTCGTCGGTGCCCGGCGTGACGGTCACCGTCGCCGTGCGGACCCCCTGGATGGAGGTGATCGACGCGGGGCCGTTCGTCTCCTCGACGGTCGCGAGCGCCGAGAGCGGCTTCGGACCGGCTGCGGTCGGGATGACGAAGTCCTGGAGCTCCTGGAGCGTCGTCGGCGCGGTGTCGTTGATGACGTAGATCGAGAGCGTGCGCTCGTCGATGACGACCTCGCCGATCGCGCTCGGGTTCATCGCCGCGGTGACGATGCCGCCGACCGCGATCTCGGTGAGCCCGACCTTCGCCGCGGCGTCGCGGTCGACGACGACGGCGATGTACGGCTGCTCGTTCGCGAGGTTGTCGCTCACCTCAGCGACCTCGCTCAGCGGCGTGACGGCGGCCGTGACCGCGTCGGTCGCGCGCTGGAGGTCGGCCTCGCTCGTCGCGCGCACGGTGATCGTGATCGTCGAGCCGCCGAAGCCGCCGCCCCCGCCGCCGGCGGTGACGGTGACGGTGCCGGCGTCGGGCAGGCCCTCGACGGCGTCGCGCACGGCCTGCTGCACCTCGGCCTGATCGGCGTCGGGGTCCGTCGTGACCGAGAAGGTCGCGGCGCCGCCGCCGGCGAGCGCCGACCGGAACACGCTGCCGCCGGTGCCGACGGAGGTCTGCACGACGTCGACGCCGTCGACCTTGAGCAGCGCGTCCTCGACGACGCGCGATGCGGCGTCCTTCTCGTCGAGGCTCGCTCCGGGCGGCAGCGTCTGCTGCACGGTGAGCGTGTTCTGCCCGCTGTCGCCGATGAAGTTCGTCTTCAGCAGCGGCGCGAGCATGACGGTGCCGGCGAGCACGAGCACGGCGACGAGCAGGGTGACGATCGAGTGCCGCAGCGTCCACCTGATGATCGGCAGGTAGCCGCGCTGGAGCAGCGTGAGCCGCTCCTCGCCGACGATGCCGTCGCCGGTGTGGCGACCGGCGGGGGCCGCCGCCTCGGCCGGCGCGCGGCGCGCCCGGCGACGCCCGTCGCCGAGGAACCAGTAGGCGAGCACCGGGACGATCGTGAGCGCGACGAAGAGGCTCGCGGCGAGCGCGATCGTCACGGTGAGGGCGAAGGGGCGGAACAGCTCGCCGACCTCCTCGCCGACGAGCGCGAGCGGGAGGAAGACCGCGACCGTCGTGACGGTCGATGCGGTGATCGCGCCGGCGACCTCCTTGACGGCACCGAGGATCCCGGGCAGGCGCTCCTCGCCGGCCTCGAGGTGGCGCTTGATGTTCTCGATGACGACGATCGAGTCGTCGACGACGCGGCCGATCGCGATCGTGAGCGCGCCGAGCGTGATGATGTTCAGCGTGTAGTCGGCCGCGAGCATCCCGATGAACGTGATGAGCACGCTCGCCGGGATCGAGATCGCCGTGACGAGCGTCGAGCGCAGCGACATGAGGAACACGAGGATGACGATCACGGCGAAGAGCAGGCCGAGCAGACCCTCCGTGGCGAGCGACTCGATGGACTGCTCGATGAACGGCGCCTGGTCGAAGACGATCGTGAACTCGGTGTTCGATCCGATGGTCTCGGCGATGCCGTCGAGCGCCGCGGTGACGTCGTGCGAGACCGCGACGACGTTGCCGGCGTCGGTCTTCGTCACCGAGAGGCTGAGCGCGTCCTTGCCGTTGACCCGCGAGTAGCCGGTCGGGGTCTGCTCGACCACCTGGACCGTGGCGACGTCGGCGATCGTGACGATGTCGGCGGACCTCGCCCCCACGAGCGGGAGGGCCGCGATCTCGTCGACGCTGCCGAGCCGCTGCCCGGACTGGACGGTGAGCGTCTGGCCGTCCTCGGTGATCTGGCCGGAGGGCAGGAGCACGCCGTTCGCGTCGATCGCGTCGCGGATCGCCTGGGTGCTCAGGCCGACGGCGGCGAGCTTCGCCGGATCCGGCGTGATGGCGACCCGCTCGGTGCTCGTGCCGAGCACGTCGACGCTGCCGACGCCGTCGAGCCGCTGCAGCTCCGGCACCGCGACGCGGTCGAGCGCGTCGGAGAGCGCGATGGCGTCGAGGTCGCTCGAGACCGCGATCTGGAGGATGGGGAGGTCGGAGAGGCTGAAGCTCAGCACCTGCGGGTCGACGCCGTCCGGCAGCCGCGACCCGATCCGGTTGATCGCCGAGAGCACCTTCTGCTCGGCCGTCGCGAGGTTGGTGCCGTAGGCGAACGAGGCCGAGACGTTCGAGAAGCTCGCGCTCGAGGTCGCGCTCGTCTCTTCGAGGCCCGGGATCGTCTGCAGCGCGTCCTCGATCGGCGTCGACACGTCGTTCTCGACGACGGCCGGCGACGCCCCCGGGTACGTCGTGATGATGAAGAGCCGCGGGAACGTCAGCGACGGGATGAGCTCCTGCTTGAGCATCGTCAGCGAGATCCCACCGAAGACGGCGATCACGATGGTCACGAGCGCGATGAGCGCCCGGTTGCGGAGGCTGAAGACCGACAACAGGTGCACGTGTACTCCGAGTGCTCGGTGGTGACCGGATTCGGCCGGATGCTTCGACCGTCGAGGGAAGTATCTCATCGGTCGGTGACCGGCGACCCCTGACGACGACGATGATGGCGAGCGCGGCTCGGACGCCGATGGCGAGCGGGGCTCAGACGACGGCGGCGAGCTCGCTCATCGGCGCCGGCCCCACCCCGGCCGGCAGCCCGGCCCACGCGCGCTCGAGCACGTCGAGCGCGCGGTCGGTCTCGGGCTGCGGGTGGCTGAACGGGATGCGGATGAACCGCTCGAACGCGCCGTCGACGGCGAAGCGCGGCCCGGCCGCGATCGCGAGCCCGCCGGCCCGCGCGGCGATCGTGAGCGCGGAGCTCGCGGGGCGGCCGAGACCCGCCCAGATGGTGAGCCCACCGGCGGGCGTCGGAACCGTCCACTCGGGGAAGCGGCGCGCGAGCTCGCCGAGCACGTGCGCACGACCGGCCCTGAGCACGTCGCGCCGCTGCGCGAGGATCGTCTCGAAGTCGGGCAGCAGCTCGGCGACGACGAGCTGCTCGAGCAGCGGCGTGCCGAGATCGCCGGCCGACCTCGCGCGCACGAGCGACTGGATGAGGGAGGGCTCGGCCCGGATCCAGCCGATCCGCACCCCGCCCCACACCGTCTTGCCGACCGAGCCGATGAGCACGGCGGGCCCGAACGTCGCCGCCGGCGCCCGCACCGCGGCGTCGAGGGTGAGCTCGGCCATGGTCTCGTCGACGACGACGACGGTGCCGTGCGCTGCCGCGGTCGCGAGCGTGCGCTCGAGCACGGGCGTCGGCATGCTCGCCCCGGTCGGGTTGTGGTTGTCCGGCATGAGGTAGGCGGCGGCGGGCGCGCCGCGCGCGATGGACTGCGCGATGGCGGACTCGTCCCAGCCGGCGACGGCGTCGACGGGCACCGGGATGAGCCGGCCGCCCGCGGCCGTGACGGCGTCCATCGCGTGCGGGTAGGTGGGGTTCTCGATGAGCACCCGGTCGCCGCGCTGCAGGAGCACCCGGAAGAGCAGCGACATGGCGTGCTGCGCGCCGAGGGTGATCATGATCTGCTCCGGCTCGGTGGGCAGGCCGCGCGCGACGTAGCGGTCGGCGATCGCGCGCCGCACCGACGGCGCACCGAGCAGGTCGAAGCCGTGACCGCCGAGGAACGCGGGCAGCCGCGCGGCCGCGGCGGCGGCGGCCGCGGCGAGCTGCGGGATGGGCGGCAGCGAGGCGTGGCCGAGGTCGAGCAGCGAGGTCGTGGGGTCGAACTCGGGGATCGCGGACAGCGGCAGCCGCGCGACGCTGCCGGAGCCGCGAAGGCTCTCGATCGCGCCGCGGTCGCGGAGCACCGCGTAGGCGGCGGCGACGGTCGTGCGGCTTAGCCCCAGTGCCGCGGCGAGCTCGCGCTCCGCCGGCAGCCGCGCGCCGACGGGGATGCGCCCGTCGAGGATCTGCAGCCGGATGCGGTCCGCGAGGCTCCGATAGGCGGGTCCGCCGTCGCGCCACTCGCCCAATCGCGATGCCAATGCGCGCGCGCTCAGCGTGATCATGCGGCCAGGCTAGCGGAATTGGCTCTATGGAACCAGGCCAGTTGTCGGATTGGATCGCTCTCATGCGGTCCACTCCCCTGCTCGCCCGTCGCCTCGTCCAGCTCGTCGTCGGCCTCGTCGCCTACGGTGCCGGGATCGCGCTCATGGTGCGGGCCGCGATCGGCGTGCCGCCGTGGGACGTCCTCGCGCAGGGCGTCTCGCGGGTGACGGGTCTCGATTTCGGGCTCGTCACCAACCTCATCGGCCTCGGCGTGCTCGCGCTGTGGATCCCGTTGCGGCAGCGGCCGGGTCTCGGCACCGTGCTCAACGTCCTCCTCCTCGGCACGAGCGCCCAGGCGGTGCTCTGGCTCGTGCCGGCGCCCGAGTCGCTGCTCGTGCGCGTCCCCCTCTTCGCGGGCGGGCTCGCGCTCGTCGCGCTCGCCACCGGCGCCTACATCGGCGCGGCGTTCGGCCCCGGTCCGCGGGACGGGCTCATGACGGGCCTGCACGCGCGCACCGGGCTGCCGATCTGGGTCGTGCGCACGGCGATCGAGGTCGCCGCGCTCGGCGTGGGGTGGACGCTCGGCGGCAACGTCGGGATCGGCACCGTCGCGTTCGCGCTGCTCATCGGGCCGATGGCCCAGCGCACGATGCGATGGTTCGACCTTCGGCCGAGGATCGCGTCGACCCCGGCGCGCACGGCGGCGGCCGTCGCCCCGGTGGGCGGGGAGGCGTCCGCGTGATCGGCCTGTTGCTCGCGATCGCGGGACTCGCGACGTGGGGCGTGCTCGCGACGGTGGAGACGGTCGTGCGCGACGGATACCGGCAGGTGCCCGTCGACCCGGACCGGCTCGGGGCGCGCTGAGGGCGGCCGCGCCACCCGGCACGGCCGCCCCGACCGGCGCCGCGCGCCGCTCCCGTCAGCGCTCCAGCGCCGCGAGCGCCGCGAGCGCGTCGCGCACGAGGCGCGCGCCGGCCTCGCCGCCGTAGTTCGCCGCGAATCGCGGGTCGGCGACGTAGAGCTCGCCGAGGCCGAGGACGTAGTCCCAGGCCGGGCCGTCGGCGGCCGGCGTGCCCGGGATGCCGGCCAGCCAGGCGACGTGCCGTCGCGCGAGGGCGAGCGCCGCGTCCGAGTCCGGCGCGACGCCGCGCTCGGCCGCCGCCGTCCAGGCCGCGGCGAGCTCGCCAGCGTCCTGCTGGAACGCCGTGCGCCCGTCGTCGTGGAGCCCGCGCCACCAGGCGTCGGCCCGGTCGGCCGCGTCGGCGCCCCAGCGCGCGACGACCTCGTCGCGATGGGCGGCGTGATCGAATCCGTCGAGGATCTCTGCTGCCATGAGTGGTTCACCTCCCTCCCGTCGCTCGATGGTGGTCTCGACCGCGGCGATGCGCCGGTCGAGCATGTGGCGCTCGCGGCGCAGCGCCGCGAGGTGGGTGCGGAGCGCGCTCGTCTCCTCGGTCGTGCGATCGAGGATCGCGCCGATCTCGTCGAGCGGGAGCCCGAGCTCGCGCAGCAGGAGGATGCGCTGCAGGCGCACGAGCGCGTCCTCGTCGTAGTGCCGCTGACCGCCGGGGCCCGTCCGGCTGGGCGGGAGCAGCCCGATCGCGTCGTAGTGCCGCAGCGCGCGCGAGGTCGTCCCGGCGAGCCGCGCGACCTCCTGGATGGGCCAGTCCGCCATCTCGTCCTCCGTGCTCGTGCGTCCCGCACCGCGTGCGGGGGCGGCGAGTGCCGCCGAGGCCACGGTAGGGGTTGACGCAGCGTCAATGGCAAGCCCGACTCGTCGACGACGCGACGGTGGGTGCGCACGTCGCTTGCGCAATCGGGAAACGCGATATAGCGTGAGTCGTGCAACTCGCGATATAGCGCGAGTCATCCCGGAGGACGGAGGCGCCATGGCGCAGGAGAAGTGGCTCATCGAGCACGGACCGCGGACGATCGACGTGAGCTCGATCCGCACGCTCAAGGTCGCCCTCATCGGCGGCCGGGTCGACATCGTCGGCCACGACGAGCCTGGCGCCCGCGTCGAGATCCACGCGGTCGACGGCAAGGACCTCAAGGTCTCGCTCGACGGCGACACCCTCGAGATCGACCACCCGCAGCTCTCCTGGGATGCCCTGCTCGAGTCCATGCGCCGCTTCACCGGGCGCGCGACCGCCGAGGTGAGCATCCGCGTGCCGCGCGACGTCGCGCTGAAGTTCGGCGTCGTCACCGCAAGCGGGCTCATCTCCGGCCTCGCCGGCGACGCCTCGATCAGTACCGTGAGCGGTGACCTCGTCATCGACGGCATGCGCGGGGCGCTCTCCATCAACTCCGTGAGCGGGGAGGTCGCCGTGCGCGACCACGTCGGCACGATCGCCGCGCGCACGGTCGGCGGCGACGTCACGGTCGGTGGCGAGATCGACCGGCTCTCGGTGAACACCGTCGGCGGCGACGTCTTCGCCGACCTGCGCGGGCTCGCCGACGAGCTGCGCGTGAACACCGTCGGCGGCAACGTCACCGTGCGGATGCCGGCGAGCCTCGCGGTGCACTACCGCATCGGCACCGCCACCGGTCGCATCCAGCTCGACGACGTCTCGTACGCGGGCGTGCACGGGCAGTTCACCGCGCGACACGGACGACTCGACGAGCGCTGGCTCGACTTCCGGGCGAACACCGTCGCCGGCGACGTCACCGCGATCCACCACGCGGAGGCGCCGCACGCGACGGCGGACCCCGCCGCCCCCGCGCCCGCCGAGGAGGCCGCGCGATGACCCCACCGGTCTTCGCGCACGGGCACCTCCGCCTCTACCTGCTCAGCCTGCTCGAGGAGCGCCCGATGCACGGGTACGAGCTCATCCAGGCGCTCGAGCAGCGGTTCGGCGGCACCTACAGCCCGAGCGCCGGCACGATCTATCCCCGCCTGGCCAAGCTCGAGGAGGAGGGGCTCGTCACCCGCGAGAGCGACGGGCGCAAGTCCGTCTACGCGATCACCGAGGCCGGGCGGGCCGAGGTCGAGGCCAGGCGCGACGAACTCGAGCAGGTCGAGGCCGGGGTCACGGACAGCGTCCGCCGACTCGCGGACGAGGTGCGGTCGAGCGTCGACGAGGCGATGCGCAGCCTGCGCGCCGAGCTCGCGGTCGCCGCACGCGACGCGAGGTCGGCCGCCGCCGAGGCCGGCACGATCGTCGGAGCCGCCGCGCGCGGCGTCGCCGACGCCTTCCGCGATCCGATGCCGGCGCCGCCGTCGGCACGGCAGGAGGCGGGTGCGGATGCCGCGTCGACGGCCCCGTCGGCCGGGTCCGGCGCGTCGGCGGGCCC
>Ga0209066_10002993_pt1 | contig 19788 bp, 17 predicted proteins | sample All_14_2_FD_187198 | JGI IMG/M metagenome (GOLD analysis project Ga0209066, IMG submission 187198) | Freshwater microbial communities in response to fracking from Pennsylvania, USA - Allegheny Zone_MetaG_DW_15 (SPAdes) (version 2) ... | reverse complement strand
TCAAGCAACTCGGATGGAATTTGCGGCTGCGCCGCCTGGTCCGCCGGGGCGGTTATCTTGGTCTTGCGTGGCATTCATGCTCCTTATCGACATGCTATGCCTCACACACAAACTTTCTGACAGGCTCAGGGGCACTGGTGCCGAACCTGCGCGAACATGGCACTGATCACCCATCACCACTCCAAGGCCAAGCTCAAGTATGACGATGCCGGTGCTCGGCGTTTAAAGCTGGGAAAGGCGCGGTGAGGGCCCAAGGTAGTGAATCCTTGGGTTCACAGCTATTTGCCTATGCGCAAACGCACGAATACTTCCCCAGCAGGTTTCCAGCCGAAAAATTGCCGGTGGTCGTGCCTGGAGCGTTTACGCAGTCTGGTTCGCGGCCAAGAAGTCCTGCGCAAAGCGCTGCAGCACCCCACCAGCCTGGTACACCGACACCTCTTCCGCCGTGTCCAGGCGGCAGGTCATCGGCACCTTCACCACGTCACCGTTCTTGCGGGTGATGACCAGGGTCAGGTCGGCGCGGGGCTTCAGGTCGCCTTCCACGTCGTAGGTCTCGGTGCCGTCCAAGCCCAAGGTCAGGCGGTTGGTGCCCGGCTTGAACTCCAGAGGCATCACGCCCATGCCGATCAGGTTGGTGCGGTGGATGCGCTCGAAGCCTTCGGCCGCAATGGCTTCCACACCCGCCAGGCGCACGCCCTTGGCAGCCCAGTCACGCGAGGAGCCTTGACCGTAGTCGGCGCCGGCCACGATGATCAGCGGCTGCTTGCGCTCTTGATAGACCTCCATGGCCTCCCACATGCGCACGACCTTGCCTTCGGGCTCGATGCGGGCCAGCGAGCCGGCCTTCACCTTGCCTTCGGCATCACGCACCATCTCGTTCTTCAGCGTGGGGTTCGCGAAGGTGGCGCGCATGGCGGTCAGGTGGTCACCGCGGTGGGTGGCGTAGGAGTTGAAGTCCTCCTCAGGCAGGCCCATCTTGTGCAGGTACTCACCAGCAGCCGAGTTCATCAAGATCGCGTTCGAAGGCGACAGGTGGTCGGTGGTGATGTTGTCCGGCAAGATGGCCAGCGGGCGCATGCCCTTGAGCGTGCGCGGGTTGGCGGCCAGGGCGCCGACGCCTTCCGTGTCCCAGTAAGGCGGGCGACGGATGTAGGTGGACTGCGGGCGCCAGTCGTACTGCGGGCTCACCTTCTCACCCTTGTCGGCCTGGATGGCGAACATCGGCTCGTACACGGCGCGGAACATCTCGGGCTTGACGCTGGCCTTGACGATGGCGTCGATCTCTTCGTCCGAAGGCCAGATGTCCTTCAGGCGGATTTCCTTGCCATCGACCACGGCGAGCACGTCGTTTTCGATGTCAAAGCGCACGGTGCCGGCAATGGCGTAGGCCACGACCAGCGGGGGCGAAGCCAGGAAGGCCTGCTTGGCGTAGGGGTGGATGCGACCGTCAAAGTTGCGGTTGCCCGACAGCACGGCGGTGGCGTACAGGTCGCGGTCAACGATCTCTTTCTGGATGACCGGGTCCAGCGCGCCCGACATGCCGTTGCAGGTGGTGCAGGCAAACGCCACGATGCCAAAGCCGAGCTTTTCCAGGTCACCCAGCAGATTGGCTTCCTTCAGGTACAGCTCCACGGCCTTCGAGCCAGGGGCCAGCGAGGACTTCACCCAGGGCTTGCGCGTCAGGCCCAGCTTGTTGGCGTTGCGCGCCAGCAGCGCAGCCGCGATCACGTTGCGCGGGTTGGAGGTGTTGGTGCACGAGGTGATGGCCGCGATGATCACGGCGCCATCGGGCATCGTGCCTTCTTGTGCCGAAGGCATGGCCCACTTGCCGGCGATGCCCTTGGCGGCCAGATCGCTCGTCGCCACGCGGGCGTGCGGGTTCGAGGGGCCGGCCATGTTGCGCACCACGCTCGACAGGTCGAACGTCAGGTCACGTTCGTACACGGCGTTCTTGAGCGAGTCCGACCACAGGCCGGCTTGCTTGGCATAGGTTTCCACCAGCTTGACCTGTTCGGCGTCACGGCCGGTCAGCGTCAGGTAGTCCAGGGTCTGCTGGTCGATGCTGAACATGGCGGCGGTGGCGCCGTATTCGGGGGCCATGTTCGAGATGGTGGCGCGGTCACCAATGGTCAGTTTCGCGGCACCTTCGCCGTAGAACTCCAGGTAGGCGCCCACGACCTTGGACTTGCGCAGGAACTCGGTCAGGGCCAGCACCACGTCCGTGGCGGTGATGCCAGGCTGGCGTTGCCCCGTGAGCTTCACGCCCACGATCTCGGGCAGGCGCATCCACGAGGCGCGGCCCAGCATCACGTTCTCGGCTTCCAGGCCGCCCACGCCAATGGCGATCACGCCCAACGCGTCCACGTGCGGGGTGTGCGAGTCGGTGCCGACGCAGGTGTCGGGGTAGGCCAGGCCGTGGTCGTTGTGGATGACCGGCGACATCTTCTCCAGGTTGATCTGGTGCATGATGCCGTTGCCCGCCGGGATCACGTCCACGTTGGCAAAGGCCTTCTTGGTCCACTCGATGAAGTGGAAACGGTCTTCGTTGCGGCGCTCTTCGATGTCGCGGTTCTTCTGGAACGCGTCGGGATCAAAGCCTCCGCACTCCACGGCCAGCGAGTGGTCCACGATCAGTTGCACGGGCACCACCGGGTTCACCTTGGCCGGGTCGCCGCCTTCCTTGGCAATCGCGTCACGCAGGCCGGCCAAGTCCACCAGCGCGGTCTGGCCCAGGATGTCGTGGCAGGCCACGCGGGTCGGGAACCAGGGGAAGTCGAGGTCACGCTTGCGTTCGATGATCTGCTTGAGGCAGTCGGTGATGATGCTGGGGTCGGCCTTGCGCACGATGTTCTCGGCGTGCACACGCGAGGTGTAGGGCAGGGTGGCCCAGGCGCCCGGCTTGATGGCTTCCACGGCGGCTTCGGTGTCGAAGTAATCCAGCGTGGTGCCGGGCAGGTTCTTGCGGTATTGGGTGTTCATGGCGGGCAGCGGTGAGGTGTGGGGCGGCGGCGCGGGGGCAGCGAGGTTGACAAGGTCAAAAGGCGCCACACGTGTTGTTCATGTGGCGCCCTGGTCCTGGCTGGTCAGACTTACTTGCGCTTTTTCAGCGGCACGAACTTCTGATCTTCGGGGCCGACGTAGTTGGCCGACGGACGGATGATCTTGCCGTCAATGCGTTGTTCGATCACGTGGGCCGACCAGCCGCTGGTGCGGGCGATCACGAACAGCGGGGTGAACATCGCGGTGGGCACGCCCATCATGTGATAGCTCACGGCCGAGAACCAGTCCAGGTTCGGGAACATCTTCTTGATTTCCCACATCACCGATTCCAGACGCTCGGCGATGTCGTACATCTTCATGTTGTCCTGTTCCTTGGACAGGTCTTCCGCCACCTTCTTGATGACCACGTTGCGCGGGTCGCTCACGGTGTAGACAGGGTGACCGAAGCCGATCACGACTTCCTTCTTCTCGACGCGGGCGCGGATGTCGGCCTCGGCCTCGTTCGGGTTGTCGTAGCGCTTCTGGATTTCAAACGCCACTTCGTTGGCGCCACCGTGCTTGGGGCCACGCAGGGCACCGATGCCGCCGCAGATGGCCGAGAACATGTCGGAGCCCGTGCCTGCCACCACACGCGAGGTGAAGGTCGAGGCGTTGAACTCGTGCTCGGCGTACAGGATCAGCGAGGTGTGCATCGCGCGCACCCAGCTGTCGCGGGGCTTCTCGCCGTGCAGCAGGTGCAGGAAGTGGCCGCCAATGGAGTCGTCATCGGTTTCCACGTCGATGCGCTTGCCGTTGTGGCTGAAGTGGTACCAGTACAGCAGCATCGAGCCCAACGAGGCCATCAGCTTGTCAGCGATGTCGCGGGCGCCGGGGTGGTTGTGGTCGTCCTTCTCGGGCGAGAGGCAACCCAGCACGGACACGCCGGTGCGCATCACGTCCATCGGGTGCGCCGACGGGGGCAGTTGTTCCAGGGCGGTCTTCAGGCTGGCGGGCAGGCCGCGCAGCGCCTTCAGCTTGGCCTTGTAGCCAGCCAGTTCGGCCACGGTGGGCAGCTTGCCGTGCACCAGCAGGTGGGCGATTTCTTCGAATTCGCAGGTGGTGGCAACGTCCAGGATGTCGTAGCCACGGTAGGCCAGGTCATTGCCGGTGCGACCCACGGTGCACAGGGCGGTGTTGCCGGCTGCCGTGCCGGACAGGGCGACGGATTTCTTGGGCTTGAAACCAGGGGTGGTCGTCTCAGGGGTAGCGCTCATGGGATGTGTCTCCAGATGACGTGTGGCAGCGGGGATTTACTTCTTGGCGGCAAACAGCGCGTCGAGCTTTTGCTCGAAGGCGTGGTAGCCGATGCGGTCGTACAGCTCTTCGCGAGTCTGCATCAAGTCGACGACGCTCTTTTGATGACCATCACGGCGGATGGCCGTGTACACGGCTTCGGCAGCCTTGTTCATGGCGCGGAAAGCGCTCAGCGGGTACAGCACCATGCCGACGCCGGTGGGGCGCAGCTCGTCCACGCTGAACAGCGGGGTCTTGCCGAACTCGGTGATGTTGGCCAGCACGGGCACGTTCACGGCCTTGCAGAACTTCTCGTAGGTGGGCAGGTCGTAGGCGGCTTCGGCAAAGATGCCGTCGGCGCCGGCTTCCACGCACTTGATGGCGCGCTCGATGGCAGCGTCCACGCCGTGCACCTGGATCGCGTCGGTGCGGGCGATCAGGAAGAAGTCCGGATCCGTCTTGGCGTCCGCAGCCGCCTTGACACGGTCTACCATCTCTTCGGTGGTCACGATTTCCTTGCCAGGACGATGGCCGCAGCGCTTGGCGCCCACCTGGTCTTCGATGTGGCAAGCGGCGGCGCCAGCCTTGATCAGGCTCTTGACGGTGCGCTCGATGTTGAAGGCGGAGGGGCCAAAGCCCGTGTCGATGTCAACCAGCAGGGGCGTGTCACACACGTCGGTGATGCGGCGCACGTCGATCAGCACGTCGTCCATCGTGTTGATGCCCAGATCGGGCAAGCCCAGCGAGCCTGCGGCCACACCGCCACCCGACAGGTAGATGGCGCGGTAACCGGCGCGTTTCGCGAGCAGCGCGTGGTTGGCGTTGATGGCGCCAATGATCTGCAGCGGCGATTCGTCCTTGAGGGCCTGACGGAAGCGTGCGCCGGGGGAGGTGAGTGCCATGTGGGTTCTCCAGTGGAACGTGTCAGCGGGAATGCCGGTCTAGAACGCAACGTGCGTGCCAGCCCGGGTACTGCGTGTTCAGGATGCCAAAGAAGCTTTGTAAGTCATTGATTCAACATGAGGCAGGCTGGTTTTTACCCTTGCACAGCGCACGCAGCCTGTGCTGATGTTTCGTCATTGAAATGATGTTTCATTCAAATGTGAAACGCATGCACAATGCCAAGCATGCTGACCGATCCCTTGCCTCGCGCCAATCCGACTCAGTCTCCGCCACGCATTGTGGCCGTCGGCTTTCGCCGCATCAACAAGATGTTGCAGGCCTTGGTCCCAGAATTCGCCGACCGTGCCGCCGTCGAGGTGCTGGACGTCGGGTTTGAAGAAGCCGTGGCCCGCGTGCGCGCCCTGCAGGCGCAGCGGCCGGTGGACGTGGTGGTGGCGGCCGGCTCCAATGGCGGCTACCTGCGCCAGCACCTGGACTTGCCCATCGTGGTGGTCAAAGTGGGCGGCTTTGACCTCATGCAGGCGCTGGCACGCGCCAAGCGTCAGTCCTCACGCATTGGGTTGATCACCTACGTGGGCGTGGCCCCCGACATCCATCAGTTCGACGACCTGTTCGGCCTGGGCGTGCACCAGCGCAGCTATCGCACCGAAGACGAGGCCCAGGCCGCAGTGCGCGAGTTGCAGCAAGAGGGGGTCGAGGTCATCGTCGGCTCCGGCGTGGCCGCCGACATGGCCGACCAGATCGGCCTCACCGGCATCTTCCTGTACTCGATGGACGCCGTGCGTGAGGCGCTCGAAGACGCCGTCGAAGTGGCGCGTGCCTCGCGCATCGAGCTGACCAAGCGCGAGCGCCTCAACACCATCCTGGCCCAACTCAGCGATGGCGTGATCGCGGTCGACGCCCAGGAGCGCATCCAGACCCTCAACCCGACGATGGCCCAATGGCTGGGCATCGACCCCGCGCAGTGGCTGGGCCTCAAGCTCAGCGAGGTCTGTCCCGAGCTCAGCCTGCAGGCCACCTTGCGCCTGGGCACCCAGGAGCTGGAAAAGATCGAGCGCGTCAAAGGCAAGGCCCTCATCGTCAACCGCATCCCCATCGTCGAGCAAGGCGTGCTGACCGGCGCCGTGCTCAGTGGCCAGGACCCCATCTCCATCCAACGGGTCGATCGCCACATCCGCACCCGCATCAAGCCCAACACCGTCCCCGCCCGCTACGAGTTGCAGCAACTGCTGGGGCACAGTGCGGCCCTGCAGCGTGTGCAGCGCATGGCCCTCAGCTGCGCCCGCAGCCAGGCCACGGTCCTCATCCTGGGCGAAAGCGGCACCGGCAAGGAGTTGGTGGCCCAAGGCATCCACATGGCCAGCGAGCGCCGCGAGCTCCCTTTCGTGGCCGTCAACTGCGCCGCCGTGTCCGAAACCTTGCTGGAGAGCGAGCTGTTCGGCTACGAAGAGGGCGCCTTCACCGGTGCGCGCCGTGGCGGCAAGATCGGCCTGTTCGAGGCAGCCCACAAGGGCACGATCTTCCTCGACGAAGTCGGCGAAATGCCGCTGTCCCTGCAATCGCGGCTCTTGCGCGTGCTCCAAGAGCGTGAGGTGCTGCGCGTTGGCGCCACCGAACCCACCCCCGTCAACGTCCGCGTGATCGCCGCCACGCACCGCAACCTGTTGCGCCATGTCGAAGAGGGTAGCTTCCGGCAAGACCTGTTCTACCGCCTCAACATCCTGCGCATCGACATGCCCCCGCTGCGCGACCGCCTGGACGATCTGCCCGAACTCGTGCGTGCCTTGCACGCCAAGGTCTGCGCCCGCCTCGACCTCGACCCGGCCCGCACCGAGGCCATCGCCGCCGCGCTGATCGCCCAGGCGCCGTCCTACCACTGGCCCGGCAATGTGCGCGAGCTTGAAAACCTCGTCGAGCGCCTGGTGGCCTACGCCGACCCACATGCCGACCCGTACGCCAAAGACGACGACAACGCCGCCGCCAACGTCTCGTCCGAGACCGCCCGCGCCTTCGTGCACGCCGTGGCACCCGAGCTGTTCAGAGCCGAAGCCCTCTCAGAGCCCGCAGAGGCCTCGTCTTCGCTCAAGGCCCACCAGGCCCAGCGCGAACGTGCCGAGATCCAGCGCGTGCTCGATGAGTGCGGCGGCGACCGTGCGCTGGCCAGCCAGCGTCTGGGCATCAGCCGTACCACGCTGTGGCGCAAGCTCAACCCAGCATGATTCGGGCGCCGCTGTCACAATCTCTGCTGACCCCGTTTCTGACCCCGTTTCTGACCGCCCCTGCTCTGCCCGCCGCCGTTTCATGTCCCCCACTTCTGCCATGCGCGTCCTCTCCCTGATCCCCCCGATGACGCAGCTCAACACGCCGTACCCCTCTACGGCGTACCTGACGGGCTTCCTGCGCTCGCGCGGCGTCGATGCGGTGCAAGAGGATCTGGCCTTGGCGCTCGTGCTCAAGCTGCTCTCCCGAGAAGGGCTGGCGGCTGTCCAGGCGCAGGCTTTGAAGCTGCCCGAGGCCCAGCGCACCGCCCCGGTCAACCACTTCCTCGACCACAGCGACACCTACCTCAGCACCATCGACGCCACCATCGCCTTCCTGCAAGGGCGCGATGCCACGCTCGGCCACCGCATCTGCACGCGCCACTACCTGCCCGAGGGGCCGCGCTTCGGCTCCCTCGATGCCTATGCCGACGATGGCAGCGGCGACCCGCTGTCCTGGGCCTTTGGCGCGCTGGGTATGGCTGACCGCGCCAAGCACCTCGCCACGCTCTACCTCAACGACCTGGCCGATGTGCTGCGCGATGCCGTCGACGGCCGTTTCGAGTTCGTGCGTTACGCCGAGTCCCTGGCCCAAAGCCAGCCCACCTTCGAGCCGCTCGCGCAGGCCCTGGCCGCCCCGCTCAACCTCGTCGACACCACGCTGCGCGATCTGACCCTGCAAGCCCTCACCCGCCATCAGCCCGATCTCGTGCTGATCTCAGTGCCGTTTCCCGGCGCGGTGTACGCGGCCTTCCGCATGGCGCAAGCCATCAAGCAGGCGCACCCGCACATCCGGCTCGCGTTGGGTGGCGGCTTCGTCAACACCGAGCTGCGTGAGCTCACCGAGCCGCGCGTCTTCGATTATTTTGACTTCGTCACCCTCGATGCTGGCGAGCGCCCCTTGCTGGCGCTGCTCGAACACCTCGAAGGCAAACGCTCCGTCCAGCGCCTCGTGCGCACCTTCGTGCGCGATGCCGACACCACCCAGGTCCGCTACCTCAACTGGGCCGAGCCCGACGTGCCCTTCGGCGAAGTCGGCGCCCCCACCTGGGACGGTCTGCCGCTCGACCGCTACCTGTCCCTGCTGGACATGCTCAACCCCATGAACCGCCTGTGGTCAGACGGGCGCTGGAACAAGCTCACGGTGGCGCATGGCTGCTACTGGAAGAAGTGCAGCTTCTGCGACGTCAGCCTCGACTACATCTCGCGCTACGAAGCCGCCAGTGCCGAGGTCCTGGTCGACCGCATCGAGGCCATCGTGCGCGAAACCGGCCAGACCGGCTTCCACTTTGTCGACGAAGCTGCGCCGCCCAAAGTTCTCAAAGCCCTGGCGCAAGAGCTGATCCGCCGCAAGGTGGCCATCTCCTGGTGGGGCAACGTTCGCTTCGAAAAGTCCTTCACCCCTGAGCTGTGCCTCTTGCTGGCCGACAGTGGCTGCATCGCCATCTCCGGTGGTCTGGAAGTCGCCTCCGACCGCCTGCTCAAGCTGATGAAAAAGGGCGTCTCCGTCGAGCAGGTCGCTCGCGTCACCCGCGCCTTCACCGATGCCGGCATCCTCGTGCACGCCTACCTGATGTACGGCTTTCCCACGCAAACCGTGCAGGACACCGTCGACGCGCTCGAATACGTGCGCCAGCTCTTTGCCGAAGGCTGCATCCAGTCCGGTTTCTTCCACCGCTTCGCCTGCACCGTCCACTCCCCCGTGGGGCAGGACCCCCAGGCCTACGGCGTCGAACTCATCCCCTTGCCGCCGGTCAGCTTTGCCAAGAACGACATCGGCTTCATCGACCCCACAGGCGTGAACCACGACGTGCTCGGTCAGGCCCTCAAAAAGGCCATCTACAACTACATGCACGGCATCGGTCTGGACGAAGACGTGCGCGCCTGGTTCAAGGGCAAGGTGCCGCGCCCCACCGTGTCGCGCCGCTGCATCGAGCGCGCGCTGGCGCAGCCCTGATCTGGGAGCGTTGCCGTCACACGCGCCGCGCAAGTCTCAAGCCTCAGCCCTCGGTGGCAAAGAAGGCCGCTTCCGTGTCGGCGGGCAGCGGTTGCCCGGTCAGCCAGGCGCGCTCCAGCACATGCCAGTAATGGCGATAGCTGGCGCGGTCATGCAGCACCCCGTGGTACGAGGTCGGCGCCCAGTGCGCAGCCTGGGCGGCCATCAGGATCTCCACCGCGTCGTCCACCTCGGCCGCCACCGGTGCAAACGCCTCGATGATCACCGGGATCTGATCCGGATGAATGCTCCACATGCGGGTGTAGCCCAGCTCACGACAGGCCCGCTCGGCCGCCTTGCCCAACGCCCGCTTGTCCTTGAACTCGGTCACCACACAGTGCGAAGGCGTGAGGCGCGCCGCGTGGCACGCCGCCGCAATCTTCAGCTTGGCCTGCATCACCAGCGGATGGCTGAACTGCCCCGTCACGCTCATGCCCGTCGCCGGAATCGCGCCGCGGTGCTCCGACACAAAATCCATCAGCCCGAACGACAGCGACTCCAGGCCGGGCAGGGCGGCGATCTCGTCCACCTGTTGCACCGCCTTGAGCGTCTCGATCAGGCCATGCACCGGCACCACCCGCTCCACGCCATGTCGAATCCGCGCTGCCTTGATGGTGTCGATGGCGCGCTGTGTGTCGGCGGCATCGGCCAGCTTGGGCACCATGATGTAGGCCAGTCGCGGGCCGGCCAGCTTGATCAGCGTGTCCACATCGTCCTCAAAACGGCGGTGGCGCGGGTCATGCACACGCACGCCAACCCGGTCGCACACGTTTTGCGGGCTGTCGATCAACTCGGCCACCTGCAGGGCTTGCTCATGCTCGCCGCCCACCGGCGCGCCATCTTCCAGGTCCAGCGTCACATCGAACACCGCGCGCCCATGACCCGCCTCGGCCATCTCCGCTTGCAGCATCAGGCTCTTGCGCATGCGAGCCTCCACGCCGGAGTAATGGTCGCAAACGGGCAGCGCCGGGGGCAGGGGCTCGCTGCCGAACAGCGCCTGACGGGGGTGAATGGTGCTCAGGGTGGACATGGTGTGTTCCTTGCGGGCGCCGCGTCGCCCCGGATCAGGACGCACGGCACAAAAAAAGCTGGCCGACCCGAAGGCCGCCAGCTTTGATTGTGATCTACCTTGTCCCATCCGGCACGCGCCGGAGGGCCAAGGTCTCACACGGGTGCGATCACAGCAGGTGCTTGACGCCGTCTTGCTCGCCTTGCAGCTCGGCCAGGGTCTTGTTGATGCACTCTTGCGAGAAAGCATCGATTTCCAGACCTTCGACGATCTTGTACTCGCCGTCAGGCGTGGTCGTGACGGGGAAGCCGAAGACGATGCCTTCGGGGATGCCGTATTGACCTTGCGAAGGCACGCCCATGGTGACCCACTCGCCGTTCGAGCCCAGGGCCCAGTCGCGCATGTGGTCGATGGCAGCGTTGGCAGCCGACGCAGCCGACGACAGACCGCGAGCGGCGATGATGGCGGCGCCACGCTTGCCGACGGTCGGCAGGAACACTTCCGCGTTCCAGGTCTGGTCGTTGATGGTTTCCTTGACCGACACGCCGTTCACGGTGGCGAAGCGGTAGTCAGCGTACATCGTGGGCGAGTGGTTGCCCCACACGGTCAGCTTGCGGATGTCGCCAACCTTGAAACCAGCCTTGGCAGCCAGTTGCGAAGCAGCGCGGTTGTGGTCCAGGCGCAGCATGGCGGTGAAGTTCTTGGCCGGCAGATCCGGAGCCGACTTCATGGCGATGTAAGCGTTGGTGTTGGCGGGGTTGCCGACAACCAGCACCTTCACATTGCGCGAAGCAACGGCGTTCAGAGCCTTGCCCTGAGCGGTGAAGATCTGGGCGTTGGCAGCCAGCAGGTCAGCGCGCTCCATGCCAGGGCCGCGAGGACGTGCGCCGACCAGCAAAGCGTAGTCGGTGTCCTTGAAGGCGGTCATCGGGTCGGAGTGAGCCTCGATACCGGCCAGCAGCGGGAAAGCGCAGTCTTCCAGCTCCATGATCACGCCCTTGAGCGCGTTCTGGGCCTTTTCGTCGGGGATTTCCAGCAGTTGCAGGATCACGGGTTGGTCCTTGCCCAGCATTTCGCCAGAGGCGATGCGGAACAGAAGGGCGTAACCAATTTGACCAGCGGCGCCGGTGACGGCGACGCGAACGGGTGCTTTGCTCATATGCAACTCCGAAAAAGTGAGGGCGGATTAATGGAAAACCCACAAGTGTAGCGTCGCGCAGCCGTCTATGCACAGATCACCGCGCTTTGCCCATGGTCTGATATCTTATATAAGATGTCTTTTATCTACTTGTGGACTTTGGCTGGCAGTTGTGGTGCAATGGCGCCCGGTCAGCGTTCATCCATGCTGGCCGACACCAACCAACGATCATACCCCGATCGACAACCGAGACCTTGACGCTGTGGTGACCCCTCCGCCTTTCGCTTCAATGCCCGACACCGTGGTGTCGACAGGCGTGGGCGCAGGTGCAGCCGGCCCGTCCTTCAGCCCGCTGTACCAGCAAATCAAGGCCCTCATCCTGCGCAGCCTGCAGGCCGGTGAGTGGCGTCCTGGCGAGGCCATCCCGAGCGAACTCGAGCTGGCGGCCCGTTTCAAGGTCAGCCAAGGCACGGTGCGCAAGGCGGTTGACGAACTCGCGGCTGAAAACCTCCTCATGCGCCGGCAGGGCAAAGGCACCTTCGTGGCCACCCATGCCGAAGAGCAGGTGCAGTTCCGCTTCCTGCGACTGGCGCCCGATCACCCCGACCAGTCCCCCGACGCCTCACGTCGCGAATTCCTCGACTGCCGTCGCCTGCGTGCCCCGGCCGATGTGGCGCGTGCGCTGCAACTCAAGTCCGGTGACATGGTGGTCGAAGTGCGCCGCGTGCTGCATTTCGCCGGCCAGCCGGTCGTGCTCGATGACATCTGGCTGCCAGGTCACCTCTTCAAGGGTCTGACCGCCGATCGCCTGAGCCAATACCAGGGTCCGATGTACGGCCTTTTCGAATCCGAATTCGGCGTACGCATGATCCGTGCCGAAGAAAAAATCCGTGCCGTCCTGGCCGACGCCGCAGTGGCCAGTGTGCTGCAGGTGGAGGTGGGCAGTCCGCTGCTGAGCGTCGAGCGCCTGTCCTTCACCTACGGTGACCAACCCGTCGAATTGCGCCGCGGCCTCTACCGCACAGACCGTCATTACTACCGAAACGAGCTGAGTTGACAGACAGATCGTGTACCCCTTTTGCGTCTTGTTGTGTGCTTGTCTCAGGCTGGCAGACAACAACGTGAAAACGTCGGGCTGGGGATTGCCCTAAAATCCCCACTTTCCTTGACAGATTTTTGACGCTCGGCAGGAGCCCTTACAACATGGCTGACAACGCGAAAACCCCACGCCCCGTCTACCGGAACATCCACGTGACGGACATCGTCCACTATCGCTTGCCTCTGGCCGGGATCGTCTCGATCCTGCACCGGATCAGCGGCGCACTGATGTTCCTGCTGATGCCCTTCATCATCTGGATGTTCGACGCGAGCGTCACGTCGGAGATCTCTTACGAGGCCTTCACCTCGGTGTTCACGGTCGGTTGCGCCGACGGTGCGATCCCCGGCTGGTTCTTCAAGCTCGTCGCCCTGGCGCTGATCTGGGCCTATCTGGTGCACTTCACCGCTGGCATGCGTCACCTGCTGATGGAAGTGACGCACTCCTACTCCAAGCAAGCGGGCAAGTCGACCGCTGTCACCACCCTGGTGCTGAGCACGGGCCTGACTGTGGTGCTGGCCGCGAAGCTCTTCGGCCTGTTCTGATCCCCACGTCTCGACTGCAGGAAACAACAACCATGTCTCAAAACTACGGAACCAAGCGCATCGTGACCGGTGCGCACTACGGTCTGCGCGACTGGATGGCGCAGCGCGTCACGGCTGTGCTGATGGCCCTGTTCACCATCGTGCTGCTGGCCCAGGTGATTTTTGGCGGCCCTCTGGGCTACGACAGCTGGGCGGGCATCTTCTCGTCGCAGTGGATGAAGACGCTGACCTTTGTGGTCATCCTGGCCATGCTCTACCACGTGTGGGTGGGTGTGCGCGAAATCTTCATGGACTACATCAAGCCGGTCAGCATCCGCTTGAGCCTGTATGTATTTGCCATCGTTTGGCTCGTGGGTTGTGCCGGCTGGGCCATCCAAGTGCTGTGGAGACTGTAAAAAATGAGCGCTACCTCTTCTCTTCCTACCCGCAAGTTTGACGTCGTGATCGTCGGGGCCGGCGGCTCCGGCATGCGCGCGTCGCTGCAACTGTCCCTGGCTGGCCTGAACGTGGCCGTGCTGTCCAAGGTCTTCCCCACCCGCTCGCACACGGTGGCCGCTCAAGGCGGTATCGGTGCCTCGCTGGGCAACATGTCCGAAGACAACTGGCACTATCACTTCTACGACACCATCAAGGGCTCTGACTGGCTGGGCGACCAGGACGCCATCGAGTTCATGTGCCGTGAAGCACCCAAGGTGGTGTACGAGCTTGAACACTTCGGCATGCCGTTCGACCGCAACGCCGACGGCACCATCTACCAGCGTCCGTTCGGCGGCCACACCGCCAACTACGGTGAAAAGCCCGTGCAACGCGCTTGCGCTGCCGCTGACCGTACCGGCCACGCCCTGCTGCACACCCTGTACCAGCAAAACGTCAAGGCCCGCACCCAGTTCTTCGTGGAATGGATGGCCCTGGACATCATCCGTGATGCCGAAGGCGACGCCGTGGGCGTGACCGCGCTGGAAATGGAAACCGGCGAAGTGCACGTGCTGCAAGCCAAGACCGTGCTGCTGGCCACCGGTGGTGCCGGCCGCATCTATCAGGCTTCCACCAACGCCTTCATCAACACCGGTGACGGCCTGGGCATGGCAGCACGCGCTGGCATCCCCCTGGAAGACATGGAATTCTGGCAGTTCCACCCCACCGGCGTGGCCGGCGCGGGCGTGCTGCTGACCGAAGGCTGCCGTGGCGAAGGCGCGATCCTGCGCAACAGCAACGGCGAGCGCTTCATGGAGCGTTACGCGCCCACCCTGAAGGACCTGGCCCCGCGTGACTTCGTGTCCCGCTCGATGGACCAGGAAATCAAGGAAGGCCGTGGCTGTGGTCCCAACAAGGACTACATCCTGCTGGACATGACCCACCTGGGCGCCGACACCATCCGCAAGCGTCTGCCTTCGGTGGAAGAAATCGGCCACAACTTCGCCAACGTCGACATCACCAAGGAAGCCATTCCTGTGGTCCCGACCATCCACTACCAGATGGGTGGCATCCCGACGAACGTCCACGGTCAGGTCGTGATCCCGACCAACGGCAAGCACAACGACATCATCAACGGTCTGTACGCCGTGGGTGAGTGCTCCTGCGTGTCGGTGCACGGCGCCAACCGCCTGGGCACCAACTCCCTGCTCGACCTGGTCGTGTTCGGTCGCGCTGCGGGCAACCACATCGTCGACTTCAACCTCAAGACCAAGAGCCACAAGCCTCTGCCCAAGGACGCAGCCGACAAGACCCTGGCACGCCTGGCACGCCTGGACTCGGCCAAGAATGGCGAGTACTCGCAAGACGTGGCCAACGACATCCGCTCGACCATGCAGACCCACGCTGGCGTGTTCCGCACGCAAGCCATCATGGACGAAGGCGTCAAGAAGATCGCAGCCGTGCGTGAGCGCGTCTCCAGCATCGGCCTGAAGGACAACTCCAAGGTCTTTAACACCGCCCGTGTCGAAGCCCTGGAAGTCGAAAACCTGATCGAAGCCGCACAAGCCACCATGGTGGCCGCTGCAGCCCGCAAGGAAAGCCGTGGCGCCCACGCCCACGACGACTTCCCTGATCGTGACGATGCCAACTGGATGCGTCACTCGCTGTGGTACTCCGAAGGCAGCCGCCTGGATTACAAGCCGGTCAACCTGCAGCCCCTGACGGCGGAATCCGTTCCTCCGAAGGCCCGTACGTTCTGATCGTCAGCGACACATTAGGAATACACCATGAGCCAAAAGCGCACTTTCCAGATCTACCGCTACGATCCTGATAAGGACGCCAAGCCCTACATGCAGACCATCGAGATCGAACTCGACGGCAACGAACGCATGCTGCTGGACGCCCTGGTCAAGCTCAAGAAGGTCGACCCCACCATCTCGTTCCGCCGCTCCTGCCGTGAAGGCGTGTGCGGTTCCGACGCGATGAACATCAACGGCAAGAACGGTCTGGCCTGCCTGACCAACATGCGCACGCTGCCGGGCACCATCGTGCTCAAGCCGCTGCCGGGTCTGCCCGTGATCCGCGACCTGTACGTGGACATGACGCAGTTCTTCAAGCAGTACGACTCGATCAAGCCCTACCTGATCAACGACACGCCGCTGCCCGACAAGGAGCGCCTGCAGTCGCCCGAAGAGCGCGAAGAGCTCGACGGCCTGTACGAGTGCATCCTGTGCGCCAGCTGCTCGACCAGCTGCCCCAGCTTCTGGTGGAACCCCGACAAGTTCGTGGGCCCTGCCGGTCTGCTGCAGGCCTACCGCTTCATCGCGGACAGCCGCGATCAGGCCACCTCGGCTCGCCTGGACAACCTGGAAGACCCGTACCGTCTGTTCCGTTGCCACACCATCATGAACTGCGTGGACGTGTGCCCGAAGGGCCTCAACCCCACGAAGGCCATTGGCAAGATCAAGGAACTGATGGTCAAGCGCGCCGTCTGATCCTGTCGATCTGAATTTCCTGAACCGTCTGCGTTTCCTGGCCTGCCCCGATGACCCAAGCTCCTGTCTCTACCGATCTCACGCCTGACCCGGATGTGCTGCGTCGGATTCGCTGGCGCTGTCGTCGGGGGCTGCTCGAAAATGACTTGTTCATTGACAAGTTTTTCGAGCGCCACGGCGAGAACCTGACCACGCCCTTGGTGCAGGGCTTGCTCGAACTGATGGAGCTGTCCGACAATGACTTGCTCGATCTCCTGCTGGCTCGCAAAGAGCCGCAAGGTGATCTGCTCAAGCCTGAAATCGTGCAGGTGCTGTCCATGATGCGAGTTGCCAAGGCGTAATCCAAGCCGGCTCCCGACAGCCATCTGGCGTCAGGGGCCTGGTGAGGGCCGATAATCAGGACTCGGGATATCCCTGTCCAAGACCTCTTTCCACACAAGACCGATCCCTTAGGAGTGCTCATGACCCCGTCCGACGTGAAAGCCACCCTGTCGTTTTCTGACGGCAGCCCCAGTATGGAACTGCCGATCTACAAGGGTTCTGTCGGCCCGGATGTGATTGACATCCGCAAGCTGTACGGCCAGACCGGCAAGTTCACCTACGACCCTGGCTTCCTGTCCACAGCTTCGTGCAACTCCAAGATCACCTACATCGACGGTGACAAGGGTGAGCTGCTGTACCGCGGCTACCCCATCGAGCAGCTGGCCACCAACTGTGACTTCCTGGAAACCTGCTACCTGCTGCTGAACGGCGAACTGCCGAACGCCACGGAAAAGGGCGAGTTCTCCAACCTGGTGTCGCAGCACACCATGGTGAACGAGCAGATGCAGTTCTTCCTGCGTGGCTTCCGCCGTGATGCTCACCCGATGGCCGTCATGACCGGTCTGGTGGGTGCCCTGTCGGCTTTCTACCACGACAGCACCGACATCAATAACCCCGAGCACCGTCAGATCGCGGCCATCCGCCTGATCGCCAAGATGCCCACCCTGGTGGCCATGGCGTACAAGTACTCGGTCGGCCAGCCTTACATCTACCCGCGCAACGACCTCTCGTACACCGAGAACTTCATGCGCATGATGTTCGCCACGCCTTGCGAAGACTACAAGGTCAACGAAGTCCTGGTTCGCGCCATGGACCGCATCTTCATCCTGCACGCTGACCACGAGCAAAACGCCTCCACCTCGACCGTGCGTCTGTGCGGCTCGTCCGGCACCAACCCGTTTGCGGCCATTGCTGCTGGCGTGGCCTGCCTGTGGGGCCCTGCTCACGGTGGTGCCAACGAAGCTGCGCTCAACATGCTGGAAGAAATCCAGCGCAAGGGCGGTGTCGAGAAGATCGGCGAGTTCATCGCCGAGGTCAAGGACAAGAACTCCGGCACCAAGCTGATGGGCTTCGGTCACCGCGTGTACAAGAACTACGACCCGCGCGCCAAGCTGATGCGCGAAACCTGCCACGAAGTGCTGAACGAGCTGGGCCTGCAAAACGATCCGCTGTTCAAGCTGGCCATGGCCCTGGAAAAGATCGCTCTGGAAGACGACTACTTCGTGTCGCGCAAGCTGTACCCGAACGTCGACTTCTACTCCGGCATCGTCCAGCGCGCCATCGGCATCCCCGTGCAGCTGTTCACCGCCATCTTTGCCCTGGCACGTACCGTCGGCTGGATCGCTCAGCTGAACGAAATGATCGGCGACCCCGAGTACAAGATCGGCCGTCCCCGTCAGCTGTTCGTCGGCGCCGAGAAGCGCGACGTCAAGCCTCTGGCTCAGCGTTGATCTGCTCGACCGGTTTGCGCCGGTTGACGGACACCCGAAACCCCGGCTTGGCCGGGGTTTTTTCATTTCTGTTTCCATCGAAGCCAGGCAGGTCATGAAAGCACCCGGCTTTCATGGGGTAATTCCTCCCGTCCTGCCTTAAAATCGTCATCTTTCCCCACCCCAGGGCCGACCAGCCCTTTGCGCACGAAGCACCATGGGACGCACCCTCTACGACAAGATCTGGGACGAGCACGTCGTCCACACGGAAGAAGATGGCACCGCCACCCTCTACATCGACCGCCATCTGGTGCACGAAGTCACCAGCCCGCAGGCGTTTGAGGGGCTGGACATCGCTGGCCGCAAGGTGTGGCGCCTGTCGGCCAACCTGGCGGTGAGTGACCACAACGTGCCCACCACCGATCGCAGTGAAGGCATCAAGGACCCGATCTCCAAGCTGCAGGTCGACACGCTCGACCAGAACTGCGACCGCGTCGGCATCACCCAGTTCAAGATGGGCGACAAGCGCCAGGGCATCGTGCACGTGATCGGCCCTGAGCAGGGCGCGACGCTGCCCGGCATGACCGTGGTGTGCGGCGACAGCCACACCTCCACCCATGGCGCCTTCGGGGCGCTGGCCCACGGCATCGGCACGTCGGAAGTCGAGCACGTGCTCGCCACCCAGACGCTGCTGGCCAAGAAGGCCAAGAACATGCTGATCAAGGTCGAGGGCACCTTGCCCAAGGGCTGCTCGGGCAAGGACATCGTGCTGGCCATCATCGGCAAGATCGGCACCGCCGGCGGCACCGGCTACACCATCGAGTTTGCAGGCAATGCCATCCGTGCTCTCAGCATGGAAGGCCGCATGACCATCTGCAACATGGCCATCGAGGCGGGCGCGCGCGCCGGTCTGGTGGCGGTGGACGACACCACCATCAACTATGTGCAGAACCGTCCCTTCAGCCCCAAGGGCGTGGAGCTGGAGCAGGCCATTGCCTACTGGCGCACCCTGCATTCTGATCCGGATGCCGTGTTCGACACCGTCGTCGAGTTGGATGCTGCCCAGATCAAGCCGCAGGTCAGCTGGGGCACCTCGCCCGAGATGGTGCTGTCCATCGACGACCGCGTGCCCGATCCCGACAAGGAAAAAGACCCCGTCAAGCGTTCGGCCATGGAGCGCGCACTGCAGTACATGGCGCTGGAGCCCAACAAGGCCATCAGCGACATCCACATTGACAAGGTCTTCATCGGTTCATGCACCAACAGCCGCATCGAAGACATGCGTGAAGCTGCTGCCGTGGTCAAGAAGATCGGTGGCCGCATCGCGTCGAACGTCAGGCTGGCGATGGTCGTGCCCGGTTCGGGCCTGGTCAAGGAGCAGGCCGAGCGCGAAGGTCTCGACCAGATCTTCAAGGCCGCCGGTTTTGAATGGCGTGAGCCGGGTTGCTCCATGTGTCTGGCCATGAACGCCGACCGTCTGGAGCCCGGTGAGCGTTGCGCCTCCACCAGCAACCGCAACTTCGAAGGCCGTCAAGGCGCTGGTGGTCGCACCCACCTGGTCAGCCCCGCCATGGCCGCCGCCGCTGCCATGAACGGCCACTTTGTGGACGTTCGTCGCATCGCCTGATCCCTGTCAACCGTCTGAGTCACAAAAGAGTCCGCACATGACACGTCTGATTGTTTCCGCACTGGTGGCTTTGTCCGTGCTCGGCCTGTCGGCCTGCAACACGGTGCAAGGCCTGGGTCAGGACATCGAAAAGGCCGGTTCGGTCATCTCTGGCGCTGCCAAGTAAGCACACACCATGCAAGCATTCCGCATTCACAAGGGGCTCGTGGCCCCGATGGACCGGGAAAACGTCGACACCGACGCCATCATCCCGAAGCAGTTCCTGAAGTCGATCAAGCGCACGG
>Ga0209066_10002992_pt1 | contig 19791 bp, 15 predicted proteins | sample All_14_2_FD_187198 | JGI IMG/M metagenome (GOLD analysis project Ga0209066, IMG submission 187198) | Freshwater microbial communities in response to fracking from Pennsylvania, USA - Allegheny Zone_MetaG_DW_15 (SPAdes) (version 2) ... | reverse complement strand
CCTGGCAGGCGTCATCGCGACGCAGCGGCTGGCCAAGCTTGCCAAGAATGTCGCGGCGGAAGCGTCCAACTTCCTGATGGGCCGCACCTTCCTGGACATCGATATGGCGCGTGCCGCCGACCTGCTGGGCATGGAGCGCCGGCAGGCCGAACAGATCCGCGATCTGGAGCGGGGGCGCTTTCTGGCGCTGGGGCCGGCGATTTGTCGCCGGCCGGTGTCGGTGAAGATCGGAGCGGTGCAGACCGGCGGACGCACCGGCAGCCACAGCCTGTTGCCCTTGCCGCAGGCGCCCGCCGAAGATGTGCAGCAACTGCTGTTCGCGGGGATGGAGGACGAACCGCCGCCACGGCCCGAGCCGGTGCGCGCGCCCGTGGCCGTCGAGGATCTGATCCGGCCGAGTTCCGGTCCCGATCTGTCGATGCCGGCGGCACCGCCTGCCGCCATTGCCGTAAGCGACGAGGAGACCGAAGCAGCGATCGCCACGGTGCTGTCGGAAATGGTCGCCGATCCAACCGGGTCCTTGCAGTCCGCCGCCATACTCTATCAGGATTTCGGCGTGCGGTGCCGGATGCAGCGACTGCCGCGCACGCCGCTCGACCTGCCGGGCTTTCGCAAGCGCCTCGCCATGGCGCGGGCGGGCATGATCGATGCGGCCGATCCGCGTTGGGTGGACGCCGTCCGTGTGGGCGAACGCCTGCCGGACGACATGCTGGCGCCGTTCCTGCTGGTTGCGCACGCGGCGATCGATGGGGAACCGTGCCCCAACGACGATGCGCTTGCCCGTTCCTATGGCACGCAATCGCCGGGTCGCGTGCGGCGCCTGATGGAATATATGGAGAAGCAGGGCGTCATCGTCGTGCGGACGGACTTTGGCGGGCGACGGTCGATCGGCGTGCCCGAACTGGGCGTCAGTACCGGACCGGAGGCATAGGTTATCGGTCGGTCAACGTGCCGGCCGAACGGTGCGTCGGCACATGCGTGCTTTCATGGTCGATAGTTTGCGATGTCCATCCATTCGCTGTGTAGGCGAACTGGACATGGCTGCCTCGCTGGAAGCTTTCGCCGTTCCACGCGATCACCTGCAGTTCCATGTCGTTGTTCCGCCGCACGTGCAGCCAGTTGAAGCTCTGGCGCTCGTCGTTGCGAAAGCGGGTCGAGGTGGCTGTTCCGGCCTGGATCACAAGCGCACCGCCTGCGGTCTCCACCATCCTGCGCGCTGATTCCGCGTAGGTACGGTGGAAATGGCCGGCCAGCGCCACATGAATGCCGGCATCTGTCATGGCGTCCACCGCATCGCGGTGTCGGCCCACTGCCTCGCTGAATTCCCCGCCTTCGCCGATGGGCATGGCGAACAGCGGGTGATGCGTCACCAGGATGCGCGTCTTGTCTGGATGCACGGCGGTGAAACGGCGGCGGATCAGGTCCATCTGGTCGCTGTTGATGCGTCCATCCTTGATCGTGAGCGACCGCGCGGTGTTGATGCCGAGCACGGCGAGTTCATCATCTTCGAACCATGGACAGAGATCGTGGCCGATGTAGCGCCTGTATCGCGCGAGCGGCGCGGCGAAGCGCTGGAACAGGTCATAGAGCGGCACGTCATGATTGCCGGGAATGGCGAGCACGCGGAAGCCCGCGGTGCGGAGCCTGTTCACATAGGCTGAGGCCTGCCGGAACTGCGCCACGCGGGCACGCTGGGTCAGGTCGCCGCTGATGATGATCAGGTCGGGCTGCCGCATTTCCAGCCATGCCTCCGTCGCGGAGACGACTTTTGGATCATGGGCGCCGAAATGGATGTCGGAGAGATGCGCGATGCGGGCCATGGCTGGTCAACGGCGGGCAACCCATTATGTTTCGCGGCAGGGATCGCGTGGCGGGGTAGAGAGTTGTTCTGACATGGAAACAAAAGCTGTGCCGCGCGAAGCGGTTCTGATCGTCAATGCCCATTCGCGCCGGGGCGAGGCACTGTTTGCGGAAGCCAGGGACAAGCTCGAAAAGGCGGGTATCCGCCTGATTGCAGCGCACGCCCTGAGCGATCCTTCACAACTGGACGACACCGTGCGCGCGGCGGTGAAGGCTGGCGCGCCCATGGTGATCGTGGGCGGTGGCGATGGATCGCTGTCCGGCACCGTTGACGAACTGGTCGGCTCTGATTGCGTGTTCGCGGTGCTGCCGCTGGGCACGGCGAACAGTTTTGCGCGGACGCTGGGGCTGCCGCTGGACCTGGACGGAGCGATACAGACGATTGCGACCGGCCGGTGCCGCAGGGTCGATCTGGGCATGATCGACGACGACTATTTCGCCAACGCAGCCTCCATGGGCATATCGCCCATGATCGGAGAGACAGTGCCGGCCAAGCTCAAGAAATATCTGGGCCGGGTCGGTTATCTGATCTGGGCTGTCCGCTGCTTCTTCATGCTCCGGCCCTTCCGGCTGATTATCTCCGACGGAGAGCAGGAGCGGCATATGTGGGCGACCGAAGTGCGCGTGCTGAACGGTCGCTATCATGGCGGGGTGGAACTGACCGACAAGACCGATGTCGACAGCGGCGACATCGTCATTCAGGCGGTGACGGGGCGCAGGCTGTGGTGGCTGGTGCTGGACTGGTATGCGAAATTTTTCCGCCTGCGGTCGCGCGGTGCCCATACGAAGGATTTCCGCGGCAAGGATTTGCGGCTCACCACGCGGCCGCCTTTGCCGATTTCCATCGACGGGGAAGTTCTGGCGCGTACACCCGTTCGGGTAAAGGTAGCGCGGGGCGCGATCGACGTGGTGGCGCCAGCCTGAGCACGGCCTAGGGCCTGGACGTTCCGGCGTCTTCAGCCGATCCTGTCTGCATCAGGCGCGCCCGGCCCGTGGGTGTCGGATAATGGCCATCGGCAAAGACATCTCCGCCCCAGCGCCACGGCATCATGGCGTCATAGGCTGGGTTGGATATGGAGACATGCCGGGTCAGATCGAACAGCCAGCGGCCACCGTTGCGATAGGCGGACAGGCGGCAATGTTCGCGATAGATGTCTGCCGGACGGTCATAATAGAATGCGTTCGCCCAGCCCATGCGGCGTGCGACCTGCGTGACCATCCACCAGTCCGGGCGCGCTTCACCCGGAACGGGGCGGAAGGGGCGCAGGCGGCTTACCATCCGGTCGAGACCCGTCATCGTGCCGTCCTGTTCGCCCCATAGGGTTGCCGGCAGCAGCACGTGCGCGCTGCGGGCTAACGGGCTGTCGTTCCGTATGCCCGAGACGATCACGAGCGGGCAGGCATCAAGCGCTTCGACCAAGGCGTCGTCGGCTGGGTCGCCCATGATCCAGATAGCCTTGAGCCTCGCCTGACGGAGCGCAGCCAGCATGCCTGATCGCGTCAGGCCCGGATTCGTAGCTATTGTCGGCGCACCCCATAGACGCTGAACCACCGCACCATCTTCCGGAGACAGGCTGCGATGCGCCGCCAGCGTTTCCGCCGATGCGCCCACTTCGCGGGCGCCCATGGCGTTGCTCTGGAAAGAGAGCGCGAAGGGGCCGCTGCCCCGCTGACCGATCCGGCGGGTCGCGATGTGAAAGTTCAGGATATCCTGTGCGGCCGTACTGTGCGTGCCAAAGAGCGTGACGATGCGTGGTGTCGTCGCCACCATTTCATAGAAGCGCTGGACGTCTGCCGGCGGCAGGTCGCATGTTCGCGCAATCGACCAGAGGTCGTGGCCGGCGTCGATGGTTGCCCAGAAACCATCCGGTGCGTCCGCCAGGTTCCGGTCGACCATGTCCGCCCGCAGGCAATAGGCGAGCAGGCCGCGCATCAGCGTGGCGGTGCTGCCGGGACGCGGGGCAAGATGGAGATCGGCATCGGTCGCCGTTGGCGTGCCGCCCGCATCGATCACGACAAGGCGCCCGCCATTGATGCGGCGTGCATCGAGCACGTGCTGATGCAGGATCGGCGTATGGGTTGCCGTGTCCGCGTCTATGGCGACAACCAGTTCCGCAAGGGTCACATCGTCCCGGCTGGCGGCGACGATATCTTCGCCAAAGGCCCGCTTGTGGGCAGTGACGCCGGGTGACGTGTCGTCGCCGTCCGCAACGCTGATGTGCGCCGAGCCGATGAACCCCTTCATCAGCTTGTTGGCGGCATAGAGATCCTCGGTCAGCATGCTGCCGGAGAGGCGCATCGCGATGCTGCCCGGGCCGTGCTGGACGAGCGTGTCCGTCAGGCGGCGCGCGATGTACGCCAGTGCGCGCTCCCACGAAACCGGCCGATTGGCGACATGCGGCCGCAGCAGGCGTCCGTCCATGGTCGGCGCCACGGGCAGGGCCAGGCCATGCGCGCACAGCTCGCCCCGGTTCGCGGGGTGCAGCCGGTCGCCTTCGATCTCCGCCGTTCCGTCACTGCGCGGCCGCAGGACCAGACCGCAGCCGACGCTGCAGCGATTGCAGATTGTACGCGTCAGCATGGGGTGAGAGGGCCGAGTGAAGATCCGGGAGCGCTGCGATGCATCGTGCGGGGCACATCGCCCGCACGCGCGCCCTAAGGCAAGCCCATTTGGTTGCGCCCCGAAAGATCGGGGCGCATGCCTGTCACAGTCCGAAGCGCGCCGTTACGCGGATGTCGCGACCGGCCAGCGGCGCAAAATCCTTCAGGAAGCTGGCATGGCGGCGTGCCTCGACATCGAAGATGTTGTTGGCGGACAGCAGAATGGTGGTCTGCTTGTTGTCCGCGAACGGCCGGAAAGAGAGGCTTGCGTTCACCAGCGTAAAGCCATCCGTGGGTGTTTCCGTCGTGGCGATGCGATCCTGTGCGAAGACATGCTCGACCTCGGCGCGCGCCGTCAGCCGGTCGCCCTGCGCCTCAAGGCCGCCCAGCAGGCGGAGCGGCGGGATGCGCGGCGCCGGGCCGGCGCCGGTGACGGTCGCGTGCACATAATCCGCCACGCCGTCGACGTTCAGGGCGTAACCGCCCAGTTGCGCCAGCTTGACCGACGCCTCCGCTTCGAAGCCATAATATTTGGCGTCGGCCTGGCTGTAGGCATAGCAGGGGAATTCAAGGTCTGCGCCGCCGTTCACGGCCTGGCAGACGGCGTTTTCGACCACTGCCTCGTAGATATAGTCCTTGAACCAGTTGTGATAGGCGGATGCAGAGAAGGAATAGCCTTCGCCCTTGCCGCGTATGGTCGCTTCCAGGCCCCAGCTCTGTTCCTTTTTGAAGCTGGGATCGCCAAGCTCAAAGGACTGGGTACCGGCATGGTTGCCGCGGGCGAACAATTCCTCTGCCGAAGGCGCGCGCTCGCTGCGCGATCCGTTGAGGCCGACCCGCCAGCCTGGCGCGAGTTCCTGGCTTACGCCGAGCGACGCGGAGAAAGTGTCGAAGCTGCGGCTGATGGCGGACGGGAAGAACAGGTCGTCATCGGCGTCTGCGCTGACGATACTATGTTCAAACCGGCCGCCGGCCTCCAGCCGGGTCGTGCCGAGGTCGAGCGACTGCAGCGTGAACAGGCCATATTGCTGCGTTTCGTTGCGCGGCAGGAATTTCTCTTCGCCCACGACATTGAAGTTGCGCACGAAGAACTGACCGCCGATCGCGCCATCCCAGCCGCCATGGTTCGCCTGGATGAGTTCGAGGCGGCTTTCGATGGACTGATTGTAGAAGGTCGTGCCGACCTCACCCGTATCCTCGATTTCGGCGTGCTGATAATCCGCCCAGCCGGCGCGCAGACGGATGGAGTCGAAGAAGCCGCCGCCCGTGGCGACCTCTGCGCGCAGGTCTGCACGCGTCTGCTTCATGTGGAGGCGGACATCCTCGTGCCCATGGCCTTCCTCGTCCCCTTCGCCGTCTTCATGGTCATGTTCGGTCAGGTCGTAGCGGCTGGGAACGCCGTAGAAATTATCGATGTGGCTGACCGAGAAGCCGAGATTGCCAGTGTCGGTGATGAGCGCCAGGCCGCCGGCGACTTCCCAGCTCTTGGCTGCGCTGTTGGGCAGCTTGCCCTTCAGGTCCGCCAGTTCTGCGATTTCCGCCTCATCGCTTGCCGCCGCCTGTGCGCGGGCGCTGCGTGACAGTATGTAGCTGCCGGTGTCGAGATCATCGGTCTTGGACCAGCTGCCGTCGGCGTGGAACACCAGGTTCGGCGTAATCGGAACCTCTACCTTGCCCGAGACAGTGCGTTCGTCCGCGGCCGAGCCATAGGTGGCGATGCCTTCGACGTGGATCGGTTCATCGGGCACGCGGCGCGGGATGCGGCTGTCGATGACGTTCACCACGCCGCCGATAGCAGAGGAACCGTAAAGGAGGGCAGCCGGACCGCGGAGTACTTCGATGCGTTCCGCCGTCAGCGGATTGATCGCGACGGCGTGGTCGACCGACGTGTTGGAAACGTCGAAGCTGCCGATGCCGTCGGTCAGGATGCGCACGCGATCACCCTGAAAGCCGCGCAGGATGGGGCGGGAGGCGTTGGGGCCGAAGGACGTGGACGATACACCCGCCTGACGGGACAGTGTGTCGCCGATGGTGGGCCGCAGATCGCGCGTCAATTCGTCCCCGGTGACAACCGAAGTGCCCGAGAGAATGTCGCCCTGCCGCCGGGGGATCAGCGCGGTGATGACGATGTCGGCTTCGGCGGGCGTATGAAAATCGCGTGTTGCACCCTGCGCACCATCATCATCCGCAGCCATCGCCACGGGAGCCGTAAGAAAGATCGCAACGCCAGCGGCCGAGGCGTGGAGGAAACGGATCAGGTTGGGGGAGGGGCGCATGGAAATCCTTGTCGAATCAAGCATGCGATCGTCTAGGCGATAATGATACAGTATATCAATACATATGTTGCGGTGCGGCAAGCGTTGGTCCCAAACGGATAACGGCCGATCAGGTGGGCAAAGGCTTCAACTGCCTCGCGCGGGCATGTTCCCGCCATGCGATGTAAAGTCCGCTCCCTGCGATCAGGATGGCGCCTGCCCATGTCGTGGCGATGGGCCAATCGCCCCAGACAAGCCATCCAAGCGCCGTTGCCCACAGGATGCCGCTATAATCCATAGGCAGGACGACTGCGACGGGTGCCCAGCGCAATGCGCCGGTTATACCGAGCTGGGCGATGCCGCCGGTAACGCCGATCAACGCTATCAGCGCCCATATCTCCGGCGGGTGCGTACGGATGAAGAAAGGCATCAGCACCGCGAATGGTGGCAGGGACAGCAGCGTGAACCAGAATACAGTGACGGTGGCTCCTTCGGTACGCCCGAGCTGACGCAGAAGGATGCTGACACAGGCCGTAACCAGGGCTCCGGCGAAGGCAGCCGTCAGTCCCCAGGCGGGCAAATGCCCCGAGGTCGGACGCAGCATGACCAGAACGCCCAAAAAGCCGATGATGACGGCGCCCCAGCGATGCAGACCTGTTGGCTCGCGCAATATGATCGCGCCCAGGATGGTACCGATGATCGGCACGGTGAAACCGATGGTCGTGGCCTCTGCCAGGGGCAGCATCGTGTAGCCGGCAAAGTTCAGCATCATGCCGCTCAGCCCCATGACCGTGCGGCTGGCGTGCGCGCCGATTCGGTTGGTGCGGAGAGCAGGCAGGCCCTGAAGCCAGACAACCCATGCGAATGCGATCGGCAGGGTGATCAACTGGCGAAAGAACACGGATTCGACGAGCGAAACGCCGTGCGCGCTCACATATTTGACGGTCGCGAAGCTGATGGCCATGCTGGCCATCGCCACCAGCCGCAGCATCATCGCGAACAGCGGCCGCTCATCGACCGGAGGCGGTTCGAAGGGGTTGGCGCTTATGACGGCTTCAAGATCGGGGGGCGTAGGACTGGCCACGCCCCCCTTTACCGTCTTGATCGTGCGGCGCAACGCGCCTGCGCGCGCCCTTGTTACGGCTTCACGAACTTCAGCGTCATGCGATCGCTTTCGCCGATCGCCAGATATTTGGCCTTGTCCGTCTCACCGAGCGCAAGGCTGGGCGGGAGGGTCCATACGCCCTTCGGCCAGTCCGCCGTATCCTTTGCGTTGGCGTTGATTTCCGAACTGGCGGCGAGCTTGAAACCGGCCTGTTCCGCCAGCTTGCGTACGGTCGACACCTTGAGATAGCCGCTCGACTTTTCGAGCGCGGTATCGCGATCCTCCGGCAGGCGGTGATCCACGATACCCAGCACGCCACCGGGCTTCAGAATGTCGTAGAATGCCTTGAAACTGGCTTCGGCGTCACCGCCCATGACCATGTTGTGCACGTTGCGGAACGTCAGCACTGTGTCCACGCTGCCCTTGGGGATGACGCCTGCCGTATCCGGCCATTCGGCAACCTTCACCTTGCCGTAGGCATCGCTATTCGTAGCCAGTTTCGCCTTGAAGCCATCCAGATATTTTCCGGGTGCCTGCGCGCCGTAGAACGTGCCCTTGTCCTTCAGCAACGGGGCAAGGATTTCCGTATACCAGCCGCCTGACGGCGAGAATTCGACCACGGTCTGCGTCGGCGTGACGCCGAAGAAGCTGAGTGTTTCGGCCGGATGGCGATACTGATCGCGCAGCTTGTTCTTTTCCGTGCGGGACGGCGCGGCGACGGCTGCGGCGATCGCGTCGCTGACGGTCGGTGCGGCATGTCCGGCATGATCGCCGTGGCCCTGATGCTGGGCAAGGGAAGCAGCAAGCGGCAAGGCAAGCGCGGCGACGCCGGCAAGCGCAAGGGGAATACGCATGATGGGGGGCTCCTCTCGGGTGGAGCCGCATAGTGCCGCTCGCCCGCGCTCCGGGCAAGCGGCGTTTGATGTCCGGATGCTTGCCGGGCGGTGTTAGAGGCACGCCTCCAGCAGCGGCTGATCGAAGCCGAACTGGCGCGCCTTGTCGAGCGTGTACGGGCGCAGGCCCATGGAGCGATATTCCCCCACGATCTTGCCGCTGTCGTCCTCGTCCTTGTATTCGAACTTGAACAGTTCCTGGGTGACGATCACGTCGCCTTCCATGCCGATCACTTCGGTGATGTTGGTGACGCGGCGCGAACCATCGCGCAGGCGCTTCACCTGCACGATCAGGTCGACCGAGTCGGCGATCTGCTTGGAGATCGCTTCCTTCGGGATCTTGATGTCGCCCATCAGGATCATGTTTTCCATACGGCCCAGGCACTCGCGCGGCGAGTTGCTGTGGAGCGTACACATGGAGCCATCGTGGCCGGTGTTCATCGCGGCGAGAAGATCGAAGCACTCCGCGCCACGAATTTCGCCCAGGATGATGCGGTCAGGACGCATACGCAGGGCGTTCTTGACGAGATCGCCGATGGTGATCGCACCTTGCCCTTCCAGGTTCGGCGGCCGCGTTTCCAGCGGAAGCCAGTGCGGCTGCTGCAGGCGGAGTTCGGCCGCGTCCTCGATGGTCAGCACGCGCTCGCCCGGATCGATCATCTTCGACAGGGCGTTGAGCATCGTGGTCTTGCCCGAGCCGGTACCGCCCGAGATGACGATGTTGAAGCGGCATGCGCCCGCAATCTTCAGCGCCGTCGCCATGGCGGGGCTCATTGCGCCCCAGCCTGCGAGCATGTCGATCGTGATCGGCTTGGCTGAGAATTTACGAATGGAGATGGCGGTGCCGCGCAGTGAGAGCGGCGGCACGATCACGTTGACGCGGCTGCCGTCGGGCAGGCGGGCGTCGGCCAGCGGGGTGGTCTGATCGACGCGGCGGCCGACCTTGTTGACGATACGCTGCGCGATCTGGAACAGATGCTCTTCGTCGCGGAACTTGATCGGCGCGATCTGGAGCTTGCCCTTCTTTTCGATGTAGGTCTGTTCCGGGCCGTTGACCATGATGTCGCTGACGTCCGGATCGGCGAGCAGTTCTTCGAGTGGGCCGAGGCCGAGAAGTTCGTCGACAAGCACCTTTTCCAGCGCGAACTGTTCGCGGCGGTTGAGGGTAAGCTTCAGTTCGGCCAGCACTTCCATGATGATCGGGCGGAATTCTTCCGCGAGTTCATCCTTGGTCAGCGTCGCGGCGGCTTCGGGGTCGACGCGCTCAAGCAGGCGGGGAAGCACCTGTTCCTTGATCTTGTGGACCGACGCTTCAAAGCCCTGCGGCTCGTTCGTGGCGCTGTGGTCGGCATTGGCGCGATCGGACAGGCGCGCCATGGCGTCTGCATGGCGCTGCATGGCGGGTGAGGGGGCCGACAGCGGATCGGCAGGCGCAGCGGGCGGCGTTGATGGCGTGGCAAGAGCCGCAGCATCGATCGGAGGAAATTGCCCGCCGTCTGACACGCCGTCGCGTGGTGCAACGCCGCCCTGCATCGGGCGCGCCACACCAAAGGCAGGACGCATGCCTGCAGGTCCATTCTTACGTCCGAAAGCGCTCATATCACTCCGCCAGCTTCAGGCCGAAGGGCCAAGGAAACATGGATAGGCACGGTGAATAAGCCGGAAACCTTGAAGAAAAGGCTAATGACGGGACAACCGATTGTATGGGCAGCGGGGCGGTCGTTTCTCGTTTTCCGGCAAATCCGGGCCGATGATGTAGATCGTATAGGCATAGCCATCATAACCCGGCGCGAAATATGCCACGGGTCGTAAAAACGGGTCCGACACATATTTGGGATGCAGGGAGGTCAGGAGGTACGACCGACCATATTCCATTGCATAGCGCTTTGCGGCAGCCGTCACAGCTTGGGGTGTCTGGATGGTGTCGTGGAAGTTCCATCGCACGAAGCTGTATCGGCAGGAACCGTCAAGCATGGCGACCTCCTGTCCAAGCAGCGCGCCGACGACGGCGCCCCTTTCGGGCCGCCAACTTACCCAGTTCTTGTTTTCAAGCCCGTGGGATTTGATGTAGCGCGCTACATCCGCGCCGCGATCAAACGGGCGCGTTGCGCTGATTGCCACGCTGCTCACACCGCCGAGGGCAATGACGACCAGCCAGATTCGGAAAGCTGCGCCCAGAGCCAATCGCTGCTGGTCGACTTCGCGCCATTTCAGCAAAATCAGAAGCAGGGCGATGAGGGTCAGATGGCGCACACCGAGCGGATACACGGCGATCGAAAAGGCCGCGCATCCTGCCAGAAAGGCAATGAATATCAGCCCATGCACGCGCGTGGTGAATGCTTGTGCTATGCTGAACGCGATGAACAACGGTCCGATCATCAGGCCCAGGCCCCACGGCAAGCCTCCGCTCCAGGCAAGGGTGTTGTCCTGCGTTTGTGCCGGCATAAGCAGCGGGGAGAGGAAGTCGACGAAGTGGACGATCCGAACGGCAACAGGGACAGGCGTCGTGTGAAGGTCTGATGCCGGAATGACGGTCCAGGCAGCCAGCAGGCCACTGATGAGCCACAGCCCGGCCCCGGCGGACGACCATTTTCCGTCCCGGATCATGAGGATGACGGCCAACACGGAGAAGAGCCCGAACTGGAAGTCCACCATCGGCAGCAGGACAATCAGCGCCCATCGCGCGCCACGCGAGCGCACGGCGAAAAATGCGATCATCATGAGAGCGCCGAGGCTAAGGCTGCGGGATACCGTGCCGAACTCGAACAGAATGAAGTAGCTGCTGCCCACGAGCAGCCGCTCAAACCGCTCGAAAGGCGCACGGGTGAGTATGAGCAGTTGTGTGGACAAGGCTATGACCAACTGGATGCCGGAGAGCACGGCAGCCAGAGGCAGAGCGGTAGCGGCTATGCGCAAGATCAGATGCCAGAGCGGCGGGTGCCCCTCATAATGCAGATTGTCGAGAAGTGAGGCGATGTCGGGCGAACGTGCGGCGATCAGCAATGCCTGCCATTCGTCAAACCAGTGATCGTGACTTAGAATCAGCCAGCTCTGTGTGCCCAAAAGCAAGGCGATTGCGAGAATCCATAGCGGCTGATGCGAGGCAATGCGGTTGCAAAACGCAAACAGGCGATCCGTCGCCCCAGCCAGCTTCTGCCACAGGGGCAGGGTAGATAATGGGGCCCTCTGAATCATGGCACCAGCGAGCACGTCACTGCACAGGTGCCAGAGGGGGAACGGCATGAACGCAATGTCGATCCGTTGAGGCTGTTACTGCATGTTGGCGACGGAAGATGCGGAAATACCGTGTTCGTGGTTCCTCTGCATAATGTTGGGCGATGAATGCCCGCAGGGATGCGTCGCGCAAGAAAAAGGCCGAAACATCGAATCCCTGCGGCTGCATCGGGTAGCGCGACCGGCGTTCGAACAGTATGATGGCGGGAGGCGAGCAGCGCATGTCCACATCCGTTTGTTTCCGCAACCGGTCGCCCAGCGCTTCCAGATCTGGACTAGGCGGACCCATCATTTCCGCATGTGCGATGGATGGGATCATCCAAAGGGAATAGATGTGAAGCGGCCACCTGAATCCGTTCTTATCTATAATCGGCCAAGCCCACATCGGATCCGCCGAGAGTATGGCGACGGGTTCCCCTTTGGCGACGTTGTCCAGGAGTGGTTCGCTGCCCGCTCGCAGAAAATTATTGTAAGATCCCTGTCCGAAACTGACGAGAGCCGCGAAGGCCATAGTGACGATGGCCAATGGAAAACGGGCGATCGCATGCCGGCCGTAGGGTATCATATGGGTCACCAGGGCCAGAAGTAGCGTCGCGGTCACCGGTATGGCATGATATTGCCAACCCTTTCGTTGCAGGAAGTAGGCGACAGCGAAGGCGGCGGCGGTGATGCACAGCGCTGACGTGAATGCAGCTTTTGCCTGCCCCCTTTGCCAGCGCGCCAATCCCAAAGCGATGATGGCCAGCCCCCAGATCACCTGGGCTGGTTCGTCGAAATGTTGGGAAAGCGGGGTTTGATAGCCCTGATAGGCCAAATCCACCATCGGAACGATAGTCGTCAGAAACTCGCGTGCGAATATCACTACGGCAAGGGCATAAGCAGTCGCTGCAGCGCCAAGTGCGATCAATTCGGGTCGCAACGGGCGCCAATCGCGGCGCAGCTTCATCAGAAGCCACAATTCCAGCAGAATGGGCACCAGCACGAAATAATGCTTTAACGCGAAGCCATAAGCGCCGAAAAGGCCCACGACCAAGGCAAAGCCCGTCGGCAGGCTGTGCCCATCACGTCGTCGGCTGATCAGGGCCGCGTAAGGCAACGCACAGATCAATGCAGTCTGTTCGCGCTGCCCGAAATCGAACATTGGCATCAGCACGCAGATACAGAAGCACGCGCACATCAGCATGAAACGTTGGGACTGCCCTTGCCACGGCGCGAGGCGGCCGACGAGCAGGGCAGAGAACAGGCCCATGACCACAGTCAGCACGATGACGATGCGGCCGGCCCAAATGCCGAAACGTTCTGCGAGAAGCTCGATGGGCACGGCCGTCCAGAACCAGAGCGGCGGGTTCAGTTCCCAGATGTCGCGATAGAGCTGCAACCCATGCAGCATCTGGCGGGCGATCCAGAGCTGCCATGCTACGTCATGGGTGAGGTCAATCCCTCGGATGTATTCATATGCGACGGCCGCCACGATCATCAGCGCCATTTCCGGCCAGTGGCGGCTCAATGGCATCCGGCGAAACCGGCTTCCAAACATGGCGTCCGCACTATGGGCCGGGCTCGATTGCATCAGACCTGAAACCCAACGAAAATCGGATCAGAGGGTGACGGACGGTTGCTCAGACAGAAATCGGAAAGCTGTGATCCAATGCCACATTCGCTCAAGACCATCACTATCCCCCAGCATGCCATGCATCCGGGCGTTAGCCGTCAAATGTTGACGGCGCGTAAACGATGTTCAGTAACGCCTTGGCTGGCGATTCACGGCAATGCCGGTCCATGCCGCTCAGTGGGCATTGCGCGGGGTATTTTCTGAACGACGATCAATTTTACCGGCGCTGAAAGCGGGCGCGCGATCAACCCGCCTTTTCGGCCAGGACCGTGAGGCCCTTTTCATTGACTTCCGCAAAGCCGCCCACAACCGGGATGCTCTCCGGCGTCGCGCCTGCGCTGGCATAGACCTGGATCGCACCATCGCGGACGGTGGACATGAAGGGCGCATGACCTTCCAGCACGCCGAAATCGCCTTCCGTGCCGGGCACGACGACCATGTAGACATCGTCCGAGCGGACAAGCTTTTCAGGGGTCACGAGTTCGAAATGCAGTGCCATTTTCATGTCTCCCCCCTCTGGGCGAGGGGTCGGGTTCAGCGGCTATCACGCCGGCGATCGCTCGCGAAGTAATTTCATCGACAGGGCAGGCTCGCTTCGCTCGCCACCTGCCCCTTGATCCCCTCCCCGGAAGGGAGGGGAGACAAGTTTCCTTTAGGCGGCTTCTGCAGCCAGCTTCTTGGCCTTTTCGATGACTTCGTCGATGCCACCGACCATGTAGAAGGCGGCTTCGGGCAGATGGTCATATTCGCCTTCGACCACAGCCTTGAACGACTTCACCGTGTCCTCGATCTGGACGAACTTGCCCGAGATGCCGGTGAAGACTTCCGCGACGTGGAACGGCTGCGACAGGAACTTCTGGATCTTGCGCGCACGGGCGACGGTCAGCTTGTCCTCTTCTGACAGCTCGTCCATGCCCAGAATGGCGATGATGTCCTGCAGCGACTTGTACTTCTGCAGGATCGCCTGAACGGCGCGGGCCGTCGCATAATGTTCCTGGCCAACGACGCGCGGCTCAAGGACGCGGCTCGTGGAGTCCAGCGGATCGACCGCCGGATAGATGCCCAGCTCCGAGATGGCGCGGTTGAGAACGGTGGTGGCGTCCAAGTGCGCGAACGAAGTCGCCGGCGCCGGGTCGGTCAAGTCGTCCGCGGGGACGTACACGGCCTGCACCGAGGTGATCGAGCCCTTGTTGGTCGAAGTGATGCGCTCCTGCAGCGCGCCCATGTCCGTCGACAGGGTCGGCTGATAGCCCACCGCCGAAGGAATACGGCCGAGCAGAGCGGACACTTCCGCGCCCGCCTGGGTGAAGCGGAAGATGTTGTCGACGAAGAAGAGCACGTCCTGGCCCTCCTGGTCGCGGAAATATTCGGCGATCGTCAGACCCGACAGGGCGACGCGCGCGCGCGCGCCCGGCGGCTCGTTCATCTGACCGTAGACCAGCGCCACCTTCGATCCTTCCGAAACGGCGTTGCCGTCGGCGTCCTTGGCGATAACGCCGGCATCGAGGAACTCGTGATAGAGGTCGTTGCCCTCACGGGTGCGCTCGCCGACGCCGGCGAACACGGAGGTGCCGCCATGGCCCTTGGCGATGTTGTTGATCAGTTCCTGAATAAGAACGGTCTTGCCGACGCCTGCGCCGCCGAACAAGCCGATCTTGCCGCCCTTTGCGTACGGGGCGAGAAGGTCGATGACCTTGATGCCGGTGACCAGGATCGAGCTGTCCGTCGCCTGCTCAACGAATTCCGGCGCCTTGGCGTGGATCGGAGCGGTGAGGGTGGTGGCGACCGGGCCGCGTTCGTCGATCGGCTCGCCGACGACGTTCAGGATGCGACCGAGCGTCGCCGGGCCGACGGGCACGGAGATCTGTGCGCCGGTGTCGGTGACTTCCTGCCCGCGGGTCAGACCATCGGTCGTGTCCATGGCGATCGTGCGAACGGTGTTCTCACCCAGGTGCTGTGCGACTTCGAGCACCAGGCGCTGGCCGTTGTTGCTCGTTTCCAGCGCCGAGAGGATCGACGGCAGTGCGTTCGGGAAAGTCACGTCGACGACGGCGCCGATCACCTGCGTGATGGTGCCCACATTGTTGGTCGTCGCCGGCTTTGCCGCCGCAGGAGCCTTGGCGGCTGCGGTCTTGCGCGGTGCCCGGGTCTTGGGTGCTTCGGTTGCCATCGTTCTTTCCTTGCCTGCCTATTTCTGGAGCGCTTTCGCGCCAAATTGCCTTGAGTTCGGGCTTACAGTGCTTCTGCGCCCGCGATGATTTCGATCAGTTCGGTCGTGATCGCGGCCTGACGGCTGCGGTTATATACGATCGTCAGTCGGTTGATGAGGTCGCCCGCGTTGCGTGTCGCATTGTCCATGGCGGTCATCGACGCGCCCTGTTCCGATGCGTTGTTTTCCAGCAGCGCCTTGAACACCTGGATCGAGACATTGCGCGGCAAAAGATCCGCGAGGATCGCTTCCTCGTCCGGCTCATACTCAACCGTGGCGTCGCTCGATGCCGGTGCGTCCGCCGGAACGGAGACCGGGATGATCTGCTGCTCGGTCGGGATCTGCGCCAGCGCCGACTTGAAGGTCGAATAGAAGAGATGCGCGACGTCAAACTGGCCGGAGGTGAACATCTCGCTCACTTCCTTCGCGATCGCCTGCGCTTCGGGGAAGCCCGTTTCGCGCACGCCCGTCGTGTCGAACTGGCCGACGATGGCGCCAGGGAAGGTGCGCGCGATGACAGCGCGGCCCTTGCGGCCGACGAGGTAGAACTTGACCGTCTTGCCCGCTGCGATCAACGCACGCGCCTTGGCGATGGCGGCCTTTACGATGTTGGCGTTGAATGCGCCGGCAAGACCACGGTCGGAATTGCAGACGACCAGCAGGTGGACGTCATCCTTGCCGGTGCCAGCCAGGATCTTCGGGCTGTTCTCCGACACGCTCACCTTTGAGGCGAGGCTGGCGACGACGGCCTCCAGCCGCTGGGCGTAGGGACGGGCGGCCTCTGCGGCGGCCTGCGCCTTGCGCAGCTTGGCGGCGGCAACCATCTGCTTCGCCTTGGTGATCTTCTGGGTCGACTTGACCGAGGAGATGCGCCCCTTGAGTTCCTTCAGATTTGCCATTCTTCAGATATTCCGAGCAAGGGCCAGACGGCCCGCGAGACCAAAGAAGCTCACACCCAGTGCGCCTTCGAACCAGCGCATGGCGCGGCTCTGACCCACCTTGCGGCCAGCCTTTGCAGTGAGCGCCGCGAGCGCCGCACACCAGAAAAAGCCGAGCACATAGACGATCGCGATCAGCAGCATGCCTTGCCAGGGCGCATCAGGCCCGGTGCCGACAAACTGCGGAAGGGCGGCCAGAAAGAAGACCGCGACCTTCGGATTGAGGACCGTGCTGATGAAGCCCTGTGTGAACGGAGAGCTGCCCAGACGCATTTTCGGCGCCGCGTCAGCCGGGGCCGGGCGGATTGCGCCGCGCAGCAAGCCGATGCCCATCCAGCACAGATAGATCGCGCCCGCGATCTTCACCGTCATGAACAGACCCGGCACGGCATTCAGAACCGAGAGGAAGCCGAAGCCGCACAGAGCCATGTAGAACAGGCCACCGAGCTGAATGCCGCCGATCGCCGCCATACCCGCCCTTAGCCCACGCCGCGCCGCGTGACCGGCCACCAACATGGTGTCCGGTCCCGGCACGAGCACCAGACCGATCGACATCACGGTCCAGGCCAAAAGGGATTGGGCAGTCAGCATTTACTTCAGGCGAAGGTCTTGCCGAATGCGTCGAGTGCTGCCTTCAGCTTTTCCTTGGGGCCATCGCCCAGATCCTTGCTGTCGCGGATTTCCTTCAGCAGATCGGCATGTTCGTGGCGCAGATTGGCCAGCATGGCTTCCTCATAGCGGGTCACGTCCTTGACCGGGATGCCGTCCAGATAGCCATTAGTGCCTGCGAAGATCGATGCCGTCTGCTCCTCGAAGGGCAGGGGCGAGAACTGGGCCTGCTTGAGCAGTTCGGTGAGGCGCGCGCCGCGGTTCAGCAGCTTCTGCGTGGACGCATCGAGGTCCGAACCGAACTGGGCGAAGGCCGCCATTTCGCGATACTGCGCCAGCTCCAGCTTGATCGAGCCGGACACCTTCTTCATCGCCTTGGTCTGCGCGGACGAACCCACGCGGCTGACCGAGAGGCCGACGTTGATGGCGGGGCGGATACCCTGGAAGAAGAGGTTGGTTTCCAGGAAGATCTGGCCGTCGGTGATCGAGATCACGTTGGTCGGGATGTAGGCCGACACGTCGCCTGCCTGCGTTTCGATGATCGGCAGCGCCGTCAGCGAACCCGCACCGTTGGCGTCGTTCATCTTGGCCGCACGCTCCAGCAGACGGCTGTGCAGATAGAAAACGTCGCCCGGATAGGCTTCGCGGCCCGGAGGACGACGCAGCAGCAGCGACATCTGGCGATAGGCGACGGCCTGCTTGGAAAGGTCATCATACACGATCACGGCGTGCATGCCGTTGTCGCGGAAGAATTCGCCCATCGTCACGCCGGTATAGGGCGCGAGATACTGAAGCGGAGCCGGCTCCGAAGCGGTCGCGGCGACAACGATGGAATATTCCATCGCACCATTCTCTTCGAGCTGCTTCACGATCTGTGCGACCGTCGAGCGCTTCTGGCCGATGGCGACGTAGATGCAGTAGAGCTTCTTGCTCTCGTCGCTGCCGGAATTGACGCCCTTCTGGTTGATGAAGGTGTCGATGGCGACGGCGGTCTTGCCGGTCTGACGGTCACCGATGATCAGCTCGCGCTGGCCGCGGCCGACGGGGACGAGGGCGTCGATCGCCTTCAGGCCGGTCTGCACGGGTTCGTGCACCGACTTGCGGGGGATGATGCCCGGAGCCTTCACTTCGACGCGCATGCGCTTGTCGGCCACGATCGGACCCTTGCCGTCGATCGGGTTGCCGAGACCATCGACCACGCGGCCGAGAAGACCCTTGCCGACCGGCACGTCCACGATGGTGCCCGTGCGCTTGACGGTGTCGCCTTCCTTGATCTCGCTGTCCGAGCCGAAGATCACGACGCCGACATTGTCCGCTTCCAGGTTGAGGGCCATGCCCTGCACGCCATTGGCGAATTCGACCATCTCACCAGCCTGGACATTGTCCAGGCCGTGGATGCGGGCGATGCCGTCACCCACCTTCAGAACGGTGCCGATCTCGGATACCTGGGCCTCTGCGCCAAAGCTGGCGATCTGGTCCTTTATGATCTTCGAGATTTCAGCGGCGTTGATATCCATTGTCTAGCCTTTCGTCGGACCTTGTCAGGGGCCTTCAGCCCTTCATTGCGTGGGCGAGCGTGTTCAAACGGGTGCGGATGGAGTTGTCGATCATCTGGCTGCCGATCTTGACTACCAGCCCGCCGAGGATGGCGGAATCGACCTTTTGGGTTACGGCGACATCGCGACCAACGCGTGCCTTGAGCTGGGCGCCGAGCGCCTTCACCTGATCTGCGGTCAGCGGATGTGCGGATGTGACTTCGGCGCGAACCTCACCCTTGTGCTGCGACACCATCGCGCGGAAGTCGCGGATGATCTTGGGCAGCTGGGACAGGCGACGGTTCTTGGCAAGAACGCCGAGCAGGTTGGTCGTCAGCGTATCGACGCGCAGCGAAGCGGCGACTGCGGCGACAGCCTTGCCGGCAGCTTCGGCGCCGATGAGCGGGCTGGTCGTCAGGTCACGGAAATCGGCAGACTGCGCGAGCGCATCGGAAACCGTGTCCAGGCTCGCGCCGACGGCGTCGATCTGCTTGGCGTCACGCGCGAGTTGAAAGAGCGCCGCCGCATAACGGCCGCTGAGGCTTGCCTGAATACCCCCGCTGTTTTCCACGCGCTCTTATCCTCCGGATGTGCCAAAGAAGGGAGGCGGTACCCCGTCCCCCTGAAAGGTGGGCGCCGGTTAGCAGGGCATGTCGGGGGATGCAAGCGCGCGGAGGCGGTTTTAGCATGCGTGCGGGTCAGCGGGGCGATCGTGCCATTTCGACCCACTGAAATGCGGGCGTCAATCCGCGGCGGATGAAGCCGAATCGGTTTCCAGCCGGCCGGCCGAACAGGCGTACATCAGCCGTTCGTTGGGCTGTGCGGGCAAAATCGCGCGCAACGCTTCCTGGCGATCACGCAGTGCGGCCAGCGCGGCAGGGTCGGCGGCGCAACCATTCTGGCTGTCGCGGGCGCGAATCTCGCGCGCCTTGTCCAGTGT
>Ga0209066_10002991_pt1 | contig 19796 bp, 17 predicted proteins | sample All_14_2_FD_187198 | JGI IMG/M metagenome (GOLD analysis project Ga0209066, IMG submission 187198) | Freshwater microbial communities in response to fracking from Pennsylvania, USA - Allegheny Zone_MetaG_DW_15 (SPAdes) (version 2) ... | reverse complement strand
GTGGAACCAATACGGCGATCTGCGGGGGGATCCTATATGCCGATCACAGACTGGCTCCATTACGCCGATCATGACCTGGATCCTATATGCCGATCATCAAGTGGATCCTATGGGCCGGTCACTGACAGTTGTGTGAATTGGCCTTTCGACAGGTTCGGGGGTATAGCAGTCGGTCAGATGGCTTCTTTCCGGAATCATCAAGTGACAGCAGATGGCCAACTGCCGACCTATGCCAAGTCATTGGTCAACGAAATGATAGCTCTTGGTCACTGCCGTGAGATTAAGTGGTCAACTGATTGGAGATTTCGCAGCAGAAATTCATAGATCACTCGACAAGGCCTCCGAAACCATTCCTTGAAGAAACTTTGCGGCTCAACTTGGAATGAACGCAATGGTTGGTATAGGCGATTGATACCAACTGCAGCCTCTGACCGCTTTTTGCCGGCTATCCGAGCTACCATCGCTCATCGCTCCTCCCAGCATCGTGCTATTGGCCCATCCGCTAATTGGTGGGAACGGACTAGGGCTCCATATTCCGTCCGAATTCGAGCAATATTGTTCCGATCTGTAGCTCGCAAGTCTCGCCTCTCCTCAGCCAACTTTCTTCGCGCCGCCCTCCAGCCAGAAAGCCTTGCTTGGTCGCGTTCCGCCTTTGCCTCCTCGGCATGGATCATCCCGGAGTAGATTGCCATTAGATGCGTGATGCACTCACGCGCACATTCGTAGGCGATAGCCTCCTCTTGGCTCCATACTGGCAAGGGTTCTGTTTCCGAATTTGTGCTGAATTCCATGAGGGGAATGCTCCTCGTCCAGAAACTGTGAATATCCAATTATCATTCTTTGGATGAACTTCCCAGACAAAAGTTCTCGCGGCACGCCACCAGGCTCCCGAACCCATCGCTTGAAGACATCTTGCCAGTCTCCGCAAGGAAGCCACGGAACGGCTGATCCACTCGATAGATCAGTTGGCGGCAGGCTTCAGCATCTTCGATCTGAAGTGGATGAATGGACCGCTCGGCGAGTAGCATCATTGTCTTCTTTGCGGATCGTCCACGAAAAGTCGCAAGATCTCTCCCGAAGACATGTTGCCTTCGGAAGTCTTCGATGTCCTCTCGTCGCACCTGGCGCTTGAAAACCGTCCGGCCTTCTCGCTACGAATGAAGTGATGACGGACCAACCAGTACGCCACTTCCTGCTTCACGCCTAAGTCATTTCGCAAAGTGCCTGATTTGGCTCGTGAAGCGTGTGCACGTGTTCAGCAAATGAAATATTTATCGAGTCTTGGCTATTTCTTCAAAAATCGCTAAGACTTTGTAATTTAAGCGATTCCGAAAAATTCCAATCCCATTGCAAAGTACGCACAGGGCACCGTATCTAGTCAACGGATTGTGTTGACCTACTACATATAGTAGATTTGAGTCGCTGGACAGTGCTTTATCCAGTATGAGCTAGTCTCTGGGACGGATTGCAGTCCGCCCCCGAGACGAAAAACGACCCAGTGGGCCGTCTTTGTTATCGCAAGTAGCGAAGTATCGGTTACCCAGGTCACCCGGTCAATAATTTTGATCTGTGATCTCTGCTGGTTTGCTTGCTCATTTTTCAATCATTTTTTCATGAGGCTCTAAATGAGTAACAAACCTAGTAATAATTTGTTCGTAGAACGTCGCCAATCCGGTGAATATGCAGTGCTAAAGCCTAATGCACAACGTGCTAGCGCTCTTGCCCCGACGCAAGCAGCAGCGATTGCGCAGGCAAAAGTGATTAATCCGGCGGCCGCCGTCCATGTTGAACGTGTGCGCAACACGAGCGCGGGTCATCCAGACAAATGGCGAAAACCGTAACAAGTATGAAACTGCATTAATGCCGCAATACGTTAATGCTGAAAATGTCGTTCAAGCGGAGCCCTTTAGTAGGGGTCCGCTTTTTTGATGTCGGCTTATAGGCAGGTATATGCCAGTCAAGAGAACGGCTGGTAGATGATCAAGTTTACACGTACATCTCAATCGCCCTGCTTTGGCAGAACCAGAACCCGAGCAGACGGCTGACATTCGTCCAACCGGGCCTGCACATCCGCGATTTTTTCGGAAAGTTCAACGATTCGCAAGTTAGCGTCAGCGAGTAGGCCGGCAGCAATGTCTCGTTGCCGCTTGAGGTCTGCAATGGTGTCACGGGTATCTCGGTTCTTTCGGCGCTGCTTGACCAATTTCTGGCGCGCTGAAACCTGTTGCTCATCTTCGTGATTCTCGATCCATTCCTGAATCTCCAATACCAACAAGGGGAAGCGGGTCTTCCGCAAAGCGCTCGGATCGCAACCTGCCTCCTTAGCGACATTGTTCTGGCTAATCGATGTTCCCTTGGGCAGTATATTGGGGACCCCAAGCTTCAGCCGGTCAAATGCATGTCGAAAGCGCTGTTCTGCGCTCACCGTTTGGCTATATTCGGTTGATGTAGGCAAAGTAATTCTCCAATCCGCGCCGCTCTTGCTCAAGATGGCGATACCGTGGCGTGTCGGGCGGGATTGCCGCAAGCTGCTTAACCACACCATTCAGACGGATCTGGTTGGCCTCAGCGCGGTTGCGATCAAACAGCACATTGATGCAGGGTGACTTGCCGTCGCCACCGGAACAATCGCCGACTGACGAAACACAGTCACCATCGCATGGTCCATTTTTCATGCAGCCACCGAGCGCTGTTAGGCGGAAGTTGATATGGTGCTTTCGAGCCGCCTTCACATAGTGTTCAGTATCGTCCTCGCTGATGAGGTTTACTATGTTTTCCTCACAGGCCGAGGCAAGAAGCTTTTTCTTGTGCTCATGCCCGTAGGGACTGACAAAACGATCCGTTTGGACCGCCGCGAGTTGCCTCCCCATGGCCTCATACTGTTCGTTTACAAGCAGGACACGGGTCGCTTCGTTGAAATGTAAACTCGTATTGCCGCGACCATAGTAGAGCGGCATCAAGCGGCTCAGATGCTTCAACTGAAGTTGCATTGTTGAATCGCTGATGCCGCCGGAGGCGAACATGTTGACCGCACCAGTACGGCGGAGTTGATGCCATGCGAGCGGCCACGGTTTGCCAACATGAAAAAGGTCCCGATTCAGCGTCGGGCAAACCGCGCGGGCAATCTTGAGATCGTCTTCAGTAATGGTCAATTGCTGGAGGTCGAACAGTTTCGGGAACGAGGAGACGACCTCGCTCAAAGCTCGTCCCCTCGGGCGAAGTCTCATATCTGCCATCTTCGGCTTGGACCACGGCTCAAAGGAATGATTAATAAGATAAGGATTGTCTGCATCCGTCCATTCCCCCACGCGAGAAAGCCTCATTTTCGCCACGGAGCTCAAGGCACGGATCGCCGTCTCGACACTTGGGCTGGTGATCCACAGTGCGTTCTCGTCCGGGTCTGTCTTGGTTGTCTCTGCCTGAATCAGAGGGATGCGGCCATACACCGCGTCATCATGCCAAACAAGGCCGTTCTTACGAAGACTCATGCCCTCTGCGACCCGCATCAAGGTAAAGCTCAACACGTCGGCCAAGCCAGCAAATTGAATCAGGGAGAAATAGCTGCTAAACGCTGGAATCCCTTGCGTGAGCTCCAACCTTCCAATCCACCGCTCCAGAACGTCCCTGATCCCGAATCGCTGCGCGGTATCAGCGAATGGGCCCAAATAGGTGGCACCGGAGCGTTTGCCGCTTTTGCCATACACTTGGGTCTGAAATGGATTACGGTGATTGCGTCTCCTCTTTTCACTCCTGAACTCCTTCACGGAGTTTTTCTCATACGCGTTTACGCAGAATGCAAAGCACGCCTCAATTTCGTGCTGGTGCGCCAAGTAGTCATCCAGACACTCCTTTAGTCGCATGACGAGATAGGTCCAGATCCTCTGCGGGATGTATTCCGTTTGCTCATGTTTATGGTCTGGCCGGGCCGCTATCAGACGCTGGATACCTGCTTGATCGAGGAGTTCGAATCCGAGAAACTCACGCGCATCTCTCAGTCGATCTAGTTCCGCAACCACCGTTGCAAATTTGCTTGGGGCCACTGATCGGGCAACTTCCTCAATCAACGCTGGATAGTGGGACAAGTCGGACGCGAGGATTTTGTGTCGACTACATAGGGTGATGACCTTCCTAATGGGCATGACAACGTTAACCATGAGCGTGGTGGAATTTTTTACTCCGCGAGGCCCCCAGACTCGCCACGTCACCAATTGCCGGAGAATATCGGCATTTTCCATATCGATTTGGGGTGAATTCGGTTTGAATTTCTGGCCGTCGCCGAAATTGACCTTGTCAGCTTTTCCAGTCCATGGCCACAGATTCCATACTGAATCGCCCCAGCGGGAAACAGCGTTACCATCACGGTCCGCAATACACACCCAATCTCTCGGCGGCGGCCAGCTAGGCGGGCGATATGCCTTCGAGGTAGGCACGGCCAATGGCGTATTAATTGCCAAGCCCAATTGATCTACGCTGATAGTCATTTAGATTCCCTCTGCACTCTCGATCAGGTAGCGCCAATAGGGATGAAAATCACTTTCTTCAATCCGTTCCATCGCTTCTTCGACCCACGCTTTGCGCTGGTTGTTCGACTCCCGGAACCATTTCAACTTCGCCGTAAGCACCTCAAGAGCGAGTTCGACGTGGCGTGCCGCGTCGGCCTTTCCCGTCTTTGCAGGTCTGAAGCCTGTCAGGATCACCGTGTTGAGGTGCCGCATGCTGGCGGCCGACCATACATAGTCCTCGCTATCGATATCGCGGTGGTGGTCACAGAACAGGCATCCGGCCGGATGGGTGCAATCCGGCTTGGGAGCCTCCACTGGGAAATCAGGAATCGCCTTTGGCGCTCCGTCACAGACCCCAGGTGCCGGACAAGGCAGAGGACTGCCTAAAAGCCTCGGGTCTCTTTTCCTCCAGAATTGGATTATTTCAACTTGAGCGACTTGAAGGCTCGGCTGCTCATAGACACGTAGCAGAGTTTCCTTGGTGTGCTGAGCCTGCTCTGCGGTCTGATCCGGGTTACGGGACTGACGTAACAACCAGTTCACGCGGGTCTTGCGTAGTTTTTGCGGACCAACGTAGGGAATGCTGGCAAATTTGCAAATACTACGTCTGAGTTGGTAGAAACCTGGGGCCGTTAGTTCGGAGGCACCTCCTTCCCGAACGAACGGAAATAGACGGTCGGTTGGTTCTCCGGCAAACACCTGATCTCGCCAAGCGAGATAGCGCTCAAAATACGTCTTGTACTCTGCGAATATCTCGAACAGAACCTCGCCCTGACGACGGTGCTTGTAATCGCGCACCTCATAGCCATCAATGGTGCTCTTATAGCTAAACTGAGTCATTTTAAGCTGATAGGCTTGTGAGAGATTCATTCCAGTCTGAGCAATGAACACGAGCAACTCAGCTTCAATACGCAAGTTAGCTAGCGGATAGCGCGTACGAAGGGTTCTATCCGCCTCCCAAGCCACGCGTAATTGCACAACAGTCTCAGTGCAATGTCTATTCTTGTATCCTGGTTTGAGCGCGATCAACGTCGCGGGATCACGAAGATTTGACCATCGCGGCAACACCATACCGGAACGGAGCCTGATCGACAGCGGTAGCGGCCCCCAGATAGCCTCGACCGGAGTGCTCTCGATAACATCAAGACAGAGGTGGCCAAACGCAAAAGTATCAGCAAGGTTCTGCTTATCGGCAGCAATGCCGACCGCGCGTGTCCCCCGCCTTGTATTACGTAGTCGGGTTGTCATGATTAGCGGCTGCGAGCGATCCAGCGCGTCATCAAGAACGCTCGATACCTGGCCGGCATCGGCGTAAGCCGTACTTACCTTGATTTCGCCCAGGCGCACCCGGTGCAATAAAAAGTCGCACCAATGGCGATAGGTAACCTCAACTGTTTCAAGCGATAAAGAATGCCCGCCATCGTCAGCCCATCTAAAGAAACTCTTAAGTCTCCGCAGAGAGGAGAATGCGGTTGCGGTTGCCCCACCACCAACCAAACCGGCAGTTATGGCTTCATGCAAATTACATATCAATTCAACGCGCTCTATGACAGGGCGCCCAAGTTTGCCCGCTGCGATTTGATTGAAAACGGCCTTGGGGGAGGCCTTAGTGCCACCTTTGTAGAGCAATACCTTGAGATCCCATGGTGTCTCGGTTCTTCCGTACGCAACCATAGGAAAGGTCAAATCGGGAAGGTACAAGTCATGCATTCACTGTTTCCTTCAGACGCTCCTTAAGGCCGAGAAAGGCTTCGGTAAAAGCATTCGCCACCTCTATCTTGGCATGGGTGTGCTCTATGAATTTGATATACCCAAAGGTCGTCGCTTCGTGCTTATGGAGCATTGCCCTCTTCACGAATTCGATGGCAGCTTTCACAGTGCCTGCTTTCAAGCAAATTGTCATAAGCCAAGTTCCGTAGGTGGCGCGTGTCTGGTGGAACTTGAATTTTTGCAGAAACTTAAGCCCCGCTGCCTGTCCGTTGCGGCGTAGATTGACCATTTCGCGGTCCACGGATGTAGGTTTGTACGGCTTGTTGTGGCGCGTCAGGAACAGGAATGGCTTGTCAGACGGAGCGGCCTCGATAACTCGATCCAAGTGACGGCGGGAGGAAGCATAGGACCTCAATGTTCTCATCAATGGTTCAGGTAGCAAAAGGTCGCCGGAAACATCGAATTTAGTTTCAATACTTGTGCCAGGCCCTACAGGAACGATCCACATGCCAGGAACCGTTGGGTCGCGCAAAGCATCTTGAAGCGAGGGCACCCGCAGGGTCGTGATCGTCCCAAGCCTTGCTCCGGTAAAGCAAGCGATCAACAACATCAAATACACTTCTTCGGATGCGCTCTCCTTGGCGAACCGCAGCAAATCCAGCATGTGTTCGGAAGTGAGAGGCAACAACCCATCTTCCAGCCGCAAGCCTGGCCGGGCACGATTGGGGATCGATATATCAGTAGTAAGCCGTTGTAAGGTGCGCTCGAAACCCACAGTGTCGAAATAGCGCAACAAAACGAGCTTATCCTGCCACTTAGGTGCATCTCGACTAATAAAGTTGTGGCCGGCGGCATAGCGATAGAAGCGAATCACTGCACGCATCCGCGCAGTGGTCGTCGATGGACTCAACTCACCCCTATCACGGGAATCCACCAAGGCACCCCGATAGCGCACCAGCACGCGCTCCGCCTTATTTTGTGGGAAATGCCGCCAATCGGCTTGCTCCTGCTCAAGCCAATTCGCATACTTGTGCAAATGCTCCATCAGGCTGATCACCGTTTTGATCTGCACCTCACGATTCCGTCCCATCTCAAGTGCCCACAGATTCGCTTCGCTCCACGGGTACCCATCCTCCCAAAATATATGCGGCAACCTATTAACAGATCGAACCGATGATTCTGGTACCCACTGAACGGACCGAAAAACGATCTCAGGCCGATGAGCGGAATAGTGAATATATTCGAGCTTTGCCATCAGCCAGACTTCCGCCGCAACAGCGTACGAATCTGGGTGAGATGTTGCCTTGCCACATTCGGCGGAGTGAGCGTGAGATTGGCTGGAGGAGTAAGCCCCAATGCCTTTGCAATGTTGGAAACGTACGGGCGTCGACGCCCCGAAAGGTGATTGGACGCCTCTTCAACCGCATCGCGACCGACTTCAGAAACCAACCAATCGAGAACCCGCTGGTCACGCTCAGAAATTACAAGGACGCCTCCGGGCTGCTGCCCTCCAGCGTCGGTCGGCAGCCCTGCTGGGCTACCTTCCAAAAGCTTTTTTGTATGCAATTGGAACCTCCCTTGACGTTCTCATATTCGAGCACATCAAAAGATGGATGTCCACAGCATACTTTTACATACTTATTAGTCTTTACCCGCTAACACGCACGTAGCCAGGTAATCCTCGTAGCCACCGAGGTAATCGACGATCTTGCCGTCGCCCTTCACTTCCAGCACGCGAGTGGACAGCGAGGAGACGAATTCACGGTCGTGCGAGACAAAGATCAGCGTCCCGGGGAATTTTTCCAGGCCACTGTTCAGCGCTTCAATCGACTCCATATCGAGGTGGTTGGTCGGCTCGTCCATCAGCAACACATTGGGTCGCGACAACATCAGCTTGCCGAACAACATACGGCCCTGCTCGCCACCGGAAATGACCTTGACCGCCTTCTTGACATCATCGCCGGAGAACAGCAAACGCCCGAGGGTGCCGCGCATCAGGGTTTCAACATCACCACCTTCGCCGGCCGACGCCCGGGCATACGGGGCAATCCAGTCAGTCAGGTTGGTGTCGGACTGGAATTCGGCCGAATGATCCTGGGCGTAATAGCCGAGCTGCGCCTTTTCCGCCCATTTGATGGTGCCGTACCCCGCTTGCAGTTCGCCCATCAACAACTTGAGCAGGGTCGTTTTGCCGACACCGTTCTCACCGATGATGGCGATCTTTTCACCGGCGTTGATGGTCAGCGTCAGATTGTTGAAGATCTTCTGCTCGCTGCCCGGGTAAGCAAAGGTGAGGTCTTCGATTTCCACCGCCTGACGATGCAGCTTCTGCTTTTCGTCGTAATCAAAGCGGATCCACGGGTACTGGCGCGATGACGGCTTCATGTCTTCCGGCTTGAGCTTGTCGATCAGCTTCATCCGGCTGGTTGCCTGCTTGGCCTTCGACGCATTGGCCGAGAAGCGGCGGACGAAAGTCTGCAGTTCGGCGATCCGCTCCTTGGCCTTGGCGTTAGCATTCTGCTGGCGCTCGCGGGCGGCCTGGGCGGCTTCCATGAAGTCGTCGTAGTTGCCGGCGTAGGTGGTGATCTTGCCGTAATCCAGGTCAGCCATGTGGGTACAGACCTGATTCAGGAAGTGACGGTCGTGCGAGATGATGATCATCGTCGAATCACGATTGTTGAGTACATCCTCCAGCCAGCGGATGGTGTTGATGTCGAGGTTGTTGGTCGGTTCGTCGAGCAGCAGGATATCCGGGTTGGCAAACAGTGCCTGGCAAAGCAGCACGCGCAGCTTCCAGCCCGGCGCCACCTGGCTCATCGGGCCGTTGTGCTGTTCAATCGGGATGCCGACGCCGAGCAGCAGTTCGCCGGCCCGCGATTCGGCGGTGTAGCCGTCGTATTCACCGACCTTGCCTTCCAACTCGGCAGCGCGCATGTACTCGTCTTCGCTCGCCTCCGGATTGGCGTAAATCGCATCGCGTTCCTGAATGGCGGCCCACAGTTCTTCGTGACCCATCATCACGACGTCGAGCACGCGCATGTCTTCGTAGGCAAACTGATCCTGCTTCAGGTAGGCCATGCGCTCATGCACCTCCTTCGAGACATTGCCGGCCGACGACTCCAGTGCCCCGCACAAGATCTTCATGAAGGTCGATTTACCGGCGCCGTTGGCACCGATCAGGCCGTAGCGATAGCCTTCGCCGAATTTGACATTGACGTTTTCAAACAGGGGCTTGGCCCCGAACTGCATGGTGATGTTAGCGGCGACGAGCACAGCGGTTCCGTTTCCGTAAGTATTTCTAGAAGCAGCGGATTTTACCCTTTTTGCGCGGTCGACCGTGGCCGCCCGCCCCATTTTTGTGCACCGCGGTGTAACATCCCGACCGACAATAAAGCCCAAAAACACCCTGGAGACAGCACCCATGGTTCCCCATCTCACCACCGCGCTGAGCGGCCCCCTGCTTGAACTGGAACAGCGTTTTCTGGAAAGCAGCCCGCAAATCGAACAATGGCTGCGCGGCCAGTGGCTGGAACACACGCCACCCTTTTATTCATCAGTGGATCTGCGCAATGCCGGCTTCAAACTGGCGCCGGTGGACACCAATCTGTTTCCCGGTGGTTTCAACAACCTCAACCCCGCCTTCCTGCCACTGTGCGTGCAGGCGGCAATGAGCGCCATCGAGAAATTCTGCCCGGAAGCGCGCAGCCTCCTGCTGATTCCGGAAAACCACACGCGCAACCAGTTTTACCTGCAGAACGTCGCCCAGATTGCCGCCACCTTGCGCCAGACCGGCCTGGAAGTGCGCATCGGCAGCCTGCTGCCCGACCTGACCGCGCCGACCAGCATCGCCCTGCCCTACGGCCAGAGCCTGCTGCTCGAACCGCTGGTCCGTCGCGGTCAACGCCTCGGACTGGCAGATTTCGAACCCTGCGCCATTTTGCTCAACAACGATCTGTCGGCCGGCATTCCAGACATCCTGCAAGGACTGGCCGATCAGGTCGTCCTGCCGCCGCTGCACGCCGGCTGGGCATTGCGCCGAAAATCCAACCACTTTGCCGCCTACGACCAAGTCGCCAATGATTTCGCCAAGGCCATCGGCATCGATCCCTGGCGCATCAACCCGGCCTTCTCGGTCTGCCGCTCAGTCAATTTCCACGAGCGCCAGGGCGAAGAATGCCTCGCCGCCAATGTCGCCGCCGTCCTCGACATCGTCCGCGACAAGTACAAGGAATACGGCATCCACGAGACGCCTTACGTCGTCGTCAAGGCCGACGCCGGCACCTACGGCATGGGCGTGATGACGGTGCGTAACGTCGATGAGGTGATCGCCCTGAACCGCAAACAACGCAACAAGATGAGTGTCGTCAAGGAAGGGCTGGCCGTTTCCGAGGTGTTGATCCAGGAAGGGGTGCATTCCTTCGAAACACTGAACCAGGCAGTCGCCGAGCCGGTGATTTACATGATCGACCGTTACGTGGTGGGCGGCTTCTATCGCGTCCATACCGAGCGCGGCAAGGATGAAAACCTCAACGCCCCCGGCATGCACTTCGAGCCCCTGGCCTTCGAGACTGGCTGCAACCTGCCCGATTACGCCACCAACAACCCGGACGCCCCTCCCAACCGCTTCTACGCTTATGGCGTGGTCGGCCGTCTAGCCTGCCTGGCTGCGGCAATCGAACTGGAGCGGTCAACCCCGGAAAGTTGCTGAAAATGCCCACCGGCCAATCCCTTCTTTTTGAACAACAAGCCCTCGGCGGTGCCAGGCGTTCGCTGCGCTTGGCCTTTGTGCTCGACCCACTGGCCGACTTGAAGGCCTGGAAAGATTCCTCGGTCGCCATGATGCGCGCAGCCGAAACGCACGGCCACGAAGTCTTTGCCATCCACAGCGCGACACTGGGCTGGCGCAGCCCGGCAGCGGGCCAGCCGGGCGGTGTTTTTGGTGAAGCACAGCACCTCAATACCCGCCCGGATGACCATGACTGGTATCGCGAAACTGGCCTCGAATGGCGCTTTCTGACCGCTTTCGACGCGGTCATCATGCGCAAGGACCCGCCCTTCGACGCCGAATACATCACCGCTACCTGGTTGCTCGAACGCGCCGAGGCTGACGGTGTCCGGGTCTTCAACCGGCCACGCGCCCTGCGCGATCATTCCGAAAAGGTCGCCATCAGCGAATTTCCGCAATTTGCCCCGTCGACCGTGATTGCTCGCGACATGGCGCAATTGCAGCATTTCATCGACGAGCAACGCGATGTCATCCTCAAACCGCTCGACGGCATGGGCGGCAGTCAGATTTTCCGGGTGCATCGCAATGACCCGAATCGCAACGTGATCGTCGAAACGCTCAGCCACGAAGGGCGACGAACAGTGATGGCACAAGCCTATCTGCGCGAAATCAGCCAGGGCGACAAGCGCATCTTGCTGATCGGTGGCAAGGTTGTCCCCTACTGCCTGGCCCGTATCCCGAAAGCCGGCGAAACGCGCGGCAACCTGGCAGCCGGCGGCACCGGCGTGGCACAGGAATTATCCGCCCGCGACCGCGAGATTGCCGAACACCTCGGCCCCATCCTGTTCAAGCGCGGCTTGATGCTGGTCGGCATCGACGTCATTGGCAATCACCTGACCGAAATCAACGTCACCAGCCCGACCTGCATGGTCGAAATCCGGCAACAAACTGGTTTCGATGCAGCCGGTGCTTTCATCACCGCCGTCGAACACGCATGCGGCCTGTCCTGAAATATATCCTGCTGCTCGTCAGCCTGCTGCTGGCTGCCTGCGGTCGCACCCCGCTCCAGGAACAGCAAGCCTACGTTTTCGGAACGCGGGTCGAAGTCATCGTCGTCAGCGACCAACCGGAAACCGGTCGCCAGGCGATCGCGGCCGTGTTACGCGAATTCGACCGCCTGCATCGTACTTATCACGCCTGGCAGCCCTCTGAACTGACCGCGATCAATAATGCCTTGGCAGAAGGTCGACCGCAGAGGCTAACGCCAGAAATGGCCCATTTCATTCAGGAAGCAAAAAATCTGGCCGCCCAAGGTGACAATCTTTTCGATCCGGGGATCGGTCGCCTGATCGCGCTCTGGGGTTTTCACGCCGATGAATTCACCGCTCACCTACCCGATCCAACGGCCATCGCGGCCTGGCGCAAAGATGCCCCGTCAATTGCAGATATCGTCATCGAGCAGGATGTAATTTCCAGCCGAAAACACCAAGTTGCGCTGGATTTCGGCGGTTATCTGAAGGGCGTCGCGCTCGATCGTGCCGCGGCCATCCTGCGCGAACAAGGCATCCATAACGCGCTGATCAACATCGGCGGCAATGTCATGGCACTGGGCAGCAAGGAAGGCCGCAAGTGGCGCATCGGCATACAGCACCCCCGCCAGCCAGGACCGCTGGCCACCATCAGTCTGAACGATGGTGAGGCAATCGGCACCTCGGGCGATTATCAGCGTTATTTCGAGGTCGACGGCAAACGCTATGCCCACCTGATCGACCCCCGCACCGGTTATCCGGTACAACATACCGAAGCAGTGACCGTCATCATCCCACCGGGCCCACGCGCGGGAACGCTCTCCGATGCCAGCTCGAAACCGATATTCATCGCCGGCCCGGACAACTGGCGTGAGATGGCTCGCAAGATGCAAATTGCCCTGGTTTTGCGCGTCGACCGCGAGCAACACATTTTCGTCACCGAAGCGCTCAAGAAACGCTTGGAATTCGTTGCTCAGCCGCCAGCCCTCACGGTGCTGCCTTGATCCTTCGCACGCCCCGCGGAAGATAAAAAGGCCATATGCATTCTGAGGTTGGAAACCCGGTTTCAAGGCGCCTTGAAATTAATCTGTTTTGTGCAAAACGTGGTTGTCCGGCACGGGAATCCCGCAATCCGTCATGTGCAATATAGGGTTGGATAGCGAAGAGCCACTAGCAGATTGCTGAGTCTACCTGCCGTTCCAGCGGGTAGAATTTGGCTCAGGTGACAGGCCAGCCCCGGCCAGGAGCCGTCTGTCGCCGATCCTCCAGAGCAGTCATTTGAATGGCTGCTCCAATCTCAAACCTGCCAGGTAACCTCAGCGGCCATTGGCGTGAGGCGCTCAATCCGGCAGCACCGCCATCCCTATTGCATGCGCACTCACCAGTTCTTCATTTGTGAGAATGAAGTCCTTGCTTTCAGTGAGCCGTTCAACGACCAAGTCGATGAAGCGGCGTACTCGGGCAGGCTGAGCAGCACGGCTGCCGTAATAAATGAACAAACTGAGATTGTCGGTCATATGGTCAAGCAGCAGCGGCACGAGACGCCCTGAACGAATGAGCGAAGCCGCAGTAGGCACGGCAAGTTGGCCAATGACTTCGCCGGCAAGCACTGCGCGCAATTCGAACGCCTCATCGTTGGTCGAAAAACTCGGTCGAATGTTCTGATCCTGCATGCTGTCGCCAATGCTGACGCGCCAGGGCACAACCCGTCCGTCGCTGGGGCGGCGAAATCCGCTGCAACGGTGGGCGTCCAACTCATATAGGTTTTGTGGCGCCCCATACTTGCGCAGATAAATCGGGGCAGCACAGATTAGCATCTGCATTGGAAACAAACGACGAGCGATCAGCCCTTCCTCCGGCGGATTACCGAGGCGAAATCCAACATCCACACGATCCTCGACCCAGTTGCCAACGCGATCATCGAGTTGAACGTCCGGCTGCACCTCGGGATAAAGTCGGCAATACTCATCGAGTACCGGCCCGATGACCGACGGCAAAACCGAGCGTGGCCCGACAATGCGCAACGGTCCGCCAAGGTCTTCCTTGGTCTGACGGACGGCATGCAGCGCCTGCTGGAGGCTGATTAGCGAGGGCTTGGCCGCCTCGAAGAAACGCTGCCCCTCCTCAGTCAGCGACATGCTGCGGGTGGTTCGGTGAAACAGCCGCACCCCCAGGTGCTGCTCTAGTTGCCCCAGTGCCTTGCTGGCCGCCTGCGGCGAGATTTGCTGCGCCTTCGCTGCCTTGCTCAGACTGCCCAGCTCAACCGTGCGGATGAAGGTTGTGATGGAGCGCAGTTCGTTGATCGACATCATTCCCTCTATTTACATCAAATGGTTGCAAATGATTCAGCTTATATGGCGCTATTTTAATGCTTATCTGAAGACTAAAGTGCAGTCCATCAACTGATCCAACCCATTAACGAGGATAGCCAAATGGACAATTTCACCTTTTTCAATCCAACCAGAATCGAATTTGGCACCGGCAAAGAACAACTGATCGGCCAGCATCTCGCCGAGCATGGCGTCAAGAAAGTGTTGCTCTGCTATGGCAGCGACCGCATCAAGCGCGATGGCCTATTCGCGCTGGTCAGCAAGAGTCTGGCGGCACACGATATTCAATTCATCGAGTGCGGCGGCATTGTCAGTAACCCCGTTCTCTCAAAGGTTCGTGAAGCCATCACGTCAGCCCGCAACAACCGGGTGGAAGCCATCCTGAGCGTCGGTGGCGGATCGGTGCTGGATAGTGCCAAAGCCATTGCCGCCGGTGTTCTGCACGAGGGTGACGTCTGGGACTTGTTTATTGGCAAGGCAACCATCGAAGCGGCACTACCGGTATTCGACATTCTGACGCTGGCCGCCACCGGCAGCGAAATGAACGGCGGGGCAGTCGTCACCAATGAGGCAACCAAAGAGAAGTTTGCGATTATGTCCGGGCACATTTTCCCCAAGGTTTCCATCGTCAACCCGGCATTGATGAAGACGGTTTCGCGCGACTATCTGGTGTATTCCGCCGCTGACATCATTGCCCACTCGATTGAAGGCTATTTCACCGCTGCCGTTCAACCGCGTTTCCAATCGCGTCTGGTCGAAGCCATCATCAACACGGTGATCGAAACCACGGAAACGTTGCTGGCCAATCCTGACGATTACAACGCCCGCGCCGAGTTCGCCTGGGCATCCACCCTGGCCCTGAACGGCCTGATTTATGCGGGCACTTCCGGCTACAGCTACCCCAACCACATGATCGAGCATTCCCTTTCGGCGCTCTTCAACGTGCCACATGGGGCGGGCCTGTCCGTCGTGATCCCCGCCTGGATGAAGTGGTATTGCGGTCGCAACCCGGCCCAGTTCGAGCGTTTTGCCAAGAAAGTGTTTGGCGTCGCTACAGCTGAACAAGGCATTGCTGCTCTGGAAAAATGGTTTGACAAAATCGGCACGCCGACTCGCCTGTCGCAACTAGGCATCACCCAGGCCGATCTGCCCACCACGATCGAGAACGTGCTGGGTAACGCTGCCTATTTCGGCGTTGCCGAAATCTATACCCGCGATGTGGTCACCACCCTATTGAACAACGCGCTTTGAGGGAATGCATCATGAAAATCCTGACCAAACCAATCTGCCTGATCGCCCTTGCTGCCATCTCATCGGGCGCTCTGGCTCAGGATCGCGATTTACCCCCAAGCGCCTCGATTTCCCGTGAGGCGACCCGACCCGTTACGCAAGGCACCAGCGACCGATTCACCGGCACCGCCAAGATCACCAGCCTGTTCGCAGCCAAAGAACCTTCGCGTGTTACCGGTGGTCAGGTCACCTTTGAGCCAGGCGCTCGTACGGCCTGGCACAGCCATCCAGTTGGTCAGACGCTCATTGTCACAGCGGGCACGGGCCGCATCCAGTTCGGAAGCGGTGCCATTCAGGAGATCAGGACGGGAGATGTTGTTTCCATTCCACCCGCCACAAAACACTGGCATGGTGCCTCACCAGGCAGTTCGATGACGCACATCGCCATCCAGGAACAGGCAGATGGCAAGACTGCCGACTGGTTTGAGAAAGTCACTGACGAGCAATACGGCATCGCCGAGATGCCGAAACCAAGCGTTCCCAACAAGAACTCGCGGGCTCAGCAATTGTTCGGCGAAATCGCGCCGAAGTTTGCCGACCTGACGGATAACGTCCTCTACGCGGATGTCTGGGAGCGCCCAGGACTTTCCAAGCGCGACCGGAGCCTGATTACGGTGAGCGCTCTGATCGCGATGAGTCGCCCCGATCAACTCCGCTCGCACATCGGGCTGGCCACCACGAACGGCCTGACGCGCGAGGAACTGGCCGAGGCCATCACCCACCTCGCGTTCTATTCGGGTTGGCCGAGCAGCGTAACGGCAGCCACCATCGCCAAGGAAGTTCTCCAGCCAACGAAATAAACCTGATCCATCTGTACAGGAGCAATAGACATGAAAACCAAAGTTATCCATTCCGTTCTGCTGGCCGCAACCATCGGCGCATTATCTGGAGGCACCATGGCGGCAGACTACAAGCAAAACCCCTTCACCCTGGCCTACGACGGTGCGATTGCCGAAAACGTGAAAGGCAAAGTCAATATTCGCACGGTGACGTACAAGCTCAATGGCCTCGACATCTCAGCCAACGTCTATACCCCTGCTAACTACGACGCAAGCAAGAAATACCCAACGCTTGTGGTCGCCCACCCCAATGGCGGCGTGAAAGAGCAAGTGGCCGGCTTGTATGCCCAGCGGCTGGCTGAGCAAGGTTACATCACCATCGCGGCGGATGCGGCGTACCAGGGCGCGAGCGGCGGGCAACCGCGTAATGTGGACAAGCCCGCCTACCGGATCGAAGACATCCACGGCATGGCCGACTTCATCAGCCAGTACGCCGGTGTCGATAGCGCACGCCTTGGCTTGCTCGGCATTTGTGGCGGCGGAGGTTATTCACTGGCCGCAGCGCAAACGGACAAGCGCTTCAAGTCGATTGCGACGGTGAGCATGTTCAACTCCGGGCGCGTTCGTCGCAATGGCTACGTGGATTCAGCATTGGGCACGATTCAGACACGTATGCAGCAGGCCTCGGCTGCTCGCGCACAGGAAGCGGCAGGCGGTGCGATCCCCTATTCCGGTGACGCCAACCTGACCGATGAGCAGATCGCCAAGTTGCCGTTCGATCTGTATCGGCAGGGTTACGAGTATTACTGGAAGACGCATGCACATCCCAACTCGACCTTCAAGTACACCACGAGTAGTTTGCTGGACCTGATTCGCTTCGACGCCACCAACCAGATCGAGCTGATCGACAAGCCCTTGTTGATGATCGCTGGCAGCAAAGCCGACAGCCTCTACATGACTGAGGATGCCTTCGCCAAGGCGACCGGCACGAAGGACAAGGAACTGTTCAAGATCGACGGCGCAACGCACATCGAATCCTACTGGGTGCCCAAATATGTAAATCAAGCGGTGGAAAAGCTGACCCAGTTCTATGGCAAATCGCTCTGAGGCATTTTGAAATATATGGAAAGAAGGAATAAGAAATGACCAACCTTACATTTGATGAGCAACGACGCAAATTCATCGGTACGTCAATGGCTGTCGCCTCTGGGGCAACCGTCGCCGGCTCCGGGCTTCTCGGGAGTGCACATGCGCAGACTCCGGCCAAATCGGCCAATTCCGCTGACCCGATCTTCTCGGGCCAGACGAGTGCCCGGCGCAAGCTCGGTCAGCTGGAGGTTTCCAGTATCGGCCTTGGTGTCCAGAACATGGCCCGCACCTATCAGACAACGGTTCCTGCCCGCCCCGAGATGATCAATATCATCCGCACGGCCTACGAGCGCGGCGTCACCTTTTTCGATACCGCCGAGGCTTACGGCCCGCATGAGTGTGAGCGGATTCTCGGTGACGCCATTGCACCGTTCCGGGACAAGGTCGTAATCACCAGCAAGTTTGGTTGGAATATCGATCTTGAAACGGGGGCGCGGGGTCCAGGCCTGATCAGCCGTCCGGAGCATATCAAGCGGGCTGTCGAGGGCATGCTCAAGCGTCTGCGCACAGACCGTATCGATTTGCTCTATCAACACCGGGTCGATCCGCAGGTGCCGATTGAAGATGTGGCAGGTGCCATCAAGGATTTGCGGGCCCAAGGCAAGGTGCTGCACTGGGGCTTGTCCGAAATGGGGCTGAATACGCTGCGTCGCGCCCATGCAGAATTGCCCGTTACGGCCGTCCAGAGCGAATATTCGATGCTCTGGCGTGGCCCGGAGAAGGAGGTTCTACCGCTCTGCGAGGAACTGGATATCGGATTCGTGCCATGGAGTCCGCTCGGGGTGGGTTTCCTCACCGGCGCCATTGATCAGCAGACGAGCTTTGCCGACGGTGATTTCCGCAAGACCGAAACCCGCTTTTCTCCCGAGACCCGGGCGCATAACCTGGCTCTCGTGCGCCTTGTGAAAGCCTGGGCAGATCGCAAGAAGACGACGCCAGCCCGGATTGCTCTGGCCTGGCTCCTTGCGCAGAAGCCTTGGATCGTGCCCATTCCAGGCACCACCCAGATGGCCCACATGCTCGACAACATCAGCGCGACGGAGGTCATCTTCACTGCCGACGAGCTGCAGGCACTGAATGCAGCGCTGGCCGCCATAACGATCCAGGGCGAACGCCTGCCAGCTCCGGTACTTGCCTTCAGCGACGTTGAGGCTCCTTTGAAGTAATGCAGTCGACAGCTGTCGAATCAGATTTATTTGTGTGCAGGAAAAAAATTAACTCATGAAAAAACGTCAACTTGGCCGTTCTGGCCTGGAAGTATCCACACTCGGTTTAGGTTGCATGGGACTGAGCTTTGGCATCGGCCCCGGTGTTGATCGCAGCACTGGAATCCAAATGATCCGTAATGCTGTTGAACGTGGCGTGACCTTCTTCGATACCGCCGAAGCTTATGGCGCACAAAACGAGGAAATGGTTGGCGAGGCTCTGGCATCCGTGCGTGACCAAGTGGTGATCGCCACCAAGTTCGGATTCAAGAACGGAGAAGTCGCCCAAGGCACAGACAGTCACCCAGAGCGCATTCGTGTGGTGGTCGAATCATCGCTTCGGCGCTTGCGTACTGACTATATCGATCTACTTTATCAGCATCGCGTTGATCCAGCTGTCCCGATGGAGGATGTAGCCGGAGCGGTCAAGGAGCTAATCATCCAGGGCAAGGTCCGACATTTCGGCCTCTCCGAGGCGGGTGTTGAATCCATACGCCGGGCACATGCCGTGCAGCCGGTCACTGCATTACAAAGCGAATACTCTCTTTGGTGGCGAGAACCGGAACTTGAGGTCATGCCGACACTGGAGGAACTGGGCATCGGCTTCGTCCCGTTCAGCCCGCTGGGCAAAGGATTCCTGACGGGTACCATTGATCCGAACACCACCTTCGGGGCGAACGACTTCCGCAATGTGGTGCCGCGATTTACCTCTGAAGCACGTGAAGCCAATCAAGTCTTAGTGAATGCAATCAAGCGACTTGCCGAGGCACGCCACACCACACCGGCACAGATCGCCCTCGCATGGCTACTAGCCCAAAAGCCCTGGATCGTACCGATACCGGGCACAACGAAACTGCACCGCTTGGAAGAAAACTTGGCTGCTACTGACCTTGCCCTTGACGCCGACGATCTGCAAGAAATCGATAGCGTGTTGGCTGGTATCGCTGTTCTGTCAGCGGCGGATGTAAATTGATACAGGCCAGCGATTGAAAGTTGATACACCGAGTTGAGGGAAGATCGGCGGATTTGAGGCGCCGGTGATCACGAACGAGGTGTATATGGAAATCGAAGTATTAA
>Ga0209066_10002990_pt1 | contig 19804 bp, 13 predicted proteins | sample All_14_2_FD_187198 | JGI IMG/M metagenome (GOLD analysis project Ga0209066, IMG submission 187198) | Freshwater microbial communities in response to fracking from Pennsylvania, USA - Allegheny Zone_MetaG_DW_15 (SPAdes) (version 2) ... | reverse complement strand
GGGGTGGAGGGGCCGCCGCGGTTTTCAATGAAGCGGAAGTTGATGCGGCCTTTGGTCAGGTCGTAAGGCGACAACTCCAGCGACACACGGTCACCCGCCAGGATGCGGATGTGGTTTTTCTTCATCTTGCCTGCGGAGTAGGCAATCAGTTGGTGGCCGTTGTCCAGCGTCACGCGAAAGCGCGTGTCGGGCAACACCTCGTCGACCTTGCCGGTCATTTCAATCAGTTCTTCTTTGGCCATGGCCGTGTCCTTGGGGGTTGAGTCTGCCGGGGCGTGTGCCCGCCCACAAGGCGGTGGGCAAGGGGCAGATGGTGCTCCGGGCGATGCCCCGGGCATGGCCTGCAAACCGCACCCGGCATCGCTCGCAAGCAACCCATGATTATCGGTGACAACCGGGCCCTGAATCCACCGGTTTTTGGGGCTTGCGCCCAAAAAACCACGCATCGGCAGGGGCTTCAATGCAGGGTGAGTGGGCAGGAGGTGGTTTTTACCCGCACCACGGCCGCTCGGACTTCGTAGCGCAACGGGCACTCGGTGGCGGGGGCTCCGCGTCGGCGTGCCGCCAGTTTGGCTGCAATGGTGGCGGCCTGGCGGCTGATGGGTTCGATGTATCGGCTGGCTTGTCCGTCGATGGTGATGCAGTCACCCAGCGCGTGGATGTGGGGGTGGCTGGTGGCCAGGGTGGAGGCATCCACGGCGATGCCGTTGTGCCAGGCGAGCCCTGCGCTGGAGGCCAGCCGCTGGGGCGTGGCCAGCCCAGTGGCCGCCAGCACCTGATCCGCTTCGATGCGCTGGCCACAAGTGGTGGTCACCACCCTGAGAGAGGTGCCGTCGGTGGCTTGGGCTTTCACGTGGGCAATGGTGACGCCGCCCACGAAGGTGATCGGCAAGGTTTTCCATGCCGCCAGGACCGGCGCTCCCGCTTCGGTTTCCGGCCAGCGGGCCAGTGGGGTGGGCATGGGGTCGAGCAGGGTGACGCGGTGTCCGGCCAGGGCCAGATCGTTGGCGAGTTCGCAGCCGATGAGCCCCGCACCGACGATGGCGATGTGTTGTGGTTTCTCGGCAATGGCAGCGCGGAATTTCAGGTAGGCCTCCAGGTGGTTCACCCGCCAGCACAGTTCCGGTGGCAGGCACGGGGGCAGCGCCACCTGGGCGCCGTGCGCCAGCACCAGTTCATCGAACGGCTGGTTGCCGCGTGTGGTGCTGAGGGCGTTTGTTCGGGTGCAAATGCGCGTGGCCTGTGTCTGGGACAACAGGCGCACGCCCAACCGGGTTGCCGCCTGTGTGCCGCTTTCGCGCACGAGCTTGTCCAGTGGCAACTGCCTGGACAGTGCGACGGACAGCAACGGTTTGTCGTACACATCGCCGTTGCATGCGGTCACCAGCGTGATGGGCAGGTCGGCATCGGTGTCCCGAATGGCTTGGGCCATTTGCCAGCCTGCGCGGCCCCCGCCGACGATGACCACCCCTGCCTTGCCCTTTTTCGGTGTTGGGCGTGCGCCGCCGGGCGCTGCCGCGCGCAGCTTGCCCAGATCGGGTGGCGTGTAGGGCGAGAAGTCGGTTTTGGTGACGGCGCACAGCGGGCATTCCCAATCGTCGGGGATGTCGGCAAAGCGGGTGCCTGGGGCCAGCCCGCTGTCGGGGTCGCCCTTGGCCTCGTCGTAAATCAGGCCGCAGGCGTTGCAGATGTACTTCAGGAAAGGCGCTTCGCCTGCGGGTTGGGGCGTCATGCTGGCATGTCCTCGGCGCACAGCGACGCCACTTCTTTGCGCAGGTGTTTGATGGCGGGGGTGACGATGGCCACAAACTGCGCCTCGCGCACGCGGCGCTGCACATCGGACTGCATCAGGTAGCCCCGTGCGCCCTGGTGCATCAGCGCGGAATTGGTGGCCCGCAGGCAGAGTTCGCCGCCGTCGATCCGGGCGTTGAGCACGTCGATGAAGAACTCGTTCGAGCTGTCGTAGGGTGTTTGGGCCAGCGCGGTCACGCGCGCCAGCAGGTCGTCCAGTTCGGCCTGGAGTTGGTCGGGCCGGTCGTCCAGAAATTGGTTGACGTGGCCGAGGGGTTCCTCCACGGCCCACATGCTGTCAATGGCTCCCTGGGCAATGCCGGCGGCAATGCCGCATTGCAGCATCACAAAGGCCGCGCGGATGTTGCGGATGTAAGGGCGGGCGGGGTTGGCCACGATGTCGTCTGCCCCGATGAAGAGGTCTTTGCACTGCACGGCGTAGGTGCCCGTGCCTTCCATGCCCGAAAACTTGGGGCACCCTTTGAGCGTGACGCCGGGCGCGTCGCATCGGAGGATGAACATGACTTCCTGGCCCGTTTCGCCTGCCACGCTGGCAATGGCCCCGAAGTAGTGGCTGCCCGCCAGGTTGCTGACCCAGGGCAGCGTGCCGTTGATCAGGTAGCCGCCTTCGGTGGGCGTGGCCTTGAGCAGGAAGCTCTCGATTTGCGCGAAGCTCTTCATGGGGTTGGACAGGCCAGTGCCGCCCAGTGTCTGGCCTGCCAGATGGGCGCTGAGACGCTCGCCCGTCAGCGCAGGGTTGCCCGACGCGTCCATGTACAGCGCGCACACCGATTGGCACCACATCATGAACGCCGTGGCCCCACACACCTTGCCCGCTTCGGCCATGGCCGCGATGGTGGCCATGTAACTGCCTGGCTGGCCGGGGCGGTCGATGTGAGCCCCCATGGCCCCCGTGGCTGCTAGCTGCCGCAAGATGTCCTCGGGATAGGCTCCCTCGTCAATCGCCTGGGCACGCAAGGCCAGTGGCCCCTGGGCAATGGCACGCACCGCACTCAGCAGGTCCTCTGTGGTGGCGGCTTGAACAACGTCAGCGGGCAAGTCGGTGGGGTTCATGGTGGACTCCGGTGGATTCAGGCCAGTGAAATGTCGAACGGAATGGGGTTGCGCATGGTGTTGGCCACGGGCGAGTAGAAGTTCGCGTGTTTGACGATTTCGTCCAGTTCTTCGCGGGTGGCGTCGCCTTCCACCAGCACCTTCACGCGAATCGCCTGAAAGCCCATTTGCGGGGGTGTCATTTCCAGCGCGCCGCCCGCGCCCCAGGCGGCGGGGTTGCCGATGTCGCCTTCCAGGAACACTTCCAGCTTGGTCAGCTTCACACCTTTCCAGGTGGCCACAGCGGTCACGCCCACGGCAATGCAGCCGCCCAGGCCGGACAGCACGATTTCGCCGGGTGCCGGGGCGGTGTCCTCGCCGAACAGGTGCAGCGGCTCATCGACCACCACACAGTGCTTGTCGCCCACGTAATTGAGCGAGCGGTACTGGCCCTCCATCACAGTGTGGACCTTGTTGGTGCCCCGGCGGGCAGGGTTGGCTTTGCCTCCTGCGGCAAAGGTGGCCAGTCCGGCGGCGTCGATGGGGCGCAAGTAAGCCTTGACGGTGGTGGGTTCGGTGACGTCGGTGGTGCTCATGGCATGGGTTCCGTTGAAGTTGAGAAAAAGGGTGTCCGCAGGGATACGAGGTGTCAGGCCGCCAGGGGCAGGCCGGTTTCGATGGGCAGGCTGTCGTCGCGCGACCATTCGTTCCAGGAGCCGAAGTACATGCGCACGTCGCTGAAACCCGCTTGTTTCAGGGCCAGAAAGGTGTTGGAAGCGCGGGCGCCCTTGAAGCAATACAGGTAGACCTTGTCCGAAGGTTTGATGCCTGCCGTGGCGCATTCGGCGCGGATTTCATCGGGAGACTTGAACAGCGGGCCCTGGGCCGTGGGTTTCATGAACCGGTACCACTCCACCCATTTGGCGCCGGGAATCCGACCTTTGCGCGGGGCGAAGTCCTTGCCGTAGGGGGATGAGCTTTCGCCAATCCACTCGTCCACGTCGCGCACGTCCAGCAGCACGGCATCGGTGCCCAATGCGGCGAACACGTCGGCCTGCGTGAGCATCACGTCGGCAGGGGCCAAATCGGCCGGAAACGCGGCAGGGGTGGGGGCGGTGGTCTCGGAGGACACCGGCAGTCCAGCGGCCTTCCAGGCACTGAAGCCGCCATTGAGCACCCTGATGCTGGGGTATCCCAGCCAGGTCAGGAGGTAATAGCCCCGGCACGACTGGCCATAACCGCTGTTCAGGGCGTCTTCGTAGAACACCGCGGTTTCGGCCCCGGACAGCCCGGCCGCCCCCAGGGCTTGTGCGAAGGTGTCTTTCAGCGCCTGCAGACCCTCGGGGGTGGACGTGGCCAGGTAGGTGAACACCTCGCGCAGGTTCACCGCACCGGGTATGTGGCCCTGGGCAAAAGCGTCCGCGTCGCGGGTGTCAATGAGCACAACAGGTTCGCTGGCTTGCAGGGCCTGCAGTTGGGCCGGGTCGATCAGGACGGGTCCGATGGTCATGGGCAATCTCCAGTGGCGGTGGCAGGCGGGATGGCCTGTGCCCTGGTTTTGCAAGCCGCATGCCAGCTGACAACTGGCTCAAAAGAATGATAGAAAAAATCCGGTTCAGCGCTTTTCTGTATTCACTTGTTTGCTATTTTTATAAAAATAAAACAGCCATCTGAACCGGAAATTCAGGTGTCGGCCAAGCCGAAGGTCAACCTTTTGTTGACAAATTGTCAACATCCGCTGGCCGATTGGGTACCGTCAGCGAAGGCCCGCTTTTTTCAACCGGTACGCGAACTGCCGCAGCGTCAACCCCAGGCTTTGGGCCGCCCGTGACTGGTTGCCCTGATGTTGAGCCAGCACTTGTGCCAGCAGGTCAGGTGTGTGTGAGTGGGCGCTCTGGTACTCGCGCACCAGCGGGTGGGCGGCCGCAACGGTGGGCCAAGGCGTGGTCGACAACGCCGCCGTTGGGGAGGGTGCTGCCGCTGCCGCTTCGTGGCCCGCGCTGCCCAGGTATCGGGCCAGTTCGGCCGGGCCCACAGCGGCCTGGTCGGCCAGCAGCACCAGGCGCTCGATCACGTTGCCCAACTCGCGGATGTTGCCGGGCCAGGGGTGGTTGTCCAGCAGGGCCAGGGCGTCGGGTGTGAGGTGCACGTTGCGCTGGTGGGCCTGGTTGGCGCGGCTCAGAAAATGCAGGGCCAGCGGGTGGATGTCGTCGCGCCGCTCGCGCAAGGACGGCAGGCGGATGGGCACCACGTTCAGGCGGTAGTACAGGTCTTGCCGGAAGCGCCCGGCGGCCACCTCGGCGGCCAGGTCGCGGTTGGTGGCGGCCACCAGCCGCACGTCAATGCGCACTTCGCGCGTGCCGCCCAGCCGCACCAGCGTGCCTTCCTGCAGCGTGCGCAGCAGCTTGGCCTGCAGGGGCAGGGGCAGTTCGCCCATCTCGTCCAGAAAAATGGTGCCGCCGTGCGCCTGCTCGAACCAGCCGGTGCGCGCCTGGGTGGCCCCGGTGAAGGCCCCGCGCTCGTGGCCAAACAGCTCGGATTCGAACAGCGTGTCGGGAATGGCCGAACAGTTCACTTTGATGAATGGATGCTCCTTGCGTCCGCTGGCCAGGTGCACGGCACGCGCAAACAGCTCTTTGCCGGTGCCCGATTCCCCCAGCAACAGCACGGTGGCCTGCGACTGCGACACCCGCTCCAACTCGCCCAGGGCTTTCAGCAGCGCAGGTGACTGGCCCACCAGCCCGTAGCGGGCGGTGTGTGTGTCCAGGGCGCGGGCCAACTCGGCGTTGCGCACCGCCAGCTGGCGCGTTTGCTCTGCCACCAGTTGCTCCAGCTGAAGCACTTGGCCCGCCAGCGTGGCCAGGACACGCAGCACGGCCAGGTCGTCGTTCAGGTGGCGCTGTCGGCTGCGGATGCGGTGGCAGCCCAGCACGCCCACCGTGGCACCGTTCAGCTCCACGGGCAGGGCGATGTACGCCACGGTCTCGGGGGGCAAGTGTTCACGCGCCACGGCGCGGAACAGAAACAGCGGCTCGGCGTCCACGTCCTGCACGATGGCGGGCAGCCCGGTGGCCAGCACCTTGCCGGTGATGCCTTCGCCCCAGGCGTACACCCCGCGCTGGGCCTCGGCGTGGGTCAGTCCGTAGGCGTGCTGTATGCGTGCGCTGCGTGGCCCGCCAGGGGCTTGCGCGGCCCCCGCATCGGCCAGCACCAGGCGGCCCCGGTTCAGGCCCAGCAACTCGCTCATCAGGTGCAGCATCTCGCGCAGCACCAGGCCGGGGGCCAAGCTTTTGCCCAGCAGGCGCATGACCTCGCGCATGAGCAGCAGCTCCTGCGCGTGCCAGTCTGACGGAGGGTGTTCAGGCGTTGGCATCAGCGCGCCGCGTTCAGCTCCTGCTGCAGGGTGCGCACCAGGTGGCTGAAGAGTTTGTTCTTTTCATCGCTGTGACGCAGCCGCTCGGCCAGCCGATGGCCAATGGCCGTCATCAGCCGCGCGGCGGTGGTGGGGTCCTGTTCGGTCAGGTCTTCCAAGTCTTTGCGGGTCAGAATGGCCCCATGCACGCGGGTGGTGGCCGTGCAAGTGGCCGAGCGGGCCTCGCCATCGAAAAGCGACAGCTCGCCGATCAGGCTGCCAGGGCCCAGCACGGTCAAGGTGCGGGGGCTGTGGCGGTCGGCCTCCACCGTTTCCACCGTGACCTCCCCCCGGACCACCAGCAGCATGTGGTCGGTGTGTTCCTTGTCGCCCTCTTGCAGGATGACGGTGCCTTCGGGAATGACGTGGGGCCGCATGTAGCCCACCACGGCCCGTGCCTGTGCCGGGCTCAGGCGCATCAGCGCGGTGGGGGCACGCAGCATTTCCGCTGCCTGTTCTGCGCTGGAGAGTTGCCGCGCGGGAGGCGGTGTGTCGTCGGGCAAGGTCGAGTCCACGGGCGGGGCTGCGTTGCGGAAGCGGTCGAACAGGGTTTTCAGCATGGCGGGACGGAGGACTGGGCGCTGGGACCTCCATTGTGGGCGATTCGATAAAATCGCTCCCCCCAAGGAGCGCTGCAGCAGCGTGCCACCGCCCGTGCAGGGTGTGGCGTCCGGTGTCAGGCTTGGGGCGGGCCCAGAGGCCTGCCATCTCAACCGCGCTCACCTGTGTGCCCCCGCGCACTTTTTGTCTGTTCCAGGTGAGCCCCATGTCTGCCAACACGTCCGTTTCTTCCTCTCCCTTTGCCACTGTGCCCCCCATGCTGCTGTCCGGCCTGGAGCCGCTGCGCATCGGCGAAGGCAGCCTGTTTGTGAACGTGGGCGAGCGCACCAACGTCACCGGCTCCAAGGCCTTTGCCCGCATGATTCTGGAGGGGCGCTACGAAGACGCCCTGGCCGTGGCCCGCCAGCAGGTGGAGAACGGCGCGCAGATCGTGGACGTGAACATGGACGAGGCCATGCTCGACAGCCAGGCCGCGATGGTGCGCTTCCTGAATCTGATGGCCACCGAGCCCGACATTGCCCGCGTGCCGGTGATGATCGACAGCAGCAAGTGGAGCGTGATCGAGGCGGGCCTGCGCTGCGTGCAGGGCAAGTCGGTGGTGAACTCCATCAGCATGAAGGAAGGCGTGGACGAGTTCAAACGCCAGGCCACGCTGGTCAAGCGCTACGGCGCCGCCGCCGTGGTGATGGCGTTTGACGAACAGGGCCAGGCCGACACCTACGCCCGCAAGATCGAAATTTGCGAGCGTGCCTACCGCGTGCTGGTGGACGAAGTGGGCTTCCCGCCCGAAGACATCATCTTCGACCCCAACATCTTCGCCATTGCCACCGGCATCGAAGAGCACAACAACTACGCGGTGGACTTCATCGAGGCCACCCGCTGGATCAAGGCCAACCTGCCGGGTGCCAAGGTGAGCGGCGGCGTGAGCAACGTCTCGTTCAGCTTCCGGGGCAACGACCCGGTGCGCGAGGCCATCCACACCGTGTTTCTGTACCACGCCATCCAGGCGGGCATGGACATGGGCATCGTCAACGCCGGCATGGTGGGCGTGTACGACGAGCTGGAGCCCACGCTGCGCGAGCGCGTGGAAGACGTGGTGCTGAACCGCCGCCCCGATGCCGGTGAGCGCCTGGTGGAAGTGGCCGAAAACGCCAAGGGCGCGGCCAAAGACGACAGCAAGAAGAACGAATGGCGCGCCCTGCCCATCCGCGAGCGCCTGACCCACGCCCTGGTGCGAGGGCAAAACGAATTCATCACCGAAGACACCGAGGAAATGTGGCAGGCGATCCGGGCCGACGGTGGCCGCCCGCTGCACGTCATCGAAGGCCCGCTGATGGACGGCATGAACGTGGTGGGCGACCTGTTCGGCCAGGGCAAGATGTTCCTGCCCCAGGTGGTGAAAAGCGCCCGCGTGATGAAGCAGGCCGTGGCCCACCTGCTGCCCTACATCGAAGCCGAAAAGGCCGCCATGCAGGCGGCGGGCGGCGATGTGAAGAGCAAAGGCAAGATCGTGATCGCCACGGTCAAGGGCGACGTCCACGACATCGGCAAAAACATCGTCACCGTGGTGCTGCAGTGCAACAACTTCGAGGTGGTCAACATGGGCGTGATGGTGCCGTGCCACGAGGTGCTGGCCATGGCCAAACAGGTGGGCGCCGACATCGTGGGCCTCTCTGGCCTCATCACCCCCAGCCTGGAAGAAATGCAGTACGTGGCGGGGGAGATGGAAAAAGATGCCCACTTCCGCGACCAGGGCATCCCGCTGCTGATCGGCGGGGCCACCTGCAGCCGCGTGCACACCGCCGTGAAGATTGCCCCGAACTACAGCGGCCCCGTCGTGTACGTGCCCGACGCCAGCCGCAGCGTGAGCGTGGCGCAGGGCCTGATCGGTGACGGGCGGGTGCAGTTTTTGGCCGAGCTGAACGCCGACTACGAGCGTGTGCGCCAGCAGCACGCCAACAAAAAACAGGTGCCGCTGTGGACGCTGGAGAAAGCCCGCGCCAACGCCACGCCCATTGACTTCAGCGCCTACACCCCGCCCGTGCCCAAGTTCATTGGCCGACGCGTGTTCAAGAACCACGACCTGGCCGAGATCGCGCGGTACATCGACTGGGGCCCGTTTTTCCAGACCTGGGATCTCGCCGGGCCCTACCCTGCCATCCTCACCGACGAGGTGGTGGGCGAAGAGGCCACCCGCGTGTTCGCCGACGCGCAGGCCATGCTGAAAAAGCTCATCGAGGGCCGCTGGCTCACGGCCAACGCCGTGGTGGGCATCTGGCCCGCCAACCGCGTGGACCACGACGACATCGCCCTCTACACCGACGAGTCCCGCACTCAGGTGGCCCTGACCTGGCACGGCTTGCGCCAGCAGACCGAAAAACCCGAGCACACCGACGACCAGGGCCAGACCCGCCTGCGTCCCAGCCGCTGCCTGGCCGACTTTGTGGCACCCCGGTTTGCTATTGAAACAGGAGCTGCTCACGCTTTGCCAGAAATCGCAGAATGCCAAAAAAGCTTGAAAAATCCTGCGGCCTTTGCCGACCATGTGGGCCTGTTCGCCGTCACCACCGGCATCGGCGCTGACAAGAAAGACGCCCAGTTTCTGGCCGCGCACGACGACTATTCGTCCATCCTGTTCAAAGCCCTGGCGGACCGCTTGGCCGAGGCCTTTGCCGAGTTGATGCACCTGAAGGTGCGCACCGATTTCTGGGGTTACGCCCCTCAAGAGGCGTTGTCGGTGGACGACTTGATTGCGGAAAAGTACCAGGGCATTCGCCCCGCGCCGGGCTACCCGGCGTGCCCCGACCACAGCGTCAAGCGCCAGATGTTCGAACTGCTGGGCTGTGCCGACATTGGCATGGGACTGACCGAGAGCCTGGCCATGACGCCGGCCGCCAGCGTCAGCGGTTTCTACCTCAGCCACCCCGAGGCCACGTACTTCAACGTGGGCAAGGTGGGCGACGACCAGGTGGCCGATCTCGCGCGACGCAGCGGCGTGGCCGAGCCGGACCTGCGCCGCCTGCTGGCCCCCAACCTGTGATCTTTTTTTTGCCCCGTCTGCCAGTGACCCCTTGCCGACGGGGGCGTTTTGCCGGAGTTGTGGCATGAGCACCGAAACCGATACGTTGTTGGACTGGAAAGAAGTCGTCAAAGCCGTGCCATCGCCCGTGGCCGATGCCGTGGCCGGCATGGTCAGGCGACACAGCGCCGAGCTGGCCCGTGGCTTTTACGAGGTGATGATGGCCGATGCCGAGGCCACGCAGTTCTTGTCGCACGAGGCGGTGCAGACGCGCCTCAAGCCTTCCATCCAGCGCTGGATGGAAATGCTGTTCACGGGCCACACCAGCGACACCGTGGCCCTGGCGGCCCTGCAACGCCAGGTGGGAGACGTGCATGCCCGGGCGCAGATCCCGGTGGGTCTGGTCTCGCGGGGCATGCGCTACCTGAAGCGGCGTGTCCAGTCTCTGCTGGTGGAAACCGAACTCGACCGCGAAGACCTGGTCAATGCCGTGGGGTATGTGGGCGGTCTGATGGACTTGGCGTTTTCCGAAATGAGCTCCGCCTATGTGCGCGTGCACGAGCAGGGAGCCCGAACCGACGAGACCTTTCGCCTCGTCACCGCGGGGCAGAACCTGGCGCTGGAGCGGCACAAGCAGTTGGGCGCCCTGACCGACTGGGAGAACAGCGTGCTCCGCGCCCTGGCCACCGGTGCACCGCTTGACCTGGTGGCCAGCCTCAGGGCATCGCCCTTTGGTCTCTGGGTGCAGCACAAGGCCCCGCTGATGTTCGAGGCCGCGACGGAGTTGCACACCATTGGCGAGCAGATCCGCCGCCTGGACCACACCCTGATGCCTTTGCTGGCCAGCAACCAGGCCGGTGGGCCACTGCAAGAGAGTTCTTCGGTGCTGCGCGACGTGCTGGCCAGCCTGGAGGAAACCCGTTTTGTGCTCAACACCGTGTTTGACCGTCTGGTGGACCTGGAAGGCGGGCGCGATGTGCTCACCCAGCTCTACAACCGGCGTTTCCTGTCCACCATCCTGCGCCGGGAGTTGGAGCTGGCCCGGGGTCACCACAACCCGTTTGCGGTGCTGATGATCGACGTGGACCATTTCAAGCGTGTCAACGACACCCACGGCCACGAAACCGGCGACCGCGTGCTCCAGCACGTTGCCGTGATGCTTCAGAGGCTGGCGCGCGCCAGCGACTTTTTCTTCCGTTACGGGGGGGAAGAGTTTCTGGCCGTCATCAACGAGGTCACGGCCACCCAGGCCATGGCCGTGGCGGAAAAAATCCGGGCCCGCATCGAGCAATCGGCGGTGTCGGTGTCGGAACAGGTGTCCTTGCGGGTCACGGTCAGCATCGGGCTGGCCCTGCACGACGGGCACCCCGACTACCGCCACCTGATCAACCGCGCCGACCAGGCCATGTACCTGGCCAAGCGGGGCGGGCGCAACCGGGTGGTGGTGTCGCCCTGAGCCAGTCCACCCGCTTTTTGATGCGCATCAAGTCCTGACGTTCTCCCCGCCTTGACAATCCGCCACCGGCTCGAAGGCCCCCGAACAAGAGTGAGGCCTGCGCCGGAAGAGCCCCAGGGTTGGCTTTGCCGGTGACGTTGCGTTGGGTTGGGTTTCACATGTTCAGACCACACTTTGTGGGCACGGCGTTGGCCGTGGCCCATTCGCTGCTTTTGGCGCTGGGGCCCGGCCCGGCGGGGGCGGCTGTGTCTCAGCCCCTGAAACCCGTCCCGTCTCGCCTGGTGGCCATGGCCCAGGCGGGGGAGGTGCGTGTCTGCATCTGGCCCGATTACCACGGCATCTCCTACCGCAACCGCAAAACGTTGGCGCTGGAGGGGTTGGACGTGGACCTGGCCCGTGAGTTGGGCAAAGACCTGGGGCTGGCCGTGCGGTTTGTGGACAGCTCTTTTGCCACCCTGATCGACGACGTGACCGGTGAGCGCTGTGACATCGCCATGTTTGGGATCGGCATCACCCCGGCCCGTGCCGAGAAATTGCGTTTCACCACCCCCCACCTGCGCAGCGACATCTATGCCGTCACCACCCGCGGCAACCGCCGCATTCAGCAGTGGGACGACATCGACCAGCCCGGTGTGGTGGTGGCCGTGGCCAAAGGCACCTACCACGAGCCGGTGATGCGCAGCCGCCTGAAAGCGGCCAGCCTGCTGGTGCTGGACACGCCGCAGGCCCGGGAGCAGGAGGTGGCGGCCGGGCGTGCCGATGTGTTCATGGCCGACTACCCTTTTGCACGGCGTCTGCTGGAGCAGGTGGATTGGGCTCGGGTGGTGGCCCCGTCTGCACCCTACCACCTCACACCCTACGCCTGGGTCGTGAAACCGGGTGATGACGCTTGGTACGCCAGGGTGGAAGCCTTTGTGACCACCATCAAACAGGACGGTCGCTTGGCTGCGGCAGCGCAGCGGCACGGCTTGGGGCCCATCGCAGTGACATCGAACACTGCGGCCCCATGATTGCGGCGCTGCCTCCGTTGCCCCCTCGTCCGGCGCGCCACCGTTGGCGGTTTGCCGCAGGGCTTCTCTCGTTGGTGGCAGCGGTGCTGGGCACCGTGGCCCTCACCCAGGCCGACCTGAAGGCGCGCGCGTTGTCCAGCCACGAGGAGCTGGCCCGGGCCGAGGTGCGCAGCCTTGAGGACTATGTCACCCAACACCTGAAGACCACCGACGTGGTACTGCAAAGCCTGGTACGGGCCGCAGCGCCCCAGGGCTTGAGCACCGAAACCCTGCAAGGCGCCGTGCGCGACATGCCTTTGTTGCGCAGTGTGTCGCTGGTGGACGCTTCGGGCCGCGTGAGCCAGTCCAGCGCGCCTGCCAACGTGGGGGTGCGGGTGGACCTGGGTTTGTTTTACCCGCTGAGTGCCGAGCCAGTGGACACCTTGCGGGTCGGACTGCCTTGGAGCGGACGCGATTTTTCCAACGGTTTCCCGGTGCTGCCCGACAACCCGCCCCTGGGCGTGGACGGGGGTTCCGGTTTTGTGGCCCTTTTGCGGGAAGTCAGGTTGTCGACGGGGACGGTACAGCGCGTGCTGGTGGCGTGGAATTCCGATCAGGTGGTCAATGCCTACCTGGGCCGGGTGGACCCGAATGCCCTTGCCGCCGAGCTGCTGCGTTACGACGGCGTGTTGCTGCTGTCCACCCAGTTTGACAGGCCCACCGGTGTCCAGGCCAAGGCCATGGACCGTGAGGTGGTGAACCGTCTTGCGCAGCGCGAGGTGGGGGACTACGGCGAAACACTGCCGGCGGTGGGCCAAGTCATCACCGCTTACCGGGCCTCCAGTGCTTACCCGCTGGTGACCGTGGTGCGCCACAGCCACGAAAGCCTGTTGCAACCTTGGGCGCACGCCAACCGCACCGTTTGGGCTTTGACCGTGGGCGTGTTGCTGGCTGCCATGGGGCTGGCCACGGCGTTTTACCTGCGAATGGAGCGTGCGGCCAACGCCCGCTGGCAGCAGCGGCGCCAGATGCGGTTGGCGGCCAATGTGTTTGTTCATGCCCAGGAAGCCATCACCATCACCGATCTGGCAGGCAACATCGTGTCGGTCAACGAGGCGTTCTGCCGTATCACGGGATACAGCGCCGACGAGGTGATCGGCCAGAACCCGCGCATTCTCAGTTCGGGGCGACAGTCGCCAGAGTTCTACGTCCACATGTGGCAGACCTTGACCCGTCAAGGGCATTGGGAGGGCGAAATCTGGAACCGCCGCAAGAACGGCGATGTGTACGCCGAGCTGATCAGCATTTCCTCAGTGCCCGACGAAAACGGCCAGCCCCAGAACTACGTGGCCATTTTTCAGGACATCACCCAGCAAAAGACCCACCAGGACCAGCTGCGGCACATTGCCCACTTCGATGCCCTCACCAACCTGCCCAACCGCGTGTTGCTGGCCGACCGGCTCCAGCAGGCCATAGCCCAGGCACAACGGCGAAGCAACCTGATGGCCGTGGTCTACCTGGACCTGGACGGTTTCAAGGAGGTGAACGACCAGCACGGCCATGCCGTGGGCGACCAGCTTCTGGTGGTGCTGGCCCAGCGACTGCGCGAATCGCTGCGCGAAGGGGACACGCTGGCGCGCATGGGCGGGGATGAGTTTGTGGCCGTGCTGGCCGACATGCCCGACGTGTACGAATGCGAGCACGTGCTGGAGCGCCTGCTGGCCGCAGCCAGCCAGCCGGTGACGGTCGCCGAGCAGGTGCTGCAGGTCACGGCGAGTTTGGGGGCGGCCTTGTATCCCAAGGACGGGGAAGAGGCGGACACCCTGCTGCGCCACGCAGACCAGGCCATGTACCAGGCCAAACAGGCGGGCAAAAGCCGCTACCAGCTGTTTGACGTGGCCCAGGACATTTCGACCCGCCAGCGGGTGGAAAGCCGGGCCCGCATCGCGCAGGGACTGATCCAGTCCGAGTTCGTTTTGCACTTCCAGCCCAAAGTGAACTTGCGGCTGGGCACGGTGGTGGGCGCAGAGGCGCTGGTGCGGTGGCAGGACCCGCAGCGTGGCCTGTTGCCCCCAGGCCATTTCCTGCCCGACATCGAAGGACACCCCCTTTCCGCACAGCTGGGCGACTGGGTGCTCAGCACCGCCGTGACCCAGCTGGCCGACTGGCAACGCGCCGGCATTCGCCTGCCGCTGAGTGTGAACATTGCCGCCCATCACCTGCAGCAGGCCCACTTTGTGGGGCGCCTGGCCGAGTTGCTGCGCACCCACCCGGCGGTGAACCCCGCAGATCTGGTGCTGGAGGTGCTGGAAACCAGTGCGCTGGAAGACATCAACCGGGTGTCAGCCGTCATGCACGACTGCCTGGCCCTGGGCGTTTCGTTCGCGCTGGACGACTTTGGCACCGGCTATTCCTCCCTCACCTACCTCAAGCGTTTGCCTGCGAGTGTGCTGAAGATTGACCAAAGCTTCATCCGCGACATGCTCGACAGCCCGGACGATCTGGCCATCGTGCAAGGCGTGATCGGGTTGGCCAAAGCCTTTGGACGCGTGGTGATCGCCGAGGGGGTCGAGACCCGAGCCCACGCCGAGTTGCTACAGCAACTCGGCTGCGAACTGGCTCAAGGCTATGGCGTGGCCCGGCCCATGCCAGCCCACCTGCTGCCCGATTGGGCCGATGCCTGGTTGCAGCATCCGCAGTGGCCACCGGCCCCATGATCCTCTCCCAAAGGGGGCGCAATGGTGCTTCAATGGCGCCTGGAGACAGGGGCACAGGAGCCTCTTGACAACACCTGTACACAAGAAGGAGACGGGCATGCGCCTTTTGGACCGCTTGAGCCTGGGACAGAAGTTCACCGTGCTGGGGCTGATTGCACTGCTGATGGTGCTGGTGCCCACCGCCTTGCATGTGGGCAAGTCGTTTGACGACATCCGCACCGCCCAGCTGGAAACCCGGGGCATGCCGCCCCTGATGGCCATGCAGAAGGTCATTCAGTTGTTGCAGCAGCACCGGGGGCTGTCTGCGGGCATGCTGTCGGGCAACGCCGCCATGAAGGAGCGTCGCCCGGCGGTCAAGGATGGGGTGGACAAGGCCATGGCCGCCGTCGATGGTGCGTTGCTCCAGGCCCAGGCATCCGGCGAGTTGACCTCGGCCTGGGCGCAGCGCAAGCAGCGCTGGGTTGAGGTGTCACAGGCGGTCGAAAGCGGCAGCTTCAACACCGCGCAGAGCACCAAAGCCCACACAGAGTTCGTCGCCACCTTGCTGCGGCTGAACGACGCGGCGCTGGACGAATTCGGGCTCACGCTGGACCCCGGGGCCGCGAGCTACGAGCTGATCCGGGGGGCGTTCATCAGCGCCCCCTGGCTGACCGAGAAGCTGGGCGTCATGCGGGCCATGGGCAGCGGCTTTCTCACCAAGGGCGAGCTGCCCGATCTGGGGCGCGGCACCCTTCTGGGCCTGAAAGACCGCGCCAACGAGCTGCAGCAGGAGTTTCTGGGACACGTGGCGTCGGCGGGCAAGGCCGATGCGGCTTTCGCCCAGGCCCTGGGCTCGCACGCCGACGCCTTGCATTCCCGCGTGCAGGCCACGCTGGCGCTGGCCGATCAAAAGCTGATCAACGCGACCGAGATCCAATTCCCGGCCACCGAGTACTTCGACGATTTCACCCGCTCCATTGATGCGGTGTACCAGTTCAACACCCTGGCCATGGCCACGCTCGACCAGGCCTTGCGCCAGCGCGTGCGCGACTTGCAGACCCACGCCTTTTGGGTGCTGGGGCTGCAGCTGCTGGGGTTGGTGGCATCGGTGTGGCTGGCCATGGTGTTTGTGCGCAGCATCACCGTGCCCATGCGCGACGCCGTGCGGGTGGCCAAAGCGGTGTCCAACGGGGACTTGACCGAACACTGCCCACCGCATGGCGGCAATGAAATCGGCCAGCTCATGGACGCCCTCAGCGGCATGCAGCAGCACCTGGGCCAGTTGGTGCGCACCGTGCGTGCCGATGCCGAAAGCGTGGCCACCGCCGCCGCGCAGATCGCCCAGGGCAACAACGACCTGTCGGCCCGCACCGAGCAAGCGGCCAGTGCCTTGGAGCAGACCGCCGCATCCATGGATCAGCTCAATGTCCATGTCAGGGAAAACGCCGACCACGCCCGTGAGGCCAACGACTTGGCCCACAACGCATCGGCGGTGGCCGTCCAGGGCGGCGAAGTGGTGGCCCAGGTGGTCCACACCATGCGCGACATCAATGCCGCGTCCAGCAAGATTGCCGACATCATCGGGGTGATCGATGGCATTGCCTTTCAGACCAACATCCTGGCGTTGAATGCGGCCGTCGAGGCCGCCCGTGCGGGCGAGGCCGGACGGGGTTTTGCCGTGGTGGCTTCCGAGGTGCGCAGCCTGGCCGGGCGCAGCGCCCAGGCGGCCAAGGAAATCAAAGACCTCATCGGTGCCAGCGTCGAGCGGGTGCAGCAGGGCACCGCGCTGGTGGACCAGGCTGGCAGCACCATGACCGACGTGGTGGCCGCCATCCAGCGTGTCACGGAAATCATGGCAGACATCAGCCGCGCCAGCGCTTCGCAAAGCACCAGTGTGGCCGAGGTCGACCAGGCCGTGAACCTGATGGACCAGAGCACGCAGCAAAACGCCGCGTTGGTGGAGGAATCCGCGTCGGCCGCCACCTCGCTGAGCCAGCAGGCTCAGCAGCTGGTGCAGGTGGTGTCGCTCTTCAAAGTCTGAGCCGGGGCCTTGGGGGTCACAGCGGCTTGAAGCCGCTGGTCTGGATGATGCGGGTCCAGCTGGTGCGATAGGCCTTTTCACGCTCACCCAGCTGCGCCCCGCTGGCAAAGCCCACGGTCAGGCCCATGGCGGTGAGTTTGTCCTTCACGTCCGGCTGGGCCACTGCCTTTGCCAGGGCATCGCTCACGCGGTCCAGCGCGGCCTTGGGCGTGCCAGCGGGGGCAAACAGGCCGTAGAACGGCAGGTCTTCCAGGCCGCCGAGGCCCAGTTCGGCGAAAGTCGGCACATCGGGCAGGGTGGCCTGGCGCTGGCCGCCCAGCACGGCCACGATGCGCAGCTTGCCTGCCTTGTGGTTCTCAATGAAGTCGGGCACCGAGGCCACCCCGGCCGCAATCTGGTTGCCCAGCATGTCGGCCATCATGGGGGCGCTGCCCCGGTAAGGAGGGGCCAGCAGGTCCAGACCGAATTTCTGGCCCATCAGCTTCACCACGAACTCCGGTGTGGAAGCCGGGGCCGGAATGCCCACCGCCCCTTTGCCTTGACCGGCGGTTTTCACCCAGGCCACATAGTCGGCCACGCTTTTGGCCGGTGTGCCGCCCGACACCGCAAAGGCGTTCACGAAGGTGGCAAAGCCGGCCACAGGCACAAAGTCGGTGGCGGGATCGAAGCCGGGGTTTTTGGTGACCAGGGGCAGGATGGTGACGGTGTGGTCATGGCTCAAAAACAGCGTGGTGCCGTCGGCCGGGGCGGCTTTCAGCGCCTGCGCGGCCAGCTGGCCACCCGCACCGGGCTTGTTCTCCACCACCACAGGTTGGCCGAGGGTGTCTTTCATCTTGTCGGCCAGCACGCGGGCAATGGCGTCGGTGCCGCCCCCGGGAGGGAATCCCACCAGCAGCTTGATGGGCTTGCTGGTGTCGGCGTGGGCGGCCTGGCCCAGGGGCAGCAGGCCGGTCAGTGCCCCGGCGGCGGCCAGGGCCAAGGTGCGGCGACGAAGGGAAACAGAGGTTTTCATGGGATGCCTTGGTATCAAAAAAGAAGCTGTTCACGCAATAAATTCAAGTTCAGGAAGCCTTTTTGGCTTGAGAAATGTGTTGTGCCCACGCCAACGCACCCACGGCCACCAGGCTGCCTGCCAACAGCACCCACAGGCCGGGCAGGTAACCCGCCGTGGGGCTCCACAGCGCGCCCATTGCCCACGGGGCGGCGGCCCGACCCAGGGCAACGGGCAGGCCGAGTGCCCCGTTGAGGCTGGCCGCGTGCGTTTGGTTGACATACTGTGCCACGGCCGTGCCTTTGACAATGGTCACCATGCCATTGCCCAGCCCATACAGGGCCACGAACAGCCCTGCCATGGCCACGCTGCCGTTGAACCATGTCAGCGACACCAGCAAGGCCGTCAGTCCCAGTGGCATGAAGGCAGGAATCCAGCGGTTGACGGTGTGCACGCTGAAGCGGTGCTCGAAAAAAAACAGCAGCGCCCGACCCGCCACCTGCACCAGGCCCATCGCGGCGGGCAGGGCGACCGCCCAGGCAGGGGGCATGCCACTTTCCCCCAGCAGATTGACCAGGTGGGCGGCGATGGCCACGGTCACGGCCATCATCAGCACCTGAAACAACCCCACCAGTGCAAACGTGGGCTGTCGCATGGCTTGCGCCCGTGTCGGCTCTGCGGAGGCGGCTGGGCCTCCCACACCGCTGCTCCATCGCCGTGGCCCTACGGGGGGCGGTGCGCCCTGCAGCAGCCGGGCATGGATGGGCAGGCACACCAGCCACTGGCAGGCCGCCAACACCCAGAGCATGGGGCGCCAGCCCACCACGGCCAGCAGCCACGCCATCAACGGAATGAACACGGTGCTGGCCAAGCCGCCCAGAAAGGTGATGGTGATGATGCGCCGTCGGTAGTCGGTGGGGAACCGCCGCGTCACCACCGCGAAGGCCGGTGCATACAGGGTGGCTGCCATGGCCAGCCCCAGGCACACCCAGGCGGTGTACACCGCCGCCAGCGTGGTGGCCAGGCTCAGGCCCACCAGGCCCATGCCGGCCAACAGCGAACCCCCGGCCATCACCCGCCTCTCGTGACCCGCATCGATCCAGCGTCCCACCGGGTAGGCGGCCAACCCCTCGGCCAGCAGTGCCAGCGACAAGGCCACCGACACCTCGGCCCGCGTGGCCCCCAGCGCCGCTTCCACCGGGGCCAGCAACATGGAAAACGCATAAAACACCGATCCCCAGCCCACCAGCTGGGCCAGTGAGAGCCCGGCGATGAAGCGGCTGGATGCGATGTGATTGCTCATTTATCAGTAGCTGCTATCGCTTCTTCTGTATGAAAAATAAGCCGAAATGTTATGAAAAATCAGCCTTTGATGTGCAACCCGCGCCGGTACTGCACCGCTTCGGCCAAGTGTGGCAGGGCAATGGTGTCTGCCCCGGCCAGGTCGGCGATGGTGCGTGCCACTTTCAGTGCGCGGTGGGTGCTGCGGGCCGACCAGCCCAGGCGCGCGGCGGCTTTGTTGAGGAAGTGGCGGCCCGCGTCGTCCAGTGCCGTGTGCTGTTCGAGTGCGCTACCTTGCAGGGCCTGGTTGGGGCAGCCCTGGCGAGCCAGTGCGCGTTCGTGGGCCTGGGCCACGCGTGCGCGCACCGTGGCGGTGCCTTCCGGGGCTGGCAGTGGGGCCGGGCCGGTGCCCAGCAGCTCGTTGGGGGGCAAGGCGGGGACATCCACGTGCAGGTCGATGCGGTCTAACAACGGCCCGCTGAGCTTGGCTTGGTAGCGGGCCGTTGTTAGACCG
>Ga0209066_10002988_pt1 | contig 19831 bp, 20 predicted proteins | sample All_14_2_FD_187198 | JGI IMG/M metagenome (GOLD analysis project Ga0209066, IMG submission 187198) | Freshwater microbial communities in response to fracking from Pennsylvania, USA - Allegheny Zone_MetaG_DW_15 (SPAdes) (version 2) ... | reverse complement strand
CGGCGCGACAGCGCCCCTGGATCGCTAAGCCGAAATACGAAACGTGGGAGGTTGGGATTGCCGTTTCCGACCGGCACCGTGAGCTCATCGTGCCAGATGGCTCCGAGCTCTTGGGCAGACCCTCGCGCCCGCCACGAGCCGCGTACTCGTACTCCGCCTCGGTCGGCAGGCGCTTGCCGGCCCATGCGGCGTAGGCCGTGGCATCCTCGAATGCGATCTGGACGACGGGATGGTCCATCCGGTGCTCGATGGAGGAGCCGGGGCCTTCCGGCGCGCGCCAGGAGGCCCCCGCCACCCAGCGCCACCACTGCCGCCAGTCGCTCAGGTCGACCGGGCCCGTGGTCGTTGTGAAGACGAGCGCTCCGGGCGCGAGGCCGGACACGTCCGCACCGGGAAAGTCGGCGGGATCGAGGGCACGCTCGGCGACGGTGACGTACCCCGTTGCGGTCACGAACGCCGCGAAGCGGGCGTTCGTGACCGCATGTCGATCGAGCGCGAAGTCCGCGACGACGCGGTCGTGCACCGGTTGCTCGTCGGAGTAGAACTCGTCCGATCCCATCCTGAACGAGCCGCCGCGGATGTCCACCATGTCGTGGTCGACGACTGCCGGCGCCCGGTACTCCTCGGCTTCCAAGATCAGCCCCCCGGCCTCTCGCCCTGCGGCCTCTGACTGAGTGCGGCTACCGCGGCGCGGTTCGTGCGGAACAGGCGACCATCGGTGAGGATCCCGAGGCGCGTCAGGCGTGGCACGACGTCGGCCCGCATCCTGCTGAACGATATCGTGACGTCCTTGCTGCGCAACCAGTCGCGCAGGGCGGCGAAAGACTCCGCGGCAGTCACGTCCACGTCGGTGACCGCTTCCAGGTCGACGACCAGGTGGCGAACCGAGTCTCGGGGCGCCGCCTCGATGGCGCGCTTGACGGACTGCGCGAAGACATCGCCGTTGGCGAAGAAGAGCGGCGCCGCCATCCTGATCACGATGACTCCCGGGGCGGTGAGCATGCCGGTCGGCGCCTCGTCGAGGAGCGATTCGGCGGGGTCTCCGTCGACGGCGAGCACGTCGATCGCGGGGTTCGCGGCTCTGCGCGCGAGATTGACGAGGGCGAGCACGAAAGCGACGACGATGCCGGCGATCGAGCCGACGAAGAGCGTCACCAGGAAGCACACCGCACCGATGCCGAACTCGAAGCGATCGAGCCGCCAGAGAGCCATGAAGTCGCGGATGCCCAGCAGCGGGATGATCGCGACCGCCACGATGGCGCCGATGGCGGGCGAGGGGATGTCGGCGAGCAGCGCTGTTCCGAACAGGAGCAGCAGCAACGTCCCGGCCGCGAGCACGATCGACGGCAGCTGAGTGCGCGAGCCCGCCTGGTCCATCGCCGCCGTGCGCGACGTGGAGGAGCCGACGGCGAAGCTCCCTTGCACCCCGGCGAGGATGTTGCCGAGGCCGAACGCGAACAGGTCGCGGTTCGGCTGCGTCGGATAGTGCCGCATCTCGCCATACGCCCGCGACACCAGCAGACCTTCGGCGGTCGCGACCATCGTCAGGGCGATCGCTGAGGGGATGAGGGTGAGCCACATCGACCACTCGATGACCGGCCAGGTCAGCGACGGGGGCCCCGCCGGGACCTCGCCGAGCACCGCGACGCCCTGCGATCCCAGGTCGGTGACGACGAGCATCACCGTTGCGAGCACGAGCACGACCAGCGCCCACGGCACGGCGGGGAGCAGGCGCCGGCCGCCGAGGAGCACGAGCAGCGCGCCCGCGGAGATGAGCGCCGACCAGCCGTTGAGTGTGCCCAGGCCGACGACGAGGCCGACGACCTTCTCGGCGAACTCGCCGCCCGAGTCGATGGTCACCCCCAGCATCTTGGCGATCTGGCTCACCATGATGTCGAGCGCGAGCCCGGCGACGAAGCCAACGAGGATCGGCTTGGAGAGGAAGTTCGCGAGGAATCCCAGCCGGAACACGGCGAGCAGGAGGAACAGGATGCCGCAGATGATCGCCTGCGCCATGGCGAGCGTGGCGTAGTCGGCGCTGCCTGCCACGGCCAGCCCGCCGATAGACGACGCCACGAGCGCGGCTGCCGCGGCGTCGGGAGAGGCGACGACCTGGCGCGAGGAGACGACGAGCGCGTACACGGCGGTCGGCACGACGAGCGCGTAGAGTCCCGCCGTCGGCGGGAGTCCCGCGATCTGCGCGTACCCGATGTTCAGCGGGACGGCGATCGCGATCAGCGTAATCCCGGCGAGGATCTCCCTGCCGAGGTTCTTCCTCGACAGGCCGGGCACGGGTCGGTACTTCATGTCTTACCTCGATCAGAAGCTGCCGATGCCTTTGCCGAGGAGGTCGACTCCGAGCACGAGCAGAAGCACGGCCATGATCACGGAACTCTCCCTCCCCAGCCAGACCCGTAGTGCGTCGAGCGGCGCACGCAGCTTTTCGGCCGCGATCGCGTAGCCGACAACGGGCAGCAGCACGGTACTCGCGGCGAGCAGGCTGTAGATCGCGATAGCGCCGGCGACGCCACCTCCGGTCAGCCCGGCGCTCCCGATCGCGCCGCCGGCGGCGACCGCCAGGAGCAGGTTCTTGGGGTTGACCGCTGAGAGGAGGACTCCCAGACCGAGGGCGGTCCCGAAGCCGGCCTTGTCGACGGCCTGCATCCACTTGGGCATGGCCGGCTCCGCGCCGCGCTTCGGGCGGCTCCTCCATTGCCGCACCGCGAGCAGGACGAGGACAGCGCCCAGCACGAGCTGGATCGCTCCCTGAGCAAGCTTCGGACCGTCGGGCCCGGGATCAGGGACCACCGACGAGAGGGCAGTGAAGACCGTCACCGCAGCCACGATCCCGACAACCCAGCCGAGCAGGAAGCCGACGCTCGTCGAACGCGCCTTCGGCGAGAGGAGCATCAGGATCGCGGTGATGACGGGAATCGGACTGATCGCAACACCGACGGCAAGAGGAAGGATCTCTCCGACGACGGAGTTCATAGCGTCTGGTCTCCTCGGGTAGGCGTGATAGGGATGCCGGTGCTCACCGTATTGCCACCCTCCTGGGGTTCGATTCATACAGATCGCGTGATGTCACTAGTTCCGGCTACCGGGTTCGATGGACTGGCATCGTTCGGGATGCACTGTCGAGAAGGGGTTCGCATGACCGAGGCAGACGTCGACGAAGAACTGGGGCCGATCGACTACATCGTCGTGGAGTTCCCGGCCGGTGAGAGTCGCCTGACAGGGGAGGCCGCAGCCGAGCTCGCCGCTCTCGCCGCCAACGAGACGATCCGAGTGCTCGATCTGGTGATCGTCCACAAAGGCGATGACGGATCGATCGATGTCGACGAGATCGAGGATCTCGGCGATCTGGGATACCTGGGCACCATCGCGGCGACGCTCGCCGACGTGCTCGCCGAGCAGGACCTGATCGACATCGCAGCGGCAATGGAGCCCGGCAGCACTGCGGGCATCCTGGTGTGGGAGAACACCTGGGCTGCTCCCTTCGCCGTCGCCGTGCGTCGCAATGGCGGCCAGCTGATCGCGTCCGGGCGCATACCGACGCAAGCGCTGATCGCCTCCATGACTAGCAAAGGGGAATGAGCATGCCCATTGGAGTTGGACGCATCGGTCGCGTCGGCGTGATCGGGCGACCTGTGGCACGTACCGCCGCAGTCGTCGGCACAGCAAAAGTCGTCTCGAACGGCGTAGACCGCCGACAGGATCGCAGGCAGGACCGGCGTGACCGCCACTAGCAGACGCGGTGATGCGTCGACGGGCGGAAGAATTCAAGGAGAAACCAGTGGAACCTGACGTGAAACCCGGCTACAACACGCCAATCCCGGCCCAGATCACCACACCGGACCGAGTCGCGACCAGGATCGGCGAACTCCGCTTCGTCGACGGCGTTCCCACCCACGAGACGACGGCGATGCTGTTCGATCATCTCGACTTCCTCCGTGGCGTCGAGGTGTTCCTCAACTGCATCCCTGCCGCGTCGCTGGAGGGACTCCGTCGAGGGATGGCAGAGCTTGGTCGCGACGCCTGTCACAAGGGCGCGATCACAGATCGCCTGATGGACTCGAACCCGCTGTTTCTCACCGGCAACACCGACACCGTCTATGCGCTCACCATGCTCGACATCGAGCGCGACGGCCCGACGGTCATCGAAGTGCCCCCAGGATGCGGGCCGGGCACGGTAGACGACGCATGGTTCCGGTTCGTGACCGACCTCGGCGCCCCCGGCCCGGACCGCGGCGCGGGCGGCACGTACCTCATCGTCCCCCCGGGATACGACGGAGAGCATCCCGACGACTGGTTCGTCGCCGAGTCCCCGAGCGCCGTGAACTTCGTCATCCTGCGGGGCTTCCTCGTCGACGGAAAGCCGGATCATGCCGTGCGGCTGTTCGAATCGGGTGTGAAGGTGTACCCGCTCGCAGCGCGCGAGAATCCGCCGACGATGGAGTGGGCCTCGATCTCGGGAGCCGTAGTCAACACGGTGCACGCGAACGACGCCACCTTCTACGAGGAGGTGGCGCACGTTATCCAGAAGGAGCCCCTCGCCGTCATCGATCCCGAGACGCGTGGACTGCTCGCGTCGATCGGCATCGTCAAGGACACACCGTTCGCGCCCGACGAGCGGATGCGGCGCATCCTGGCCGATGCAGCCGCGGTCGGCAACGGCACGGCGCGGGCCATGGGGTTTCGTTCCCGTGAGCAGGAGTTCTACCTTTACGACGATCGTCGATGGGTGAATCCGTTCCCCGGCGGAGACTACCGATTCCTTCACGACGACGGGAGACAGGGTCGATTCCTCGACGCACGCACCACGTTCTTCTATCTCGCGACCGTCAACACCCCGGCGATGGCCCTCAAGATGGTCGGCAGAGGATCGCAATACGCGCTCACGACCGTCGACGCGGACGACGCCCCCCTGGACGGAGCCAAGACCTACAGCCTGCGCATTCCCGCCGATGCGCCGGCCGCTGACTTCTGGTCCATCGTCGTCTACGACCCCCAGACGCGCTCCGAACTGCAGACCAGCCAGCCGCTGCCCAGCCGCAACAGCCGGCGGGATCCCCTCGTGTACAACGAGGACGGATCGGTTGACATCGTGTTCGGCCCGCGAGAGCCTGACGTGCTCGCGGAGAACTGGGTGCAGACCGTCCCCGGCAAGGGCTGGTTCGTCCTGCTCCGCCTCTATGGTCCGCTCGAATCGTGGTTCGACGGAACCTGGAAGCCCGGAGACATCCACCCCGCCTGAGTCTCGGTGCGACTGTCGTCGCACACGTTGATGGGCGGCGGGAGACCGCCCTAGGATTCAGACGTGCTCGAGTCGACCCGATCGGCCGCTCCGGAGACGCGGAGTCTGAGCGGCATCCTCCTCGACGGCAAAATCGCGGTGCGCCCGCCGCGGCCCAGAGCGGTGACCAGACGGCCGCTCATCGATCGTGCGCGGTCGACAGGTGCTCGCGTTGTCGGGGTGACGGCCGCGGCAGGATACGGCAAGTCGACCATGCTCGCAGAGTGGGCATCCACTGAGCGGCGGGCCGTCGCGTGGGCATCGGTCGACCGGTTCGATGACAACCCCGCGTCACTGCTGACGCTGCTGGCTACGGCCTGCGCGCCGCTGTCGCCGCGCACGGCGGAGGTCGTCGCCGAGATGCGTGGAGTCGGGGTCTCCGTGCTCGGGCGCTCGGCCCCGATGCTCGCTGCCGCGCTCGCCCAGGCGTCCGACCCCTTCGTGCTGTTCGTGGACGACGTCCACGCGGCAGGATCGCTGGAGTGCCAGGACATTCTCGAGGTCGTGCTCGCCGGCGTGCCGGAGGGCTCACAGGTGGTCCTCGCGAGCCGACACGAGCAGCCCTACTTCGCTCGTCTGCGTGCGGCGGGGGCCGTGCTCGAGATCGGGGCCGATGAACTGCGCATCGATCGTGAGGGTGCGCGCACGATCTTCGGTGAAGCAGCGGTGGAGGTCTCGGACGACGATCTCGGTCTCGCCGTCGAGCGCTGCGAGGGGTGGCCAACCGGGGTGTTCCTGTGCGCACTCGCAGCTGGCGCCGGCACCGACGTGCTCTCGGTGGCCGGGGATGAGCGGTTCGTCGCCGACTACCTCTATCACGAGTGCCTCGCCGCGCAGCCCCAGGATGTGCGATCCTTCCTTCGCCGGACGGCGGTCCTCGATCAACTCTCCGGATCGCTCTGCGACGCCGTGCTCGGCATCGCTGACTCTCGGGCGATGCTTCGTCGGCTGGAGACACTAGGCCTCTTCCTGGTGCCCCTCGACGGGCGCCGGCAGTGGTTCCGGTATCACTCGCTGTTCCGCGAGTTCCTGCTCGCCGAGCTGGGGCGGGTCGACGGTGAGCTCGTGGCGGAGCTTCAGCGGCGTGCGGCAACGTGGTTCGAAGAGCAGGACGCGCCCGAGCGCGCCGTCGAGCACCTGCTCGCCGCAGGAGACCTGGAGCGAGCGGGAGCGCTCGTCGTCGACCTGTCCTTGCCCACCTACCAGCGCGGGCAGATCGCGGTAGTGGAGCGGTGGCTCGCGGAGCTCGGCGAGAATGTGGTCGCAGCATCCCCGTCGTTGGCGGTGCTCGCGGCGTGGACTGCGATCCTGCAGGGCAAGTCCCCGGCCTCCGAGCGGTGGGCCGCGGTACTGGAGCAGACAGTGCCGGAAGGCTCCGCGGAGGAGCAGGTAGCCTTCGAGTCGGCTCGTGCGATGGTCCGGGCCGCGATGTGCATCGACGGCCCCGAACGCGTCCTCATCGATGCTCAGTACGCAGTGGCGAACGAGCCGTACTGGAGTCCGTGGCGGGATCAGGCTCTGCACCTGCTCGGATCCGCCTGGCTGCTCGTCGGCGACACCGCGGCGGCCCGTGAGGCCTTCGCCGCCTCCTCGGCATCTGCGGTGGAGATGGGCAACACCGACTCGGTGCTGCTCAGCGAGGCCGAGCTAGCGATACTCGCAATCGACGACGGCACCTGGGTGGATGCCGACTCGCATGCCCACATGGCGGTGCGTGCGATCGACGACAACCATATGGAGGGCTACCCTACGACGGCGCTCGCCCTCGCGGTCAGCGCACGGGTCGCGTTGCGACGGGGAGACACCGCTGCGGGGGAGCGGTTCCTCGCAAGGGCGATGCGCGCACGCGTGCACTGCACGCACGTGCTGCCCTATCTCGCGATGCGCGTGCGTCTCCAGCTCGCCAAGGCATTCGCGGGACTAGGTGACCGCGCCGCCGCCCAGCATCTGCTGCGCGAGATCGACGAACTACGGGCGCGGCGCCCGCACGTCGGCGTGCTCGCCGAGGAGATCGATCGGTTCCGCGCCAAGCTCGGCGAGATGGCGGGACGGGTGGCAAGCGTTCCGCTCACGCCAGCGGAACTGCGGCTCCTGCCCTACCTGCAGACGCATCTGACGATCGCCGAGATCGGGCAACGGCTCTATATCTCACGGAACACCGTGAGCACCGAGGTCGGGTCGATCTATCGCAAGCTCGGTGTCACCACGCGCGGTGCAGCGGTCGACCGGGCGATCGAGAGCGGCCTGCTCGGCGAGTGACCGGACTGCGCGTCAAGTCTCGTCACTCAGCAGATCCAGATCCTCCCCGAGGGCGAGAGCCACCTTCGGTGCGGCCGTGACCACTCGAGGTCGACCGACAATGGGCATGATCGCGTCAAGCACGCTCACGATCGCGTTCGCGTCGGCGCCTGCGCTCACCGCGTCGTCGATCTCGCGGCGGATCGACGGGGCCGCAGCGGAGACCGCGATCAGGGCTCCCAGCCGTACGAGGCATTGCGTCTTCGCGTCGAGCGCCGACAGCTCGGGGAGGTCCAGCTGCTCGCCGAGAAGGAGATCGTCGTCGATGCTCAAGCGTCGCAGATGTTCCGAGTAGTCCAAGAGGGCACCCCCACGGCTGGTGATCAGTGAGCGGTGGACCGCCCGGCGGACCGTCTGCGCTGCTCACGTCAAGTGAATCCGTTCGAACGCCGATCCGGTTCACGTAATCTGCATGATGCGTGTCGTTCGAGTGCGCTCCTAGCCTCACTGTCGAGGGCGCCGGGGCGGTGGCCCATCCGATCGATACGAAGTGGGTGCACCCATGGGCTTCCTTGATTTCGTGCTGTGGTTCCTCTGGATCTGGTTCGCCATCGTCTGCATCTGGGCGTACGTCTGGATCCTCATCGACGTGTTCCGCGACCACACGCTGAACGGCTGGGCGAAGGCGGGATGGCTGATCCTCCTGGTGCTTCTCCCATTCTTGGGCGCGCTGATCTACCTGATCGCGCGGGGCGGCTCGATCGCATCGCGCCAGGCGCGCGAGGTGAGTGAGGCACAGCAGGCCAGCGCGGAATACATCCGCAGCGTCGCCGCAACGGCGTCTCCCGGGGCTGAGATCGAGCGCGCGCAGGTGCTGCTCGCCTCCGGCGCGATCACACAGGCCGAGTTTGATTCGCTCAAGGCGAGAGCGCTCGCGTGAGCCGGGTCGAGACGGAGCAGGAAATGGAACTCGAGTACGGGCCCGTGGAACTGGTCCTCGCCGCCTTCGCCGGCGAGGAGCCGAGCGTGGGCGTGCTGAATGCGCTGGCGGACCTCTCCGATGCCGGAACGATCAGGCTGATCGACCTGGTCCACGTCGCGCGCGCCCACGACGGCATCGTCACCTTCGTCGAAGTCGACGACAGCGGGATCGACGTCGGCGCGATCGATCTGGTCGCGGCAGGGCTCGCGTCGAACGACGACGTGCAGACACTGGGGCTGCGGCTGCCTCCGGGCACCTCGGCGCTCCTGCTCGTCGTGGAGCTGCTGTGGGCGAAGAAGCTCGCTTCGCGACTCATGGAGGCGGACGGCTTCGTCGTCGACTCGGTCCGCATCCCCGCCCCCGTCGTCAACCTGGTGGCCGCAGAGGCGGCCGCGATCGAGAGGGAAGAGGAAGTGAGCTGACATGCCACTGAGGAGAATGGGCCGGCCCGGGCTGATCGGGATGGCGGCGCGCACCGCCGTGGTCGCCGGCACGGCAACGGCCGTGAGCGGCAACGTCGCACGGCGACAGCAGGGTCGCGCCGAGGAGAAGTACGAGCAGCACGAGTACGAGGTGCAGCAGGAGGCTGCCGCGATGGCGGCAGCCGCTCCTGCCCCTATTCCCGCGGCGTCGGCCGCGACCGCGCCCGATGTGGTCGTCCAGTTGCAGCAGCTCGCTGATCTCAAGGCACAGGGCGTGCTCAGCGAGGCGGAGTTCGAGAGCGCGAAAGCCAAGCTGCTCAGCTGACCGCGCACCCACGCGCAAGGCATACGTCAGGAACACACCGAGCACGAGTCAGGAGAGAATCGTGAACGACGCCCGCACCGTGATCGGGTCGCCCTTGCCGCCGGCGAGGACGCTACCCTTCCCGCCGAAGTCGTCCGGCAGCATCGCCGGGCGGACGATCCAGGAATCCACCTACTCGCCGAAGCCCGCCGAGCGTCACCTGCCGGACGACGCACCGAACGTGCTCGTCATCCTCATCGACGACGCGGGCCCCGCGCTGCCGTCGACGTTCGGGGGTGCGATCCGCACCGCGACGCTCGATCGGGTGCGCGCGGGCGGCGTGGGGTTCAACCGGTTCCACACGACCGCGATGTGCTCGCCCACCCGGGCGTCGCTGCTGACCGGCCGCAACCATCACCGCGTCGGCAACGGGCAGATCGCCGAGCTCGCGAACGACTGGGACGGCTACTCCGGCCACATCCCCAAGAGCAGTGCCACTATGGCTGAAGTCCTCCGGCAGTACGGGTACGCCACCGCGGCCTGGGGCAAATGGCACAACACGCCCGCGGAGGAGACCACCAAGGCGGGACCGTTCGACCGCTGGCCGACCGGGTACGGGTTCGAGTACTTCTACGGGTTCCTCGCGGGCGAGGCATCCCAGTACGAGCCGAATCTCGTGCGCAATACGACGGTTGTGCTTCCTCCGAAGACGCCCGAAGAGGGATATCACCTCAGTGAGGACATCGCCGACGACGCGATCGCGTGGCTGCGCGATCACAAGGCACTCGCTCCCGATCAGCCGTTCTTCATGTACTGGGCCACCGGTGCGATCCACGGACCGCACCACATCATGAGGGAGTGGGCGGACAAGTACGCGGGCGAGTTCGACGACGGCTGGGACGCCTACCGCGAGCGGTCGTTCGCAGGAGCCAAGGCGGCCGGATGGGTCCCCGAGGACGCCGAGCTCACTCCTCGAGACGAGCGGCTGGCGTCCTGGGACGACATCCCCGAGCACCAGAAGCCGTTCCAGCGGCGCCTCATGGAGGTGGCCGCGGGCTTCGGCGAGCACGCCGACGTGCAGGCCGGGCGCGTGCTCGACGAGCTCGAGCGTCTCGGCTACGAGGAGAACACGATCGTCGTCTACATCTGGGGCGACAACGGATCGTCGGGCGAGGGCCAGAACGGCACGATCAGCGAGTTGCTGGCACAGAACGGCATCCCCACGACAGTCGATCAGCACATCGCCGCGCTCGACGAACTCGGCGGCCTCGACGCGCTCGGCACCCCCGCGACGGACAACCAGTACCACGCGGCATGGGCGTGGGCGGGCTCGTCGCCCTACAAGGGCATGAAGCTGCTCGCCTCCCACCTGGGCGGCACCCGCAACCCGATGGTCATCCAGTGGCCGGGCCGCATCGTGCCCGACGCGACGCCGCGGACGCAGTTCCACCACGTCATCGACATCGTGCCCACGATCTACGAGATCGTCGGGATCTCCCACCCGGAGATGGTCAACGGCATCCCTCAGGACCCGATCGACGGCGTCAGCCTCGGCTATGCGATCGACGATCAGGATGCCGCGGGCCGGCGACGCACGCAGTACTTCGAGATCATGGGTAGCCGGGCGATCTATGCCGACGGCTGGATGGCCTCGGCGACCGGACCCCGCCTGCCATGGGTCCCCGGTATCCCGCCGGGCATCACGACATGGACCCCCGATCAGGACACGTGGGAGCTCTACGATCTCGAGCACGACTGGAGCCAGTCACACGACCTCGCACAGGATCAGCCCGAGAAGCTCGCCGAGCTCAAGGAGCTGTTCGCGATCGAGGCGGCGCGCAACGACGCCCTTCCCATCGGCGGCGGACTGTGGGTGCCGGTCATGCACCCGGAGGACCGGATCAGCCCGCCCTACACCGAGTGGGAGATGGACGGCGACACGGTGCGGGTGCCGGAGTTCTGCGCACCGGCGCTGGGGAACCGGCCGAACACTGTCACGATCGAGCTCACCGTGTCAGAGGGTACCAATGGGGTCCTTTACAAGCTGGGGGGTGCCGGCGGCGGTCTCACCTGCTACCTCCTCGACGGGGTGCTGACGTACGAGTACAACCTGTTCCTCGTGCAGCGCACGATCATCGCCTCGAGCGCGCCGCTGGCGGCGGGAGATCACACGGTCGAGATCGAGACCGGCTATGTCGAGCCTCGTCCAGGCGGACCCCTGCACGTCGAGTTGCGCGTGGACGGCACCGAGGTGGCGTCCGGCCAGGTGCCCGTCAGCGCACCCCTGCTGTTCTCGGCGAACGACTGCCTCGACATCGGTCGCGCCTACGGCGGCGCCGTCTCCCGCGCGTACGCCGATCGGATGCCGTTCGCCTTCGAGGGACGGATCGATCGCGTGCACATCGCCTACGCGCTGCCGTAGCGCGTTTCAGAGGCCATGGCGGAAGAGAAGGGGTCCACATCGATCCCGTCGGCGGATGGGGTGACGCGTCGCTGGGACCGGATCCACGAAGTCCGATTGCATGAGACGGGCAAACTCGGCACGGCGCTCTTCGGCCAGGTAGACGAGCACGGCGCTATGGAAGACCACGACGCGGGAGCCGGCGGGCGCCTGCTCGATGAGGGCGGGGATCTTGTCGATGATGTCGCCGGCGACGAGATGAGGCGGGTCAGCGGCCACGAGTGCTGCCGCGCGGTGGAGGCGCTCACGTCGCTCCCTGTGTTCCGGCCACACGAGCGTCTCAAGCCACGTGAGTTGGTCCGGGTCCGCCACATCGATCGGGTTCAGGTCGACGCCCGCGCGCCATGCGACCTCGGGGAGGCGCGTGGGCACGCTGGTCGCGTCGATCGCGCAGGGCAGCTCGACCGGGCTCGGCCCGGTCGAGGGGTCGAGGGTGACGCGCTCCGTCGTGCCGTCCACGGCGTAGCGATAGCTGTAGCGATCGGGATAGAGGACCAGTCCGCCGGCAGCCCCGGCCTCGATGAGGGACAGCGGCCCGTCCAGCTGCTCGAGGACTGGGAGGAGCACGGCGCAGCGCGCAGCCTCGTTGGTCTGGGTGGAGCGGGCCAGGATCACGGGGACCACGGACTCCCAGCGTTCGACGATCCAGTCGCGGAACTCGGCGTAGGAGCCGACAGGGGCACCGACGAATCGGGCGGCGGCGAACACGAGGTTCGGCTGTCTCTTGATCCCAGGCAGAGCGGCGATCAGATCCAGCACGGCCGGGTCATCGGCGACTCCCGACGCCCAGTCGAAGTAGATCTTCGAGACCCCGGCGGCTTCCAGTTCGGCGAATCGCCGGTAGCCGTCAGCAAGAACTTGGGTCATACCGGCGACGATATCGCTGCCCGACCCGCCGTCCGAATCCTCGCGGTTGGGCGGGTTGGACAACTCGAGCCGAAACCTGGCCGGATCCCGGTGGACATCCCTCGTTCGAGGCCCCGACTCCCGCGGCGGCCCCGTGGACATCCTCGAGCGTTTCCTACATCTCGCGCGGGCACCCGGTCGGGCGCGGGTGCCCGCGCGAGTGTCAGCGCATGCCGCTGTCCACGCTGTCGGCCAGCCACGCGGCGGCGTTGAGCATGTCGTGCGCGGCCTCGATCTCGGCGTCGTTGCTGTCACCCTCGGCCGCGGCGTTCAGGTTCGCGATGCCCTCGCGGACGTCCGCCACCTGCACGCTGAGGGTGCCGAACGCTGCGCGTGCGGCTTTGGCCATGAGGGCGCGCACGGTGTGCGCGTCGATCGGCTGCGCCCGCAGCGCGAGGGCGAACGTTTCGGCGTCGCCGTACCCGGCGGCGATCACGGCATCCGCGATCTGCTGCGCGGACTCGGGCGCGCCCTGCACCAGGATCGAGTCGGGCGCTGATGGACCGCGAAACGCTCCGGACGCGTCGTGCCGCTCGGGGTCGCCGTCGTACAGGGGCGGCCCGTCGTTGAGGTTCACGCGCAGCCATCCGGGATCCTGCCCGGTGTCGATCTGCACCACCGGCACGCCGTCGCGCTGGCCTCGGTAGTGGGTCACGGTGATGCCCTCGGCGGGCGTCAGCTGGTCGGTCATGGTGTCCTCCGTGAGGTCCGGGCCGCACCCTCCCGGGGGAGGGTGCGGCGGTCAGGCCAGCGCGAGAACGCGAACTCGGGCAGGTGACCGGCATCCACGAACGTGGCTCTTCCCAGATGAGGGTGTAGGTTGGCCGGGCGCGTCGGTCCGCAGATAGACGTCGAGATCTCCCGACGATGGAGGTTCCTACGCCATCCATCCGAAAGACCTCGACGTGTCCGACGCTACCCCGCCGGCCGGCTTCGGCCGCCCTGACCTGACCGCCTTCGCGTCTTATCCCAATCGGCTCTGATCGGGTCTGCTGATCCTCTCGACGAGAACGCAGCGACATCACAGCCACCCAACCCCGACCGTCCGGGAAGCCGGGACACGTCACATGGCCTGTGCTGCGGGCGTGTCGAGTGGGTCGTCCAGGGGCGACGCAGGAGCGTCGACGCGACGTGCTAAGAGGTGGTTCCAGTCGAGCACTGGCACACCGGCTACAGGCATGGCGATAGGTCAGGAACGGCGTCGCTCCCTGCGCAGGAGGGAGCGCAGAGTCTCGGCGTTCGCGTAGCCGACCCGTAGCGCGATCTCGGCGGAGGTGAGGTCCGTGGTTGCTGAGAGGTGCCGAGCTCGTTCGATGCGAAGCCGTTGGACGAAGCCGAGCGGAGTGAGGTTGAGCGCCGCACGGACTCGTCGTTCGAGGGTGCGCCGGCTGGTGCCGAGCGACTGCGCGACGAAGGTGACGTTGAACGGTTCGTCCAGGCGGGCGCGCACGAAGCGTTCGAACTCGACGACGATCGGGTCCTCGTGCCGGAGATGTTCGTAGGCGACGAAGGCCGCCTGCGACGGGCGCTCGTCGATGAGGAGGAGCTTGGCGACATGTTGGGCCAGGTCGGGGCTGATCGATCGCACGAGTGAGAGCGCGAGGTCGATGTGGGCGAAGGCGGCGCCGGCGGTGACGAGGTTCCCGTCGACCACGACCATGGTGTCGAGATCGAGGGCGACGGTCGGATAGCGCTTTAAGAACTCCGGCCCCAGGAACCAGCTGGTCGTGGCCCGCCGATGATGCATCCGTCCGGTCTCGGCGACAGCGAACACGCCGGTGCACGCCGCGGCGATCCGGGTGGTCGCCTCGTCGAGGCGCCCGAGCGAGGCGATGACCGAACGAGCATCTCGGCTCTGGAGGACGTCGTTGGTAGCGGCGGCCGTAAGGGTTCCAAGCGCAGGGACGACGACCACGTCGAACTCTCCGGACTCCGACAGCGGGTGGTCCACCGACAGGGTCATCGATGCCGTCGTGGTCACTCGCCGTTTCGGTCCGAGGATGGCGAGTTCGATCGGGTCGATCCGCGGGTCGACATCGCCGCGAGCTCCGTCGGCCACCCGCACGATGTCGATGATCGACGCGATAGCCGAACCGAAGCAGCCGTCGATCGCGATCAGTCCGATACGCATGACGTAAACAATAGCAATACTGCCGTATACGCCACTCCCCACCGGCCCTTGCTCGTCATACGCTGAACTCGTCCCACGAAGAACCCCGACTCAAGGAGAGTCCCTCATGTCCACACCCGCATCACTTCCGTATGCCTTCGTCGCCAAGATCGTCGCGGCCGACGGACAGCACGACGCGGTCGCCGATCTGCTCACCGGCGCTGTCGCACTCGCCAACGAAGAAGTAGGAACGATTGTCTGGTTCGCGGTCAGGACCCACGCCGACACCTTCTGGATCTTCGATGCATTCCCCGACGAGGCCGCTCGCGACGCCCACGCCAACGGCGCCATCGTCGCAGCCCTGATGGCCAACCAGCACCTCCTCGGCGCAGCACCCGAGATCCTGGCGGCTGACGTCCTCGCGTCCAAGCTCCCGTAGTCCGCCAACGCACGAGACGAACGCGCCCCGCCGAGCCGTCGCCAGGTCGCGACGCAACGCCATGCTGCGTTGCCGAGCGGTGCGAGGCCTATCGGCACACGGACAGGATGCCGGCCGCGAGCGCTCAGCCGGCGAGGGGTCCGTCGCAGAGGAGAGCGACGTCGGTGTCGGGCAGAGCCGTGAGGCCAGCGCATCGCGCGACCACCAGAACCGAACCGCCTGTCGGAATCGAACCGACGACCTAATCACGTCGGCTTTGCGTCTATCGCTTGATGCGCCCACTGGGCGAACGAGCCGCTGACCTGCGCAAACGCCGAGCGTGGGGGACGCCGCCATCCGGTGGTGACCGACGACGACCGACCAGTACCGACCGTTTCACCGGAGCTTGCGGCGGCGTCGAAGCCGAGCAAGCTCCATTCCTTTAGCTCACCGCGCCCTCCTCCTCGCCGGTCCCGTCGTCGGCGAAGACGTTTCAGGGGTCTTCTCAGATGACGGTGTAGGTCGGCCGGGCGCGTCGGTCCGCAGATAGACGTCGAGATCTCCCGACGACGGAGGTTCCTACGCCATCCATCCGAAAGACCTCGACGTGTCCGACGCTACCCCGCCGGCCGGCTTCGGCCGCCCTGACCTGACCGCCTTCGCTCGACTCGACGGCCTCGGTCTGAGCGTGACCGGACAACGACTTGAACCGGATCGTGCGGTCCTCGCGTGCCGCGTGGTGGAACCAGATCAGTGGTGCTGACGGTGCGGCAGCGAAGGCGCTGCTCGTGACACCGTGATCCGGCGGTTGGCCCACGAGCCGCTGGGCTGGCGACCGACCGTGCTGGAAGTTGTAGTGCGCCGCTACCGCTGTGCCGACCGCGGACACCTGTGGCGCCAAGACACCAGCGCCGCGGCGGAGCCACGCGCGAAGCTCTCGCGCACCGGGCTGCGGTGGGCGCTGGAAGGGATCGTGGTCGCACACCTCACCGTCGCCCGTGTCGCCGAGGGACTCGGGGTCGCGTGGGACACCGCCAACAACGCGGTCCTGGCTGAAGGCAAGCGGCTGCTGATCAACGACCCCACGCGGTTTGAGGGCGTGAAGGTCATTGGCGTCGATGAGCACGTCTGGCGCCACACCAGGCGTGGCGACAAGTACGTCACCGTGATCATCGACCTCACCCCGGTCCGCGATGGCGCCGGCCCAGCAAGGCTGCTGGACATGGTCGAGGGCCGGTCGAAGGCGGCGTTCAAGACCTGGCTCGCCGACCGCGACGACGCCTTCCCGTGACGCGGTCGAGGTGGTCGCGGTGGACGGCTTCACCGGGTTCAAGACCGCCGCTGCAGAGGAGATCCCGGACGCGGTCACGGTGATGAATCCCTTCCACGTCGTGCGCCTGGCCGGTGACGCCCTCGACAGGTGCCGGCGCCGGGTCCAACTCGCGATCCACGGGCACCGTGGGTTCAGGGACGACCCGCTCTACAAGTCGCGGCGCACGCTGCACACCGGCGCGGACCTGCTCACCGACAAGCAGAGCGACAGGCTACGCGCGCTGTTCGTTGATGACGCTCACGTCGAGGTCGAGGTCGAGGTCGACGTCGAGGTCGAGGTCGAGGTCGAGGTCGAGGGGACCTGGGGTGTCTACCAGCGCATGATCGCCGCCTATCGCCACGAGGACCGGCAACGTGGCCGCGAACTCATGGAGAATGCACGTCCGCGGGAATGATCAGTTCCGCTTGCGTCAACGATTCCCGATCGTGGTGGCGAGGACGATGCCCCAGCCTGTTGTTCTCTCGTGGGAGGGGCATCGTCCTGGCCGTTGGGCGCTCAGCCCTTCGAGGAGGGTGCTCCCGGGACCAGCACGGCCCGTCCGGGGATCTGACCGGTGGCGAGGCGCTCGAACACTTCGTTGATTTCCGAAAGTGGGTGTCGTTCAATCGCCGATACCAGGCGCCCAGAGCGGGCTAGCGCGAGTACCTCCTCGAGTTCATTCCGGGTACCCCAGTTGCTCGTCATCATCACTGCTTCGGCGGCGAAGCGGAAGAACGAGAACGGGAAGCTGCCGCCCGCGAGCCCGACGAGCACAAAGATACCGAGCCGGTCCACCGCTCCAGCACCAAGGGCCATGGTCGTGTCGATTCCGACAAAGTCAAGAACAGCCGCTACCCCGTCCTGGCCGGCGGCAGTGCGAATCTGTTCCGCGGCATCAGCATCTCGAGGGTCGACGGTGACGTCGGCGCCGAGCTCGTGTGCGGTCTGACGCTTCTTCTCGTCGGTGTCGACGACGATCACCTTTGCCGGGGTGAGCAGCTTCAGGAACTGGACCCCGTACTGGCCGAGCCCTCCAGCGCCGATCAAGACCGCGCTAGTGCCGGGCACGAGGTGGGGCAGTGCCTTCTTGACCGCCGAGTAAGGCGTAAGGGCTGCATCGGTGAGAGCGGCTGCTTCTACCGGGTCGAGTCCGTCTGCCCGGAGCAAATGCCGCACGGACGGCACGACCATGTACTCCGCATACCCGCCTGCTGGGCCCATGCCGCCCCACAGGAATGTGTTGCAGAGCTGTTCCTTGCCTCCCAGGCAGAAACGGCAGTGACCGCAGCCCCAGCCGCCGAACACGACGACCGCGTCGCCGACCTCGAACCCGTTGCCTTCTGCGCCGGGACCGAAGGACTCGATCCAGCCTGCATTCTCATGACCCAGGGTGTGTGGGAAAGCGACACCCGGAATCTCGCCGGACTTGACGTGCAGGTCGGAGTGGCATGCCCCGGATCCACCGATTCGTATCAGGACCTCCCCAGGCCCAGGTTCTGGAGTCGGGATGTCCTCGATGACGAAATCCGACCCTACTTCGTTCAGTCGTGCTGCTTTCATATTGTGCGTCCTCTTCTGTTCACAGATAGGCCATTAGCAGGCCTTGTTCGGGATGGTGGTTCGCGGTCGCCTGGTTGCCCTGCGATCGCAGGAGGCGACTCGTCGAAGCGACAGTGTTGTTCGATCAGGGCGTTGGGTTCGCACCTCCCATCGACGTCAGGTTCGCGTGGCGAGGCGGGCTGCCCACCTCGGGGAGGCGGCGCGGGGTGGTAACGAGAGGTCCCGACGTGAATTGTGCGAGGGTCCGCACGTAAGCGATCTCCGGATCAGCGCCCGCTGTGACCATGTCCTCGAGGGCGATCCGAATCGAACTCGCCACGGCTGCGGCAGCCGCGCGGGCGGCGACAGAGTCCGCCGCCAACCCGAGCCGGGGCGCCAACACGGGCGCGACCGACAGCTCACCGTCATGAACCCTTCTCATGAACACCGACCACATCTCCGAGTTGCGGAACACGAGGGGAAACAGCTGCAAAGTGCGCTCGGCCGATTCGCCCAGCAAGCTTGCCCGGAACGCGAGGCGCAGCACCTCCGTCAAGGCGATGTCTGGGTTCGTTTCGACGATCACCGCGTTGAAACGTCGAATGGACCAGTCGAACACTGGCCCAACCGACTCAGCCTTGACCGGAAAGTACCGATAAAACGTTCGCTGTGAAATGCCGATCTCGCTCGCGATCTCTGTGATCGTCAGGTCCGTGGTGCCGCGGGCGATGAACAGTGCGCAGCATTTTTCCGATGCACGAAGGCGCGCGCCCTCTCGCGGCTCGATTTCGCGCTCCATCACGGCGGTCATGCTACACCTGCCTGGCAGAAACTGCCACGGCCTACCTAGGTACGAAGTCTCCCTCGCTGGAGGTTCCACCCTGCAGCAGATCTTCAATCACATCCGGCCCTCAGTTCCCGCCGGCATCGCTGCCTTCGTGTCGTGGGGCGCAGATCTATACGCAGCCTCTTAACGCATCCGTGAGCAAGGATCTCGTTCACCCAATGTCGGGCTCGTGTGTCCGCCAGCGGATCACTCACGGGCGGGCTGTGCACCCTAAGACCTCGCTGCCGCTTCTTCAGCGACGGTCCCTACAGGTTCCGCGATCTTCATGACGATGTCTCGCACCGGTTCCTCCGCCGTCTTGAACCCTCCGCGAGGGGCAAGCGTCAGGCTCACCTGGTCGAGTTCTTCGAATGTCACGACATGCATAGCCGGGACGAGAAGGCTTAGGCGGAGCAAGGCGCGCTATTCATTGCTCCCTATGCTCCCGTCGGCACGTGGGACTCGATTTCTTCCGGTTGGGTCAACCGGCAACCGAGCTTCCCGGGAGTGAAGCGCAGCGTGTCAAGCTCGCGACCCGAGTTGCAGCGTGCGCAGCGCGGAGACACGCTGTACGTCTTGGACGAGCCGACCTCCGGGCTCCAGTGCGCCGACACGGATCGTCTGGTCGCGCATCTGCAGACGCTCGTCAAGGCGGGTAATACTGTCGTCGCGGCAGAGCTCGATATGCGTGTCATCGCAGTGTCCGACCACGTGATCGATCTAGGGTTCGGTGCGGGCGACGCTGGCGGGACCGTGGTTGCAGCTGGCACGCGCGAGCACGTCGGGTACAAAGGTGTCGGTGCTTCCGCGGGCTACCTCACCGCCGCACTGCTCGCAGCCACCAACGTGACCCCATCGTGACGAGTGACGAGATCGTAGTCTCGGGCGGGGAGCTTAGCCTCGATCCACCGATGAGCCTTGGGCGAGGGGGCTCGACTTGATGGATGCGGCTTTGACCGGCCGCGGGCAGGGTTGTGTTCCGGGCGTCGCATCCCGGTCGTCCACTGTGTTCTCGGT